>JGI24422J19971_10002840_pt1 | contig 10817 bp, 10 predicted proteins | sample DeeMarSWOR152_54_FD_19971 | JGI IMG/M metagenome (IMG submission 19971)
CTCGGCCCGCCACAACCAGCCGCATTTTCCTTGACCTTTTTGGCCTTTCCGCTAAAGTAAAGACAGCCTGATCGCTCCTGCGAAAGTGGCGGAATCGGTAGACGCGCCAGCCTTAGGAGCTGGTGGCCACCTGGCCGTGGGGGTTCGAGTCCCCCCTTTCGCATCACGCGCTGAAGGACCGAGAGAAGGCGGATTTCGTGTCTGATACGACCCCTCAGCCCTCTGGCAACCTCCAGATCTCCGTCGAGGAACCCGCGGCCTGGAGCCGCAAGCTCGTCATCACCGTACCGGCAGGGAGGATGAAGTCGGAGCGCGCCAAGGTCGCCCGCGACCTGTCGAAGCGAGTGCGGATCCGAGGCTTCCGTAAGGGCAAGGTCCCGCCGGAGCGCCTGGAAGCGCAGTTCGGGCGGGACATCGACCGACAGACGCAGCAGCGGGTCCTCGACGCGGCCTTCCGCGAGGCGATACGCGTCAAGAGCCTCGACCCGATCAGCGAGCCGCGGGTGGCGAACGTGAGCTACGACCGCGACTCCGAGCTGACCTTCGAGGTGGCCTTCGACATCCGGCCCGAGGTCAAGTTGGCCCGCATCGGCGGCTTCCGGCTCAAGCGCCCAGCGATATCGGTCAGCGACGAGGAGATCGAGGCGCAGCTGACCCAGCTACGGCAGCAGCAAGCGCTCTGGCGGCCTGTAGAGCGGCGAGCCACTGCGGGAGACAGCGTGGAGGTCGAGATCACCCCGCTGGCTGAGGAGGAGCAGGAAAGCCGAGCCTACCGCTTCGTGCTTGGCGAGGGCCGGGCGATACCCGACGTCGAGGCGGCGATCATGTCACTCGATCCCGCAAGCACGGGCGAGTTCAAGGTCCGCTTCCCCGAGGATTTCACCGACGAGGAGCAGCGGGGCAAGACCCAGCAGCTACACATCGAGCTGAAGCAGGTCCTGGAGCAGGAACTACCGCCGTTGGACGACGGGTTCGCCGCATCGGTTGGCGAGTTCGCCGACCTTGAAGAGCTGCGGACGGCAGTAGCCGAGGATCTGCGCCGGCACAAAGAGCAGGAGGTCGAGCTGCAACTCGACCAGCAGATCATCGAGCAGATTATCGAGGCCAACCCTTTCGACGTTCCCGACTCGATGGTCGAGCGCTACGTNGACGCTCTGGTCGGCGCGCCGCCTGAGGACGCCGACCCGGACCTNGTGGCCAAGGCACGCGAGCAGGCACGTCCGACTGCCGAGTGGGGTATCAAACGCACGCTGATCCTGCAGCGGGTCGCTGAGGAACAGGGTCTCGAGGCAACCAGGGAGGAGATCGGGGAGCGCGTGCAGGCCCTTGCCAAACGGATGGGCCGATCGGTCCAGGAACTCCGAGCCCGCCTGGCCAAGAGCGGTGAGCTCCGCGATCTGGAGGGTCGCGTCACTGAAGAGAAGGTCTTCAGATACTTGAGAGAGCAGTCCGATATCGAAATCAGCGGATCCTAGTCGCTCGACAGACGAGCTGAGTCACCGGAGACGAAGGCAGAGTCATGGCGCCCTACTACGCACCTTACGTGATCGAACGGTCCAGTCGCGGTGAGAAGGTCTATGACATCTTCTCGCGCCTCTTGATGGACCGGATCGTGTTTCTCGGCTCGCCGATCACCGATGACGTCGCCAACATCGTGATCGCACAGCTGCTGTTCCTGCAGGCGGAGAGCCCGGACAAAGACGTCTACCTCTATATCAACTGCCCGGGCGGTGCGGTCTATGCCGGCCTGGCTATCTACGACACCATGCAGTTCATGACGGCGCCCATCTCCACCATCTGCATGGGCATGGCCGCGTCGATGGGCGCACTGCTGTTGGCTGCCGGCACGCGGGGCAAGCGCTCGGCCCTGCCCAACTCGCGGATCATGATCCACCAGCCGTCCGGTGGCTCGCAGGGCACTGCCTCGGACATCGAGATCGCGGCGAAAGAGATCATCTACGCCCGCGAGCGGATCAACGACATCCTGGCCTACCACACCGGTCAGCCGCTCGAGAAAGTGGCGGAGGACGCAGACCGCGACCGGTTCATGTCACCTGCCGAGGCAGAGGAGTACGGGATCATCGACCAGATCATCACCAGCAAGACCGACGTCACGGAAAGCGATGCGAAGGAGTAGGCGGGGAGGGTCAGATGACGGTGCCCAGCGATAGACACCTGCGTTGCTCGTTCTGCGGGAAGTCGAAAGAGAGCGTCAAGAAGTTCATCTCCGGCCCGAACGTGTACATCTGCAACGAGTGCGTCGCCCTCTGTAACGAGATTCTGGCCGAAGAAGAGGAGCGATCGGCTGCGCAGAGTATCGCGCAGGTCCCGACCCCTGAGGAAATCAAGCAAACGCTAGACCAATACGTCATCGGCCAGCACAGGGCAAAGAAATCACTGGCAGTCGCCGTCTACAACCATTACAAGCGGATCAACAACCAGGGCCAGGTCGAGGACGTCGAGCTCGAGAAGTCCAACATCCTGCTGATCGGGCCCACCGGCGTCGGCAAGACACTGCTGGCCCGGACGCTGGCTCGCCTGCTTGACGTCCCCTTCACCATCGCCGACGCGACAACTCTGACCGAGGCGGGCTACGTCGGCGAGGATGTCGAGAATATCCTCGTCCAGCTGCTGCAGGCTGGCGATTACAACATCGCCGAGTCCGAACGCGGTATCGTCTATGTCGACGAGCTCGACAAGATCGCGCGAAAATCAGAGAACCCGTCCATCACGCGAGACGTCTCGGGTGAAGGTGTTCAGCAGGCGCTGCTCAAGATCTTGGAAGGCACTGTCGCTAATGTGCCACCACAGGGCGGCCGTAAACACCCGCAGCAGGAGTACATACAGATCGACACGCGGAACATCCTGTTCATTTGCGGCGGTGCGTTCGCTGGCTTGGAGAAGATCATCGAATCCCGCATCGGCACACGGCAGATCGGCTTCGGGCGCAGCCAGGTGANACGGGAACAGGAGGGGATCGAGCTGGAAGAGGGCACCTGCAAGGCTTTCCACTACGTTGAGCCGGAGGATCTGATCCGCTATGGCCTGATCCCCGAGCTCGTAGGCCGTGTGCCGGTCGTTGTCGCCCTCGACGAGTTGGACGAGGACGCGTTGGTCGACATCTTGCAGGAGCCCAAGAACGCGCTGGTCAAACAGTACCAGAAGATGGTCGAGCTCGATGATATCAGGCTCAAGTTCGAGCCCGATGCCCTGCGCGCTATCGCACGCAAGGCGATCGCGCGCGGCAGCGGCGCGCGGGGGCTGCGGGCCATCATCGAGGATCTCATGCTGGACATCATGTTCGAGCTCCCGTCTCGCGAAGATGTCAGGGAGGTCGTGATCACGCAGGAGTGTGTGGAAGGGAAGGCTCCCCCGATGCTCATCCTCGAGCCGGGAACTCAGAGGAAAGAGGCTTGAGGCCGGGAAAGCGGCTCCCTTCCCCCACTCGCTAACGGAATCTGCCCTATGTTCGCGCAAACCGCTCGCCCCGTATGCGGCCTCGTCGCCGCGACGATCCTCTGCGCCTGCACTGGAGGCGCCTCGAGCGAAGACGCTGCCGCAGAGGTTCAGCCAGAAGCGGGCTGGACCACCGATATCCTGCCACCGCCGGGTTACGGCACCCTGCGACAGGACGACTTCACCGTCCCGCTACAGTCCGATGACACGCAGGTCAAGGTGACCCCGCTCGACGAAGCGGTGATTCGCCTGGCCGCCCCTGACACCTACCAGCGATTGCACGCGCTCGTCGCGTCACGCATCACGCTGATCCGCGAGATGGGTCGCAACGCCGGGCTGCGCGCTGACGCGAGCGTGTTCCTGGTATCGTTCTTCACCTACGCACGTCAGGCTGAGTTCGCACCTACCGAGCTCAGCCTCCTGAGCCAGGGGATGTTGTACCGACCCATCGGCATCCTGCCCCTCACACCGGGCTGGGGGCGCCAGCAGCTGAGGCAGCAGGAGACGCAATCCGCGCTTTACCTGTTCGATCCGGCGATCGATCTGGATCTGACGTTTCAGGCCGAGTACGCTGGCGAACGATCGCTGGATTGGACCCGGATCATCCGGGTGCTGCAGGCGGAACGAGGCAGGGTTCTGAGCCGGGCTAGATCGTAGGTCAACCTCAGGCGTCGATCTGGTACTCCTTGAGCTTCCGGTATAGCGTCCGCTCACCGATCCCGAGCTGTTCCGAGGCGAGCCGACGGTTACCTCCGACGGACTCGAGCGTCGCGATGATCGCCGCTCGTTCCAATTCCTCCATCGTCATCCCGGGCCGGAAGTAGATCGCCCCCTCCTCCGCCGACCCCGGCGCCCCAGCGCCGGTTGCAGCTGGCGCATCCTCCGCAGCGGATCCTACGACCAGGGGCTCGATCATCGTGGCCTCTGGTGTGGCTCGCGGTACCTCGAGCACACGCGCCTCACGCGCAGCCGTCAGCTCGGGGTGTCTGCGCTTGTAGAGCTCGAACTCCCTCCGCAGGTCCTCGATATCGAACTTCAGGTCGACCAACGTGCGGAAGACGAACTCCATCTGCGGCAACCGAGCCGATAGACCCTCGCGCCCGGCCATCTCTTCGTGCCGCAGGGCCGGCGGCTGCACGGGAGCCCGGCCAGGCACGCCGCGCTCCGCGCCACGCCGCACGTCGGGAGGGATGTCCACCGGCCGAATGGTCGACCCCGGAGCCAGGACCACCATTGACTCCAGAAGGTTCCTGAGCTCGCGCACGTTGCCCGGCCAGTCGTAACGGACCAAGATCTCCAGCGCGTCGGGCGCAATGCCCTTGAACGCCCGCCGGTGCTCGCGGCTGAGCTCGCGGATGAGCTCGTGGACCAGCAAGGGAATGTCCTCGCGCCGCTCGCGCAAAGGCGGCATGTGGATGTGCAGGACATTGAGCCTATAGTAGAGATCGCGCCGGAACTCGTTCAGCGCGACGGCCTGGCGTAAGTCGCGATTGGTGGCCGCGATCACTCGGACGTCGACCTTGATCGATTCACTGCCACCCACTCGCATGAACTCGCGCTGCTCCAGAACCCGCAGCAGTCGGGTCTGGGGTCCGGAGGGCATCTCAGCCACCTCGTCGAGGAAGATCGTCCCACCGTTGGCCAGCTCGAACATGCCTTTGCGTAGCGAGCTGGCCCCAGTGAAAGCTCCCTTCTCGTGCCCGAACAGCTCCGACTCCAGCAGTGTCTCCGGCAGCGCGGCGATGCTCACGGCAATGAACGGCTTGCCGCGCCGGGGAGAGAGTCTGTGCAGACCCCGAGCGACCAGCTCCTTCCCCGTCCCACTCTCACCGGTGATGAGCACCGTCGAGCCGACGGGCGCGATCTGGGCGATCCGCTCTACTACCTCCTGGATGGCTTCGGTGTTGCCGACGATGCCGATCTCAACTTGCAGACGCCTGCGTTGGATCAATCGCCGGACGACCAAGACGATCTCGTCAGGGTCGACCGGCTCGACGAACACCTCATCGATCCGCAACTCGGCCGCCAACTCGCTGGGCAACATCTCCCCGACACCAGCGACCGCGACAACCGCGATATGCCGACCGTTATCGGATACCGCCGATATCAGTTCCCGGGTCGGCCGCTCTCCTACCTCGCCGGTCAAGACCAGAGCCGCCTCACTGTCCTCAGCCGGCTCGAGCGCCGCTCGCACGTCTCCTGCACTCGTCACGAACCGGACTTCATCGTCCGGCTCAAAAGCACGCTGCAGCGCCCCGGCACGTCCCAGGTCGGCGGTGGTTATCAGTATGATCGCCATATCGCGCGGTTAGCTCGCTAGTGCTCGGTTCGGCCGCCCAGCAGTTCCACGGCGTGCGGGACCACCTGCTCCAGGATATCCAGCCCTTCCCGGACTGCCCGCTCGGCCCCAGGTAGGTTCACGATGAGAGCGCGACCACGGATACCGGCGAGACCCCGGCCCAGCATGGCGAACGGTGTGCTCTGCACACCGCTCGCTCGCAATGACTCGGCAAGACCCGGGGCAGGCCGCTCCAAGATCGTGGAGGTGGCTTCTGGCGTGATATCGCGTGGCCCGAAACCCGTCCCGCCGACGGTGACGATCAGATCCACCTGGCCGCCGTCTGCCCAGCGGGCAAGCTGGGTGGCGATCGGCACGGTCTCATCAGGAACCACGCGATGCTCGACCAGCGACCAGCCGTTCACTCGCACCCATTCGCGAGCGGCCTCACCCGAGCTGTCGCGCCGCTCCCCGGCAGCCGCCATGTCGCTGACCGTCAGTATCGCGACGCGGATCACCGCCTCACCGAGCCTTCTTTGTAGAACGGCATGCGGACCACTGCGGCCGGCGTCGCCCGGTCGCGGATCACGACCTCGATCTCCGTGCCCGGCGCGCTCCATTCGCTGGGCAGGTATCCGGTGCCGATGCCCTGCCCCACGCTCGGGCCTACCGTACCGCTGCGAACCACGCCCGCTGGCTTGCCCTGGCAGCGGATCTCGTATCCCGGGCGGGGGAACCCCTGCCGCTGCAGAACGAAGCCGCAGAGCTTTCGCTCCACGCCCTGCTCCTTCTGCTTCATCAGGGCGGCCCGACCGATGAAGTCGCCCTTGTCGAACTTGACCGTCCAGCCCAGGCCAGCCTCCAAAGGCGTCGTCTGCTCGTCGATATCATTGCCGTACAATGCCAAACCGACCTCGAGACGGAGCGTGTCCCGGGCCCCCAACCCGATGGGCTTGATCCGCTCGCCCCCCGCTTCCATCACCGCCTGCCACAGCTTCACTGCCGCTTCCGCCGCGCAGTACAGCTCGAATCCATCCTCGCCCGTGTAGCCGGTCCGACTGACCACGCACGGTACACCCGCGACCTCGCCCTCCGCGAAGCGGTAATACCTGATCGCAGACGCGTCGAGAGGAGTGAGCGGCTCCACAATCGCCTCACTCTCGGCGCCCTGAAGCGCCAGCAATCCGATCCTGTCACTCTCGTCAACCAGCTCGACGCCCCCAGCCTCCCACTCATCCAAGCAGCCCTGAATCCATCGGAAGTCCTTCTCGATATTCGCCGCGTTCACCACGAGTCGGAAACGCTCGGGAAACCGATAGACCAGGAGATCGTCGACAATCCCGCCACCCTCTCGGCACATCACGGTATACTGCGCCTGGCCCGCTTCCAGCCGCGAGACATCGTTCGCCACCACATGGTTCACGAACTCCAGGGCACCGCTACCTGCCACGCTGAACTCGCCCATGTGGGAGACATCGAAGAGCCCAGCGTGCTCCCGCACCCAGCGATGCTCACTCGAGACCCCTGTCGGGTACTGAACCGGCATCTCGAAGCCGGCGAACGGGATCATCTTGGCGCCCAGCTTGACGTGCTCCGCGTAGAGCGGCGTTCTCTTCGAATCCTCGGCCATCGGGGCCACTCCTGGTCTCGAAGTGAGCTGAATTGTGGGAGTCTACTGACTGCCAATTTAGCAGAGATCCGCAGGCGTGCCAATCGGACGGCTTGGAAACCCGGCGGACGCCAGTGAGCCGTGTCCTGGCCTACAACTAGAGAATATAGCGGCGCAGATCCTCGTCCTGGACGACTCGAGCCAGACGCTCCTGTACAAGGGGCGCGTCCACCACGATCCTCCCACTGCCGGACTCGGGCAGATCAAACATGATCTCTTCCAGCAGGGTGGTCAGCACCGTATGCAGGCGGCGGGCGCCTATGTTCTCCATCCGTTGGTTCACGTCGGCGGCGATGCGTGCGATCTCGGCGACACCGCTCTCGTCGAACACGAGCTCGGCCCCTTCCGTCTCGATGAGTGCCCGATACTGGGTGAGCAGAGCGTTCTTGGGCTCGGTGAGGATCCTGACGAAATCTTGCTCGTTCAGCGGTGCCAGCTCGACGCGGATCGGGAGGCGACCCTGCAGCTCCGGGATGAGGTCGGACGGCTTGGTCGCATGAAAGGCCCCTGCAGCGATGAACAGAATGTGCTCGCTGCGCACCATTCCATACTTGGTCTGGACGCTCGAGCCCTCAATGATGGGCAGCAGATCGCGCTGTACTCCGCCACGCGAGACATCCGGTCCGCCGATTGGGCTCCGCTCGGCGGCGATCTTGTCCAGCTCATCCAAGAAGATGATGCCCATCTGCTCGACACGATCGAGTGCTTCGTTGACGACATCGTCCATATCGATTAGCTTATCCAGCTCATCGGCAAGGAGAATGCGCCGGGCTTCGGAGACGGACACCACACGCCGCTTGGTGCGCTTGGGCATCATGTCCTGCAGCATCTCGGATAGGTTGTAGTCCACACCCTCCATGCCGGGGAGCTCGATGGCGGGGAAGGTCGTATGGGTGACCTCGATCTCGATCTCCTTGCTCTCCAGCTTACCGTCTCGCAGCAGCACACGCAGTTTCTCGCGGGTACGCCCGCGGCGTTCTTTCCGCTGTTCCTCGTCCGCTTCCTCCTCCTGCGCGCGCTTGTCGACCGCCTCCCCGCGCGACGAGACGACGAAGCCGGGTGGCACGGTCGGTCTCTCGCCGTCGGCGGGAAGAAGCAAATCCAAAAGCCGCTCCTCCACGTGCTCTTCAGCCATCTCCTGAACGTCGTCCTCGCGTTCCGAGCGCACCATGTTGACGGCTATGTCCACAAGATCCCGCACCATCGACTCGACATCGCGACCGACGTAGCCGACCTCGGTGAACTTCGATGCCTCCACCTTGATGAACGGGGCGCCTGCGAGCCTGGCAAGCCGGCGCGCAATTTCGGTCTTACCGACTCCCGTGGGACCGATCATGATGATGTTGTTGGGCATGATCTCGTCCCGCAGGTCGTCGCCAACCTGCTGGCGCCGCCAGCGATTCCTGAGCGCTATCGCGACCGCCCGCTTCGCTGCGTCCTGGCCAACGACGTACTTGTCAAGCTCAGCAACGATCTGCCGCGGTGTCAGCTCGTCGTGAAGCGGGGTTCGGTCAGCCCGCTGCTCGTCTGCGGCGGCGTCGAAAGAGGTTGAGGGCAACGAATCGTTCATGGGCCTTATCGTTCCAGCTCCAATACCGTGATCTCTGTGTTCGTGTAGATACAGATCTCGCCCGCGATCTCGAGGCTGCGACGCACGATCTCTCCCGCACTGAGATCCGAATGCGCACACAGCGCCCGCGCCGCCGCCAGCGCCATCGCGCCACCGCTCCCGATCGCGATGATACCGTCGTCGGGCTCGATGACCTCACCGCTACCCGACAGCAGGTAAGAGTGCCGAGCGTCGACAACCGCCAGCAGCGCCTCCAGCCTGCGCAGCACACGATCACTCCGCCAGTCCTTCGCCAACTCCACGGCCGCGCGAGGCAAGTTGCCTGGAAAGCGATCCAGCTTCTCCTCGAACTTCTCGAACAGGGTGAGGGCATCAGCCACCGTACCAGCGAAGCCTGCGAGAACCGAGCCGTCTTTCAGCGTACGCACCTTGTGTGCCTGCATCTTGACTACCACATCGCCGACCGTCACCTGTCCGTCACCGCCAAGCGCCACGCGCCCTTTGTGCCGAACGGCGAGAATCGTAGTCCCGCGCATTCTCAGGTCACTCATTGTATCGCTGCGAGCCTCCCTAGCTTCTCGGGTGCGCGATTCTGTACACCTGCTTCAGTCGCTCCCGCGAGGTGTGCGCGTACATCTGGGTGGTCGAAAGTGATGCGTGGCCAAGCAGCTCTTTGATAGCCATCAGATCCGCTCCCTGATCAAGCAGGTGCGTCGCGAACGAGTGACGAACCGAGTGCGTGCTCAAGTCGCTCTCCTCCGCGACCAGCGCGATGAAGCCCGTGACCACGCGCTGGATCTGACGCCGCGACAGGCGCCCGCCGCGTTCGGACACGAAGAGCGGGTCAGCCATCGCAGCCGGCCCGAAATGCCGGTCGCGCTCGCACGCGTACTCGCGCAGCGCCGAAACGGCAGGCCGTCCGATCGGCACGATTCGCTCCTTGCGGCCTTTGCCACGGACCTTGACCCGCGCCGCGTCGAGATCGAGATCCGCCATATCCAGGCCGTGCATCTCCGAGAGGCGGAGTCCCGCCGCATACAGTAGCTCCAGCAGGGCCCGGTCTCGTAACCCACGCCACCCGGCCTGGGCAGCGTGCTGGGCGGCGAGCTCGAAAAGCTGTGACATCTCTCCCTGAGTGAGGTATCCCGGCAGCGCGCGGCCCTGCCGAGGTGCGCGCACATGGCGCGCCGGGTTCGCAGCGACCACACCTTCCCGCTGCAGGAAACGGAAGAAGTTGCGCACGCTGGACAGCTTTCGCGCGACCGTCCTCCGTCTCAGCGCTCCCATGGCCAGATGGCTGAGAAACGCCCGGATCGCCAGCCGGTCCACGTCATCCCAAGACCACGACCCGTAGTACGCGGCGAGGAAATCGCTGAGATCCGAAAGATCGCGCCCGTAGGCTTCGACTGTGTGAGCGGAGAGCTGGCGCTCGTCCCTCAGGTGTCTCAGGTATTCCTGAACCTGCGTATCCCGCATCTCCACCCCACTACCGGGCGACCGTACAGCTACCGTCCCGCCCCTGCCGCCACCTCGCAGCCCGCGAGCCAAGCTCTCATCTCATGCACCGCCCGCACCGCCAGGCTCCGCCTCCTCTCCGGCTTGCGACGCTGCGGAGCAAGCAGCGGATCGAGCAGTCCGAAATTCGCATTCATCGGTTGGAAGTTACCCGGATCCGCCTCCCGAAGGTAGCGCAGCAGGCCGCCGAGCATCGTCGTCGCGGGCGGCAGCGTCGGCTCCAGGCCCCGGACCAGTCGGTCAATGTTGATGGCGGCCAGCAGTCCGCTGGCCGCTGACTCGATGTAGCCCTCGACTCCGGTGAGCTGGCCGGCAAAGACCAGCGCCGG
>JGI24422J19971_10002841_pt1 | contig 10816 bp, 7 predicted proteins | sample DeeMarSWOR152_54_FD_19971 | JGI IMG/M metagenome (IMG submission 19971)
GAAGTTAAGCCCAATTTGCTAAATGCCGTTTTGTAATCGGTGTCAATAAAAAACAATTTTGAAATCTCTATAAATTTTTGTTCACTCATAGCAGTTGCTTATCTTGTGGTTTTTTTTCGAGTAATTTTTTTGCGGCGTTACAAACCATCTCTACAGTGATTGCCTGCATACACAAATGTTCCTTTTTTGGACATATCGGCTTGCTGCAGGGAGCGCAAGAGACGTTACCGACTATTTGAATTTCATTTTCGCAGCCGGTATCGGTCCAGGCAGGATTATTTGGTCCGAACAGACTGATAATTTTACGGCCGAGAGCTATGGCTATATGCCGTGGGCCGGTATCGTTGCTTATAACTAAATCGGCAATTGAAAAAAGCGATTTTAATTCGCCAAGAGTTATGGGGCTTTCCGCCAGGTTGATAAGTTTATGTTTGCTTGAATTGCAAATTTCTGTGGCAATTTGCCTCTCAACAGGATTGTATGCAACGGAAACAACAACTGTTGCCTTGTAGTTAGTAATCAGCCAATCCGCTGTTTGGGCAAATCTTTCGTTGAGCCAGCACTTACTTGGTCCGAATGCTCCACCGGGGACAATGACAGCAATCGGTCTGTCGGCATTGATAACTTCCGGCAATTTGGCTTTTAATTTTTTCCGGTCTTGCGGGTCGATGAGCAGTTCAAGATTTTTATTGCTGGTATCGGCACCGAGCCAGGAGGCAATCGCAAGATAGTAGTCAATCATAGAAAGGGGTTTGAATCTGCCGTCAGGTAGTTTTGGTGGATATAGTCTGTCAGTGAGCAGAAGCCCTCGTCCTTCGCGAGCATAGCCAATCCGCACTGGTATCCTTGCTAAAGAGACCGTCAGGCTGGAAGCAAAAGAATTTTTGAAAAGAATTGCGTGTGTGAACTTATGTTCTTTGAGTTTTTTTGCAATCGCAAACGGATTCTTGCTCCGCTGCTCCAGCCAGCCGTCGTTGAAGCTGCCTGGCGATAAAACCTCGCGAACCGAGGGCTTAGCCAAAAACGAGATTTTGCAGGATTTGAAATGTCGGCGTATGGCTCGCAAGGCCGGCGTGCAAAGAACAGCATCTCCTAAAGGAGAGGGAAGCCAGACTAAAATCTCACATTTCGTATCTTGCATTTCGTATCCCGTATCTCACTTCAGGAGATACGGTTCACGTATCACTATCTTCGCCCCTGCATTATGTAGAAGGTTAGTGACATCAGTTGAAAAAGCATAGCAAATCCGAGCGCAATAAAAACCAAATTGTCCTGCCTGGTTGGGCTCATCAGAAACCATATAGTTATCAGCAGACAAAACAGAACAATAATTTGCATAATTCCAGCCATCAGTCTCATTATCGAAAATTCACCGAACATATTGGCACGCTGCATGCTTTTTAGCTGTTCGAGGATACTGCTGAGCAGTTGTTCGGTTCTCTTAACAGCGGTATCTTGTTCTGGAGGGGCTGGCTCCGCTGGCTTTGAGCTTTGTGGTTGTACCACATCCTGCAAGGGCGGCTGAGTTTGGCCAGTGGGAGGCGACTGCGTTTGTTCTAATGGTTTGACAAACGAACGGTGATATTTTTTTACGATATTCACCGCCTCCTTTATATTTACGCTCTTATAGTCTGGATTTATCCCTGCGGGCAGCAAGGACGGCTCAGACTGTTTATAATGCGAAGAGCGATTTATTAATATAGTTTTGCAGCCGGCCAGCAAACCGGCCTCGACGTCGCGAGCGCTATCGCCAATGCTCCAGGATTGGCTAAGGTCGATGTCCATCTCATCGGCGGCGGCCAGCAACATTCCGGGATTCGGCTTTCTGGCGTCACTTTCTTTACGGTATTTTGGGATAGCACCATCAGGATGGTAAGGGCAGTAATAAATCTTGTCTAAATATGCTCCCTTTTCGGCCAGCAGTTCCTTTAAGCGGTTGTGAATATCACCAAGGACTTTCTCGGTAACGATTCCGTGTGCGACGGCCGATTGATTGGAGACAACGATTAGCTTGTACCCCATACGCTTTAGCTCGATAAGTGCCTCAGCAACATCGTCGAGCAGCTTTACCTGGTCGGGATGATTGATATAGCCGGGGTCTTCAATTAAAGTGTCATCACGGTCTAAGAATATCGCCTTATTAGACATATTGATTTAAGTTTATCTTTGTTTTAACAGTCAGCAAAAACTCTGTTCTACAAGGTCACAGATTATGTGATAGGCAAGCTGGTGAATCTCCTGACTACGCGCTGTTGATTTGTTGCCGGCGCAGAAACAAATATCAGCAATTTGTTCCAATTTACTGTTAGCCCTGCCTGTAAAGGCCAGAACGTAAGCGCCTTTTTGCTTTGCTGATTTGGCGGCCGCGATGATATTTTCCGAGGTGCCGCTGGTCGAAATGGCCCAGAGGATATCACCTTCTCTAAGCAACGCTTCGATCTGCCTGACAAATACATTTTTGAAGCTATCGTCGTTGGAAATCGATGTTATCACGGATGTATCGGTTGTCAGGGCAAGTGCCGGCAGCGGCCTGCGTTCGCGCTCGAATCTGCCGACAAGCTCGCCAGCTATGTGTTGCGCATCTGCTGCCGAGCCTCCGTTGCCACAGAGGTAGACCCTGCCGTTTTGCTTTAGTGACTTTATTATTGCCTCAGCGGCGACAGCGATCGTTTCAATGCCACTTATCCGGAATTCGGCAATCATCTTCTTGTGCGTTTCTATCGCTTCTATAATCTGTTTCCTTGTGCTCTCATCCATCAGGATTTTCTTTCCAACGACTTCATCTTTTCGATAGTTGCGGTTGAGCTTTTTCCCTCGACAAGCGGGGCAAGGACAACGTTGCCGCCATAAGATTCGACGAACTCACGGCCGACAACACCTTTCTGTGCCCAGTCCTCACCTTTTATTAACACGTCGGGCCTTACTTTTTTGATTAAGTTGAGCGGGTCCGGCTCATCAAAGACCGTAACGTAATCGACCGTTTCGAGTGCAGCAAGGACAGCAGCCCTGTCGTACTGGTTGTTAATCGGCCGGTCGGGCCCTTTTATGGTCCTTACCGAGCTGTCGCTGTTCAGTCCGACAACGACTATGTCTCCTTGCGACCTGCAGAATTTCAGAAACTCTGTGTGCCCTCTATGTACGACATCAAAACAACCGTTGGTAAAGACTATAGTCACTTTTTGCCTGCGATGCCAGGTGAGCTCTTCAACGAGAGAATCGATCGAGCGTACCTTGCCGCTTTTGCCCCGATTTTGGCTGACGATTTCATTGATAATTTCCTCAATAGTTACCGTTGCGGCGCCGAATTTTTCCACCTCAATCCCGCCGGCTATGTTGGACAAGTGTACAGCAGTTTTATAATCGCAATCAGCGGCCAGGCTTATCGCAAGCGTCGCCAGAACCATATCGCCGGCACCAGTGACGTCGTAGACGCTGCGAGGCCTGGTGTGTATAATTTCACTTTCCTTTTCTGTTCTAAGATATGCGCCTTCCCTATCAAGTGTAATAACTACGGCTTTGAGCTTCAGCTTTTCAGCAAGCTCTTCTGCCGCTTTGGCGATATCTTCTGGAGTGTTTATATTGAAACCAACTGCGGCTGAGGCCTCACTACGGTTCGGCGTAATGAGTGTGGCACCGACGTATTTTGAGTAGTCGCCGGCAAGCGAAGGGTCGACAAGCACTTTTTTATTCGCCTGCGTTGCCAACTGTATCATCTGCCTGCAAAGCGAAGAAACAAGCAAACCCTTATCATAATCCTGCAGACAAACAATACAGACAAGTTTCAATTTATCTTTGTAGGTTTGCAAAATCTTTTCACATTGCTCATCAGATAACGGCTCTGTGGATTCTTCATCTATTCTGAACAATTGCTGCCGATGGCGATGTTGTGCTAAGCCGATGAGTCTTTGTTTGCTGATGGTGGGTTGACCTGTCAGGGTGTAAAGCCCACCGACATCAGCCCCGGCTTTTATAAGTTTTTCCCTGAGGATTTTACCGTTCCGGTCATCTCCGATGACGCCCAGACAGACAGGCAGCGCACCCAGAGCCGCAAGGTCGTTAGCCACAGAAGCTGCTCCGCCGCAGCTATATTCAGTTTTGGTAACTTTTAGTACAGGCACGGGTGCCTCCGGACTTATTCTTATCGCATCGCCGTAGATATAAACGTCGAGCATAAAGTCGCCCACGACCAGGATTTTCGGTGAGCCGAGATTCGTTACAGTTTTTAGCAGCTTTTCGTACATTTTAAGCAATGCGCACTTCCGGTTTTTTAGTCCTTTACTTTTTGGGGATTTTACCCGCTAATGCATCCTCAATCAACTGCGTTATTTTATCTTCGCCGCTAATAAATCTTAGCTCAATCGCCAGATATGCGAAAGGTATATCATATTTCGCTGCTCGTTGGCCGTTGCTCGTATTGCGTATCGCGGCCAGCGGAGACGAAAACCAATCTTTCTGCGTTGTCAGTATCAAATCCACCTTGAGATGTCTGGCTTGTTCACAAATATCAGCTAAACAATCATCTGTGTAGTGGTAATGGTCGTTATAAATTTTCGAACCGACCAGATTGGCCTCGATATTCTCGATTGTTTTTAAGAAGGCATCCGGATTGGCTATGCCGCAAAAGGCAAATATCTTTTTGTTCTTTAGCTCTTCGAGACTAATTTCTTTTTGGCCTATAGATTTTGCACAAACGGGCGTATGTATCGACCTTGCGATTATCAAATCCTGATTTCTTTGTTGCAGTTTCTCTTCAAGCTGGGTCAATTCAGCCTCAGCGGTTTGGTCGCACCTGGTAACGACAACGGCATCAGCCCGCTTCAGTGCAGCGATTGGTTCTCTGAGCAGGCCGGCAGGCAGGACCTTTTCATAGCCAAAAGGACACGTGCCGTCAATTGTCACGATATCCAGGTCTCTGGCCAATCGGCGATGTTGAAATCCATCGTCCATAATCAAGACCGTTGCACCAAATTTATTCACCGCTTCAGTTGCACCGGCCAGTCGATTTGGATTTACAATTACTGTAGCTTGCGGGCAGCTTTCGGCTAAAATCGCCGGCTCATCTATCGTATTGCGTATATCGTATTGCGTATTGTGTCCGTTTCTCGCACGACGCATCACGCACGACGCACGACGAGCCTTATAGCCTCTGGTTAGAACAGCACAGCGAATTTCTTTTTGCTGTAGAAATTTACAGAGCCAGATTACCAGCGGGGTTTTACCTGTCCCGCCGGTTGTTATATTGCCGATGCTTATGACCACTGCATCTGCGCGGTATGCCTTCAACCATCCTTTGGAATATAAGAGATTACGCAGCCGGACAATTGCCGTATAAAACACCGCAGCAGAACCCAGAGCCACACGCAAGGCCGATGCGCCGAAGCTGTGTTTCTGTCCCGAAATCACTTCTCTGAAATCAGCCTGGTCCAAGTTAAAATCCTTCAGAAAAGGCTTTTTTTACCAGTTTCACAGCCAGTTGTCACCAATTTTTATCTTCCTGTACAGCTCTGTGATAAGCAATATGCTAACTGAATTTACCATATTAAAATGGTGACATTATGATATAGGAAATGAAAAGATCAAAGTGTAAGATTAAAAAGGCCTTCCCGCTCTAAAAATTTAGTACCATCCCAAAATTTGTGTGATTACTTCTGTACCGTGATGATTTGTTTCTACTGACGAGATTTTCAAAAACTGCTTATTTCTAATGGATCCAATCACCTATTATTTAAATAACTTTGCTTTTGGTAAATGTTTTAACTCTTTGTTAATAGATCGGTTTACGGGAAAACCCCATCTATCAAAATAAGGGTAGAAATTTGCTCCAGCAGCCAAACTCAACTCCTTTACAAAAAGATCAACCTTTTTCTCTGTGTCATTGAAATCAGGATAGTTCTTTTCTCTGATGAGTTCTGCGTATCTTTTAAAGAGCTTTCTATAAACATCCCAGCCATGTTGGTCCAGAATATGATGGAGAAAACCGGTCATCAACGGTTCTTTGTTTTTTATCCGTTCAAAATTGTGTTCCCCGGATTCATGATAAGCCTTTGCAGCCTCTTTCCATGTAGGTTCTTTATGCTCTAATCCTAATTGCTGGCAAGCATAAAGAGCAAAAAATTCAGCCCAGCATTCATTGCCGCCGTGTCCGAAGACAAAATAATGCTTCATCCCAGTAATAAAATCATGGCCCAATTCATGCATTAATCCCCAACTGGGATTTTTATAATTCGACTTACCCAACTCTGTGAGAATATACTCAATTCTGTCTTGCCTGGAAAGAATGGGATTACCAGAGCACATGTGATAACGCAAGTTATCGACATTCAGGATTATTATTTTATTACCATCAAAGGGCTTTATCCCATCGGTTAAATCTGCATAAAGACTATATACGACATCCAACTGCGTGACAAAATCCACAGGTCTCTTACATTTCATAAAAAACCTGTATGGCATGCTCACAATAACATTTTCGCCTTCAACAACATAATGATATTTATCCTTGTTCAGTGCAATGCTATGGGTGATAAAGCTGTTGCTATGTTCTTTAAGCGAATAATTCTTAACTTCTACGGGCTTTCTTCTTGCATATAAGGGCTGAAAACTGACAGGAGAGTATCTGCGCGTTTCTTTTTTATTATTTCGCGGGGTTTTATCAATACTTGTTCTTGAATATTCAAATCCCAGATGCTCTCCTAATCTGTTTAAAGGAAAAACTTTGATGTCATGAGGTTTGTTCAGAGCTTCCCAGTACCATCCCATTCCAGTCATAAGAAGACTCCCACCCTGCTCAACATAAGACACAATGGAGTTGATCTCATTCTGATCAATGATTTGTGTCGGACGAACAATAATAAACAGGTCACACTCTTTCAAATCTTCATCAGTAACCTGTGAACCTAATTCAATTATTTCGACTTCTCTTGATGCGAATAGTTCTTTTGCTTTTGCTGACAAAATATCTTTATTAAACCAATTGCTTATGTAAGTATATATAATAACTTTTTTATACTTATAACTATTTCCGAGCCAATTTAAAATATTCCCTGTAAAGTCATCATTTGCACCAGGATCAATTAACAGTCCGTCATGACCTAAAGCAATAAATCGCCCTTTTTGATATTCAGAAGCAATCGCAACAGGAGGATAGGAGTTTTGCGGCCATCTAGTATCACCGGTGTAAGCTTTGTGATCGCCCCAAAATAATGGAAGGATATCAGGTCTTAATGGAGCGATAGCTGTAAAACGCCAGTCTTCATCGCCGAGAGATTTGACTCCTTTAGTTATCGCGTTGAACATATGTAATTGGTGTTTTGAATATTCCTGTGCTTGTACTAAACCGCTAAAGACTGCCAATGTTAAACATAAAGTGAGCCGCCAAACTAATACCGTTCTTTTTGAAGTTGATATCATCCTCATCAATCCCAGGACTTCATCCAACTGTCGATAGAGAAATTAACTAATTTCCCATATAACATCTTATATCTTAGCTCAGCTATGCCGCTGAACCTCTTTTCTAATAGAATATCAAATCTGCCTTGAAAACTCAAGCTTTCCAAAATGACCGTTGTATGCAGAACCTTCCTGTCTGGCTGACTGAAGCAGCCGTTTTATCTTTTGCTCGTTCTCCAACAGCATGACGCATGGCAGGATCAACAGATAAACGCTTTGCGTCATTGGTATCTTCATAACCTGCCAAACGACTGTAAACTGACTGTCGCAGCAATGTGGTGATACTATACTGTGGTTCTATTGTCTGTTAGCTTACAAGCTGCCATATTCGTCAATTCAAACACATCAGCTTAACTGAGTTCCGACTTCTGTCTTCTTTTGACCAGGGGTATCAAGCACCGAGAGTCTATTTTTGAATTCTTTTTATAATAGCATCAGCCATTTCGCTTGTCCCGACGGCAGTCTGGTCTTCGCGGTCTGCTTTCATATCGTATGTTACATTTTTGCCCTCGGCAATTACCGCAGCGACGGCTGCCTCCAGCATGTCCGCCTCGGTCGTTTTGCTTATGTGTCTCAGCATCATCACGCCGCTGAGTATCAGCGCAGTAGGATTTACCTTATTTTGCCCTTTGTATTTTGGCGCGCTGCCGTGTGTTGCCTCNAAGATAGCNACTTTTTCGCCGATGTTCGCACCNGGTGCCACGCCCAGTCCGCCGACTAACCCGGCACACAAATCGCTTATTATATCGCCATAAAGGTTCGGCAGCACTATCACGTCATAAAGCTCTGGCTTTTGAATCAACTGCATACACATATTATCAACAATCCGGTCTTCAAATTCGATATCAGGATATTGTTTTGCGACCTGGCGACTTACCTCAAGCCATAACCCATCGGAGAATTTCATAATATTGGCTTTGTGAACGGACGTTACCTTTTTACGCCCCATTTTTCGGGCGTAATCAAAGGCAAACGTCACTATCCGCTCAGTGGCCTTGACCGAAATAGGCTTTATGCTTATGCCGGTGTCTTTGGTTATCTTTCGGCTGCTGTGTTTATTTATCCAGTCGATAATTTGAGCCGTCTCGTCTTTGCCCTTTTGAAATTCAATGCCTGCGTAAAGGTCTTCGGTGTTTTCGCGAACAACAACAAGGTCGATATCGGAGTATCTGCTGCGCACACCTTTGTAGCTTTTGCTGGGCCTCAGGCAAGCATACAAATCAAGCGTCTGGCGAAGATGCACATTTATACTTCTATAACCTTTACCGACCGGCGTAGTAACAGGCGCTTTTAACGCTACGCCATTTTTCTTAATCGATTCGACGGTGGCTTCCGGCAGGGGGGTACCAAGCTGCTCCATTACATCAACACCTGCTTGCGCCAATTCCCAGTTGATTCCAGCACCTGTAGCGTCGATGCATCTGCGTGCAGCCTCTGCGATTTCCGGTCCAATTCCATCGCCAGTAATCAAAGTTACATCAGCCATTTCCTAACGCTCCCAAATTTTTATAAAATAGTATGTTACCTTCTGATGAAGGACCTGTCAACGATACGGTTTGCAATCTGGTACAGAAACTCTCGTTTAATTTTCCTGCAAAGGCGATTTGTGTTGACATTTTTTGAGAAATGCTTTAGCTTTTTATTTTAATGGGTATCGGGAGTGTAGCTCAGTCGGTAGAGCAACGGCCTTTTAAGCCGTAGGTCTTGGGTTCGAGTCCCAACACTCTCATTGCTGTAGGCATATTGTTCATAAGTACTTGCCCCCATTCTTACAATTGGCACTCAGTTTGATTTCGGGCTGATTGGATAGGGAGAAGGGCTCTTGAAAACGTAAATTCAGTACATTTTGCATCGGCAGCTACAAGTGCGATACCCCTTGTTTACGATTTTTAGATACACAGAATGAAAAGAAAGGAAGTGAATAATGAGGAAATTATGGGTGATTGTAATTGGGTTTGTGGTTTGCAGTCCTTTACTAATACCGCACAGCACAGCCGAGGAGAGCAGGGCACAATCGGAACGCCTCATTCCCGCGGACAAAAAGCTCTCGGAGCAATGGCTGCAAGGTCTTTTTGAACGGGGCTCGCCCGAAACCTATCGCGGCAAAGAACTCGACACAATCGGGATGCCGATTGGCGGCATCGCAACGGGNCAACTCTATCTGCATGGCGACGGAACGCTCGGCCTCTGGCAAATCTTCAATCGACACGTTTTCACGGGTTATGGACAGCATTGTTACATTGCCTATAAGCCCGACTCGCCCGTGGACTCAGGTTTTGCTGTAATTGTGGAGAAGGATGGCAAGACCCTCGCAAAGCCGTTGAATCGGAATTTTTCGACAGTAGAGTTCACCGGTGAATATCCTGTTGGTGTTGTACGCTACCGTGATAAAAGCTTTCCAGTGAAGGTCGATCTGGAGGCCTTTTCTCCTTTCATTCCGCTTAATGCCAAGGACTCGGCCCTTCCGGCAACAATTTTTCGTATCACAGTCGAAAACACCTCCGGCAAAGGCCTTCGGGCCGGCATCTTAGCGTGGCTCGAAAACGCCGTCTGCATACATTCTGACCCGGTCATTGACGGTCTGCGCCGAAGCCGCATTATTGATGAGCAAGGCCGCACCTTGGTAATCCACACGGCTGAGAAAGCACCTCTGCCGGAGGAAGCATCTGAACCGCGGCCGAAAATTGTCCTTGCCGACTTCGAGGAGACGGATTACGGCGACTGGAAAGTGACCGGCCAAGCATTTGGAAAAGGACCTGCGAAGGGTACGCTCCCTGAACAGCAAAACGTAACCGGTTTTCTCGGAAAAGGGCTCGTGAACACCTACCTTGGTAAGGACGGGCCACACGGCATGCTGACCTCACAGCCGTTCAAAATTGACCGGAAGTTCATTAACTTCCTCATCGGTGGGGGCAATTACGCCAGCCAGACGTGCATCAACCTGCTTATAGACGATAAGGTGGTGCGTACAGCCGTCGGCAAGAACGACGAAAAGCTCGAATGGCATTTCTGGAGCGTGCAGGAATTCGAAGGCAAAACGGCACAAATCCAGATTGTCGATAAAGCCTCCGGTGGATGGGGGCACATCAACATTGACCAGATAGAGCTGTCGGACAAGCCCAGCAAGGGGCTGGTGGGACCCATCGACAATCTGCCGGACTACGGCTCGATGGTATTGGCTCTTGCCGAAAGTGGTAGCCCACCACGGGAGATTCGGCAGGTTCTCGGCCTTATTGGGAATGCTGCTGGCAAACTGCACGCTGACGAAGATATCGCCTTTCCCGTCACCGAGAGACGCAACGCAGCCCTCTGCAGCAAGGAGATAGAGTTAGCCCCTGGAGCAAAACGCACCTTCATCTTTGTTCTG
>JGI24422J19971_10002842_pt1 | contig 10814 bp, 6 predicted proteins | sample DeeMarSWOR152_54_FD_19971 | JGI IMG/M metagenome (IMG submission 19971)
CTCCATATTTGGCAAAACAGAAATTGGGCTCGAGTCCCAAAAATGGGAGAAGCAGGATTCTACCTTTTGCTCCAAAAAGAGCTCCACTGCTGGCATCGTCCTGCGCTATGGGAAGGTTTAATCCACCAAAGCCACCTATACTAAATCTCGCCGCAGATGCTGAAGAAATCATCATTAGGAGAAACAAAGTTGCAGCCAACACTGAAATTGATTTTTTCATGTTTTTTCCCTTTCTTAGTCTGAATTTATTGGACTTCTATTTTCTTTTTCAAACTACTAATGTTTTCGGTTCCCTCCTTTCTGTGATAGTTACAACGCCCTCTTTATATTTTTGGCAAATATAATCTGATTACATTGCTTGTCAAGAAAAATCTGTCAATATCAATTGTATGAAAGGCCAATCTATCTGCTGGTAAAAAACAAGGTTCTCGGTTCTCTCGGAAATTGTAAAAAGCAATGTTGAACCCAAAAGCTTATATCAGTTCTTTGAGGATCAGATTTACCTTTTTGATTTTGGTCTTTCTTTTTAATCTCAATTCGATTTCTGTCCCCTCTTCTTGACTTAGAATTTCTCTAATCTTTTGCATGGAATAATTGGAAACCGGAATTTGGTTGATGGATAGAATCTCATCATTTATCTTTATCTTAACCTTTTCAGCTGGAGAATTTTTTATGACCTGATAGACTAGGATTTTTCTACCATCTTGGATTAACTGGAGCCCACTGGTATTATATCTATCCCATAGATTATAATTTGTGTTCTTTTCCAGAATCATGCGATAATGAGGATAATCAAAGATCACCTTGAATTTTTTGAGTATCCCCGCTCCTATCCTCCCGGCGATTTTATGAGAGCCAAAAGGACTTCCATTTAAATAAAATCCGGTCAAGGGTGACTTGACAAGGAAGCTTCCCAATTGGAAGCTTTTAACCCTCCCCACCACCCCTTCCACGGGACCCGTTACTCCAAAGCCGATAGGCGTTTCTAAACACCTCGGATATCTTTCTGAGAATTTGTGCTTCTTGACAAATGGGGCGTACAAATCCAGACTATTTCTGTTTCCAATATCTATTTTGAATATCCCCTCATATACACCATCAACCACCGCTTTGATCTTTGGAATATTCAACTCCAGATTGATCTTGAACACCTCTCCGTCTCCAGTATAATTGAATCTTTCCGGTTCATAGATAGTCAAGATATGGTTGATATAATCTATCTCCACAACGAATCTCTTAAAGAAATCGTAACCTAATATTCCATCCAATTTTCGTCCATCAAATCTCTCTACCTGACTTAAAGAGATGCCAGTCACGGTTTGATTAAACAATGTTAAACTCTGTTTTTGCAAAAAACCTGGTCCATGTTGGTAATGATCTATCGAGCCGATACTTATTGAATCGAACTGAAAGAAGGAAATATCGTCAGGACTACCCACCTTTTTTGTCCCCTTGCTGTCCACCTCTCTAAGCTTAAGCTCATCAGCTTTGGAAAAATCCAGGTAGCTTGATCGAGCACCTGTATCAAGCAGGAAACTCAAACGATAAGAGCCATCAACTTCAGCCTTTAAATAGATATGATTGCTCACCAGTTCAAAGGGAACCTTAATAAATCCGGTGTTAGATACAAATTTGTAACCCTTCCCCATAATTTCAAGTTCAACAAAGAGAGTTTCTGGCAAAGCATGTTTCCTCAGTATCTCTTCCGACTTTTGAGCGAAACATAAGTTTGCGCAAATGAAAATCCACCACAAGACACTAATTAAGCCTGACACATACTTATTCATTTCTGCGCTTTTCCAGAAAATGTGTTTTCGGTGATAGATTGGCTCATACATTCTTTTTCTCATCAATTCGTCTGACCCAATTTAGGGACGGCTTTCCCTTTTGTCAATACGCAACCTGGAGAATACCTTTAATCCTTTATTTTAAGGTTAAAGTTTTTCTATTTGCTGAGGAGGGGATGCCCATTATATTTATTAAGATATGATGTGAGAAAATTCGCATGAAGGCTTAGCATCTGTGAACCTAAATCAAGAGCGCACGCAAATGACGGGTCATAAAACTTCATTAAGCTGTTGTCTCAAGACGACTTTATTTATTTTTACCATACATTTTTTTGCACTTCTTCCATCCTATCTTTGTGCCTGGGAGAAAATTGATTTCAAAAACACTCCAACTCAGGCTATGTTTCCTGAATCGGATGCGGTGGTGATCAAAAACGAAGGGCAAATGGAGATCAAGAAGAATGGTGAGGCTTTGTTCACCGAACATGGAATCCTTAAAATCTTTTCGGACACCGACCAGAGATATAGCAAACAAAGCTTGCCATTTAATAACAGCGTGGAAATTGTAAGCATAAAAGCCCGCACCATAAATGAGGAGGGTGAAAAATTTATTCTAAATGAAAATCAGATTACGGAGAAATCAATGTTTTCCGAATATACTCTCTACTCTGATGCAAAGGTTAAGGAATTTAACTTTCCCAGAGTGGAGAAAAACTGTATAGTCGAATATGAATATAAGTTCCTCCTGAAAAGTTTACTTTATTGGCACGACTGGTTTTTCCAGGATGAGGTTCCGGTGATTTATTCAAAGTATGTTCTGAAAATTCCCAAAGATCTTGGATTCAAATTTAAAGTAGTTAACGACGAGATAGAGCCTCAAATTGAATTCACCGACAAGGGGAAGAAATTTATTTTTACTTGGGAGGCAAAAGATAAAAAGGCTTTGAGAAAGGAAACTTTCATGCCACCGATGTCTGACGTTGCCAAACAGCTTGCCTTCTCCCCCTCAGCATTTAAAATGGATGGTAAAATCTACCCTTCGAAAATCTGGGATGATGTTGCCGGATGGTACAGAGAACTCTCTTCAGAAAGCACCATCGGTGGTGAGGACATTAAAGATTTGGCTTTTACACTAACCTCAAACTTGGAGTCAAAAGGAAAGAAAGCGAAAGCCATTTACCAGTGGGTGCAAGATCACCTCAGATATGTATTGGTGGCAATTGGTACCAGTGCTTTTAAACCAAACAACTGTCAGAGCGTTTTGGACTACAAGTATGGCGATTGCAAGGATATGTCCTCTTTTTTGATTGCTCTTTTGAAAGCCATTGGAATCAATGCTTTCCCCACCCTTATCTCCACCAAGGGACATCCAAGGGTGCTAACCGACATGCCCAAGCCAAGACAATTTGATCATGTGATGGTCGTAGTTCCTCTGGATGGTGAATATCTTTGGCTGGATCCAGCTTGTCGAAACTGCAAATTTGGCGAGCTTCCTTTTGAGGATCAAGGAGCAACTGCGCTGATTGTTAAAAGCGATGGAGGTGAATTGATTACCTCTCCAGAAAGCTCATTTGATCAAAACCCAAGCCAAACCTCCTGGGAAATCAAATTATATCCTGACCAATCCACCACAGGTAAGGTTATAATTAAGGCAGAAGGACAGGAAGATTTGGCGTTTCGGAATTCGTTGTCAGAACTCAAACCAACCAGAAGAAAAGAGGCTCTATTAGATTTTGTTTCCTTTTGGTTTGTTAATGTCGATCAGGATAGATATGAATTCAAAAATCTTGAAGAAAAAGACTCAAGTGTCTACATAGTGGGAGAATTTGCAGCTGAAGAATTCGGGATAGAGACTGGAGGAAAATTATTCCTTCCTGTTAATTTCACCATTCAGAGAAACATAAGTCAAACCTTTCCCAAAAAAGAAAGAGACTTCCCCGTTCTTTTTGATTATAAATTCAGCAATACAGACGAAGCTAGCATAGAGATACCAGAGCAATTTGAAATCGAATTTCTGCCACCCAATATCTCTTTAGATGAAAGTTTTGGATCCTTTGAATCTAGCTACGAAATAGTGGATGATAAGATTTATCATAAAAGAGTCTTTGAAAGAAAAGAGCTCTTTATTCCGGTGGAGAAATATGGTCAACTGAAAGACTTTTACGATAAAGTAGCAAAAGAAGACAACCACAAGATAATACTGAAAAGAAAATTTCAAGCAAGATAACGCAAGTTTCTTATACACATCTTTTTAATCTGTTGGGAAAACTGAGATCATGCTTAAAAGAACAATTCTATCTGTTTCAAGCATATTCTTTCTTTATCAAGCTGAAATTGTCCCCTTCAATACGAATTGGGTGGAGGAATTGCCTCGAGGATGGATAAGATCCTTCCCAGAGGAGGATCAAATTCCTTCATCTAAAAATCACCTCAATGTAGGGGCAACATACCTTTTGGATGAGGATATTTTATACCTTGTTGACAAAACTCAGGTGAAGGTGGTGATCATGAAAATTCTCAATCGAAGGGGATATGAATATGCTGAAATCAGCACTCCCACTTATGGGGAGAATGAATCCGTTGAAATCAGAGGTAGAACCAAGAAAAAAGATGGTTCAGTGGTGGAATTGAAAGACAAGGATATACACGAAGTATCCATTTATGCGAATTTGAAAAAGAAGAAATTCACCCTTCCTGCAATTGAAGATGATTGTATAATACATTATGAAATAGTATATCATTCAGATAGGTACCCTCTTGTCGGCATTAGATATTTTCAAAATGATGAACCCACTCTCTTCTCCAAATTTAATTTGATTCTACCCAAAGCGCTTCAGCTTGTATATTACGACAGTCCTCCTGGGATACTCGACACTGCCAAAGATGTAGTAACTGCCAAATCCTCTCCAGTATCGTTGCATACCTTTTCCAAAAGAGATTCACCTGCATTGGAAACTGAACCATTTATGCCTCCTTCGTTTGAGTATCTTCCCAGTCTGGCATACTCCATCTCTGCATCTGGCGGCAAAGTCGAAGATCCCGCCCTTCTGTCTGAGCCCTCAGGGTCGAAGGCCAAAGGCGGGGAGGAGTTAAAAGCTTCTTGGGAGAATATCTCTAAATGGTATTTCGAAACTATAGAAAAGAAATTCAATCCGGATGGTGACATCAAAAAGGTAGCTAAGAGCCTTGCCAAAGGATGTGAGAATGTCGAGGAAAAACTTCAAAAGATATTTTATTTCGTGGAGGAAAACTTTAAAATCAATTTCCCTTCGCGTTTTGTCTTTGATNAAACTAAAAGAGTTTTTGACCGCCGAAACGGCACCAGCGCCGAAGTGAGCGGAGTTTTATATGCCATGCTCAAGGCAGTGGGTATAAAAGCTATTCCTGTGTTAGTGCCAGATAGAAAAAAGGTTAGTGAGATCCCAGATGTGCCTATGCTGGATTGGTTCGATCATCTGATGTTGAAGGTGGATTTGGATGATCAAAAGATATGGCTTGATCCATCTTATGAGACCAACAAAATTGGACACATGGCAGAAAAATACCAAGGAGTGGATGGCTTGCTCATACAGAAAGCCGATGGCAAACTGATAAAAACGCCTTCAACAAACTATCTGGAAAATTTGAGAACTTGCATGACGGATATGAAACTCTCAAAAGCTGGCAAGATCAATTGCACTGTAATCGAGACTTATTCTGCGCCCAGAAGTGCTCGTCTGAAAAGTTATCTGAAAAACAAGAATGTTGTCGAGCGAAAAGATGAGCTGGCAAAGGAAATTTCAAAATATTGTCCCGGTGCTTTGCTGGATAAAAGCCAGATTGCTGACCTGTATGATTTCGATTCCGACTTCAAGATATTTTATAAATTTCACTCACCTTATTATGTTGTCCAGGCAAACGAAATGCTTTATATAAATCCCAATATCTTGCACAGAGATGAAACAGCTAAAGAATTTTCTCAGCCCACACGAATTTTTCCGATCATGTTTGACCAGGTCAAAATGGATATTGACAGCGTGAATATAATCATCCCCTCATCCTATGAGATCATCAGCCTTCCCGAACCGATCAGTCTGAAGAATGATTTCGGCGAATTTTCCACCCAATATCAAATTGAAGATAGTTTGATGATTTACAGAAGAAGGCTGGCCATAAAGAAATTGTTAATTCCTTCAGCTTCATATAAAGAGGTAAAAAGCTTTTTCAATCAAATTTTCGAGGAGGATCAAAAAATGATCATTCTTGAAAAGAATGAATAAAAGATATGCCATGAGGGGTCAGAACATCGCAAAGCGGAGTTAAGGCGTTAGCCTTTTATCGAAAACTCACGTGGACATAAAATCCTTACGGATTAACAGCATTTGGTCTGTTTTCCTTACATAAGGTCCTCCAAACCTGACGCATACAGTGTCAGGAGAAGCTTCTGACAGAACAAAAAATTCGGTTACAAAAACATCTCCATGAAGATTTCGTCGTCATAAGTTCCATTTATTTTGACTTGCTTTTTCAAAATCCGTTTTGGCTCAAAGCCAAATCTTGAATAAAAAGCTTGGGCACCAGTGTTGCTTGCTCGCACATAAATGACAAATTTTTCGTAACCCTGATTACGAGCAAATTCCAAAGTCTTTTCAAAAAGCGCTTCACCCATGCCTTTACCGCGGTATTCAGGCAAAACATAAGTCCCTACAGTTGCGACATGATTCATGCTTTCTATATATTTCGCAAAACAGTCTATACTTTGAAAGCCTGCTATTTCACCATCGACTTCCGCTAAAAATATCGCTTCGCGTTCACTCAGTGAATTGACATAATTGATTTCTTGTTCTAAAGTGAAGGGTTTACTTATGGCGGAATGTTTTCTTTCAGCTGCAATTATTTCCCAAATATTGCATATTGCTTGAGCGTCCTTTTGAGTCGCTTTCCGGATGATCGTTCTCACTTTTCAATCCCGTATTCTTTCATCTTTAGACGTAGCGTATTGCGGTGGATTCCTAAAATCTCAGCAGTCTTGCCCAAGTTCCCATCAGTCATTTCTAAAGTATTCAAAATATGATCTTTTTCCATATCCTTCAGCGTCAGCTTGGGAGATGGAGTAGTCTCCTTAGATTTGATTAAACCGAAATATGGCAGATCATTCTTATCTATCACATCAGTTCGAGAGAGCACCACTCCCCTTTCTATCATGTTTTCTAACTCCCTCACATTACCAGGCCAATCATAATCCAAGATTACATCTTTAACCTCGGTGGTTATGCCCTTGATGGACTTGCCACATTTTTGATTCGCCTTTTTTATAAAATGGTCGACCAACAGCATAAAGTCTTCTTTTCTCTCTCGCAAGGGAGGAATAAATATGGAGATAACGTTAAGCCTATAATATAGATCTTCTCGAAAGGTCCCCTCATTTATTTTCTTTTCGAGATCTTGGTTTGTGGCAGAAATTACCCTTACATCTACTTTTAAAGTATCCTTTCCACCTAACCTTTCAAACTCCTGAAATTCTGTAGCCCTTAAAAGCTTGACCTGAGTCTCCAAGGGAATATCTCCAATCTCATCCAAGAAAAGAGTCCCACCGTCTGCCAATTCAAATCTTCCCTCTCTTCTTTTGATAGCACCTGTGAAAGCACCTTTTTCATGACCGAACAATTCGGACTCCAAAAGAGTCTCAGGCAAGGCAGCACATGCAACCGGAATGAATTTTTTATCCGATCTGTCGCTTAGGGCATGGATAGCTCTTGCCACCAGTTCCTTTCCTGTTCCACTTTCCCCTCTGATCAAGATTGTTGAATTAAATTTTGCCACCCTGGAGACAGTGCTTAAGACCTCTTTGATCGCTTTGCTCTCCCCTATTATTTGAACATCTTTATACTTTTCCTCCAACTCCTCTTTCAAATATTTGTTCTCTGCAAGGAGGTGATAATTCTCCAAAGCTTTCTTGATATTTAACTTTAACTCATCTAAGTTAATTGGTTTATTTACATAATGATAAGCACCCAGTTTCATTGCCTCAACTGCTGTCTCAACAGAGCCGTAGGCGGTTATCATGATCGCCTGAATTTCCGGATTCATCTCCTTCAATTCTTGCAAAAGCTCGATTCCATCCATTCCAAGCATCTTGAGATCGATCAAAGCAACCTCGAAATATTCATTTTCACAAAGCTTGATTGCCTCAAAGCCGGACTCGGCTGTGGCAACACTATATCCCTCTTTTTCCAGGGAACCGGCTAACATGTCTCTCTGCGATTTTTCGTCATCCACTATTAATATGCGATACAAAACCATTTTCCTTCCTTATATTTATACAAACGCAGTTCTTTGCATTCTTCCTGCTTCCCCCCTCATTTTCCCCTTGAGGGAGAGGGTACAACATTGTATCAGAAACATTTACACTCATGTAAGTTTGTTAGATTGATCACATAAATCATATCGGCAATTTCACTGTAAAAACGGTCCCCCTTCCCACTTCACTTTCTACTTCGATCTTTCCCTTATGATCGGAGATGATTCGATAAGTTATGGAAAGCCCCAGTCCAGTCCCCTTTTCCTTGGTGGAAAAGTAGGGTTGAAATATCTTAGAGAGATTTTCCCTGGGAATGCCTGGTCCTGAATCTTCTATTTTAATCACAATCTGGTTTTGAGAATCATCCTTGAACCCTTGAACCTTGAACGCTTTACCAGGTGGAGTGGCTTGCACTCCATTTCTCATAATGTTTAGAAGCGCCTTCTTCATCTCCTCTGGGTCTATTTTCATCTCAGGAAGATCCTCAATCTGTTTAGTCAACAGAATATTTTTCTCTTTCGCCTCTATTTCGACCAAATTCATTAATTCATCTAGAAATGTATTCATGTTGGTCAAATTTAGTTCTAATCTCTGAGATTTAGCTAACCCCAAAAACTGATTTATAATATTATCCAATCTTTTAATTTCATCCAAGATGGTTTTGACAAAGGAAAGGTATTCCTCCTTTTCTTTCTGAGGAATGAATTCAGATCTCAACCTCTGAGCAGTTATAGAAATAGCATTCAAAGGGTTTCTTATTTCATGGGCAACCCCAGCTGCCAAATCCCCCAAAGCCGAAAGCCTTTCTGATCTTTTTGCCTCTTCCTCATATTTTTTTAATTCGGTTACATCGTGAATCACCGATACCGCACCGTTGAATTTTTGCTCTTCATCAAAAAGACAGGAGGTTCCTATGATTAAGAATTTATCCTCACCGGAGAATGTCCGAAATTCTCTTTCCACGTCTTTGGCGGTTCTTTTCTTATCCAATGTCTGCTTTAGGGAACAATCATCATTCGGAAAGATAGATTCATAATTCTGGTTTACGGCATTCTCTTTGTTAATCGAAAATATGTCTTCGGCCAGCCGATTGAACATAATGATTTTTCCATTCTTATCCACCGCCACCACGGCGCTATGCATACCCTCCAGGATATTTCCGGTCAGAGTTTTAATTTGCTTGTAAGATCTGTCCAAAACAAAATAATTCTGATTCACAATCACAATTCCTATCATCAAAAGTCCCAAAATGAAAAGAACTATGGAGAAAAGCATCATCTGACGTTGATAGTTTGATGCTACTTTCCTGTATTCTTCTAAAGATAAACCAATTCTGAAAATTCCCGAGGGGATCTCTTCCGAAATGAAGGGTTTAACTACCTCCAGAACCTCCCCTCCTTCAAACGGTGCGATTCTGCTTTTGGCTTGGTTTTCTGAAAGCGCCTCNTGCAAGAATGGATCCTCCTCTATTTTCATCATTCTCTCTACTTTTTTGGAAGCTAAGACTATCCCCTCTCTTGACTGTAAGACTATGTATTCTACGCCACGTTCCTGGCTCATCTTCTGGATTAAGTATCCGATACCGATTTCCTTTTTGAAACTCTCCATGTATGCCGCCGATGTAACCACTACCACCACTCCTTTATCCTTTGATCTTCGAATGGCGGCGGCATAGCTTTTTTCAGCTAATAGCGTCTTGGACTCAATTCCAAAAGCTATCTCATTTTCTCCCTCATTCAAAATACTATGAAGCATGGGAACCACTAAGCTAGCGGTATCCTCATAAATCTCTCTGTCATAAGGATCGCTACTGTATACAGGATTTATCTGCTGATCAAGAATATCGATCCTTAAAAGATTACTCTTCTCGGCAATTTCCCGCAATTTTGAATTATCAATTTTGCCTTCTTTTTCAGTGTGATCCATAAGACGAGCGATGTTCAAAAGCCTCTCCCCTACTAACTCTTCCACCAAAGCATTTGCCCTGATGGTATTCTGGCTGGAAAGGATCAAGCTTCCCAACAAGGCAATTCCCTCCTTCTCCATTACCTTGAGCATATTGGATTTGCTTTTCTGTATTCCAAAAAAAACGATCACAAACAGTATTAAAGCCAAAAGCAGGGTGATGATTATCACATACCGTAGTCTTATGTTAAGCAGAAATTTTGAACTAAAAAAAGACTTCATCTTTTCTCCTTCAGGATGAATCCTTGTCATGAAAAGAATCTATAGCAAAACAAAAGACCTGTCAAGAGTTAGACGAAACCATTAAAAAACTAATTGAAGGTGAGAAATTTATGAAATATCAGAAAAGCCACCCATCCGGATGGCTTCATTATTAGCAAACATGTTTTTTTGTGACTGAACACCTGATTCGGTCCAGGGACTGTCATACTATTCTGTTAAATCTCCCGGCAAGGAATCGCTTGCCATTAACTCCAGCATGAACCTGGCATCATCTGCCAGATCGCAATCGGGATATTTTTCTAAGATTTCTTTGTAGACTTCTTTGGCCTTCTCATAATCCTTCAAATTCTCAGAATAGACAAATCCTATTAAGAATTGCGCTCTGCAGGAATTAGCACTTTCTGAATAGAGCTTTAAAATCTCCTCATATATCTTTATGGCCGCATTAAAATCTCCCTTTTCTGATAAGCTCTGCGCCTCATCGTAAAGTAATTTTTCTCCATCGGGATACTTCTCCACAAATTTCTGGAATATCGTTTCAGCTTGTTTGTCATCCTTCA
>JGI24422J19971_10002843_pt1 | contig 10812 bp, 10 predicted proteins | sample DeeMarSWOR152_54_FD_19971 | JGI IMG/M metagenome (IMG submission 19971)
GTTTAGTTGACATAGTCTTACCTTCTAACGATCCCCGGCCGAGATGTCCGAAGTGTCAAGGCAAAACGGAACGTCTGCTTAAACCCCTTGTGAAGAAGGGGAGAATTGTTGCAAGAATGCCTAAGCCCAGGGAAATCCGCAAATACGTGCTGAGCCAACTGGCAAGACTTTCTCTTGAGTGAAAACACGTACTTGAATGGGATCCTCGAGCCTCTGATCCTTTCGAAAACGATATGGTGAGTGAAGCTATGACGCTTCATTCAAGAGTGCAGTGAGAAACTGGCTTTTTAACGCTTATATTCATTACCAAACAAAGGTGTAGCCATTAGTGATGTAAATTGCCGTATTGCCCAAAATGTGGGGTTGAACTAACCGAAGAAATGAAGTATTGCCCAAAGTGTGGAGCTTCACTCACTGCTGAGACTGCTCGTAGACCGGGGGCCTATGAGAAAGAGGAGAAGCAGGAAAAGGAAGAGAAACACGAAAAAGAAGAGAAACACGAAAAAGAAGAGAAACACGAAAAAGAAGAGACTAGTCGCTTTTGGGCTCTGATTGGAGGTTTGTTCCTGGTGCTTGTTGGGGTCGTTTCGATTATCACGGCATTTGTAGACTTGCCTCAGCCATGGAGAGGAGCGCTTTGGCTAATTATTGTCGGTGCAGTCATTATGGTTGTAGCCATCTACATGGCGATAAGGGCGTCCGGCAGATCTCCAAGACCTTAGAGAAACCAACCCCACAAGAGCCTGAATAGCCTGTGCTCTAGAATCGTCAAGCGAGTTGACCTCCCCAAGATTCGGAAGTAGTTTTTGCCCATGGCTTCGATCATATCGCCGATTTCATATCGAGGAAAGAGGCATGATGAGACAATTAGCCTTCCCCATTCCCCTCTTTGGAGTTCATGAAGCATTTTTGTCTCTCTTCCAGTTTCAACCTCAAACAAGTACGCATCATAGTTGGGACATATGTAAGGCAGGTCGTCAAGCTGCTGACCGTACACTCCCTCTGTAGCGGTGTACATCTCTACGATTGGCACTTTCCCATAGTAGCGTTGCAGTTTGGGCGCATACTTGAATTGAATTTTCCTTACGCTAGTACAGAAAAGGGCTCTAAGACGCCACAAGTCCTTCGGCTTTTTTCCGTATTTCCTTGAAACGTATCTTGCAAAAGAAAGTATTACTGGCGTGACGCCCATGGCGGCCGTTACGTCTTGATCCAAAGCCCTTTGATACACAAGCTCGAATCTTTTCTCCCAGTCTGACTTGGTTATGTGTGGACCTAGCGAGTCAATTTCTTCCTGTTTCGGCAGCAAGCTTACTTTGTTGAACACAGGGTTGAGTTTGGCATAAGTTCCTGAGCTATAACCGTAGGTCACGGTCTTTCCAGCAACCTTCATCGAGGCAACTGCGGAAGGAAAATTGAGATTCAAGATCTTGCCAGTCAACAACGCGAGGTCCCTCTTCCTCAATGCGTGGTTGACTAGAGCCCTTGCTCCGCAAGAGAATATTTGTTCGAGATGAGTCTTTGTAGCGGGCAGAATCTTTGAGATTCCAGTAGATCCCCTTGTCATCACCCAGCATACGGGAGGCTCGGAAAGCAGGACTTGGTAATTTCCCCTTTTCACCTCTTCTAAATATGAATGCAGAGTCTCGTAGCGCAGCTTTGGGAAGTTGAGTTTAAAGTCAACCGCGGATTCGATGCTCCCTATGGAATGTCGCTTACCGTATTCAGTCGTGCTATAATGGCCGATTAGATTCTGCAGAGTTTCGTTCTGGGCGTCGATTGGATTTCGTAGGCTTTGATACCAAGGGCTAACTAGTTTTTGCAGGAAATCTTCAGATGATTCGATTTGATACATCGTTGAGAAGGATAGTCTTGTTTCCCTCATAAATCTTAAGAATGCCCATATAGTCTCCACGGAATGCTGCCTAGCCAAGGAAATGCTGACCTGCCCACGATGTCTTGGCGGTTTTCTTGTAACCGAATACTTATTTACTCCATCCACGACTCTGAATAAACATCACGTTAAACCGAGGAGCAAACATGAACATCACGTCGAGACGTATTAGTGGCATTTCGAAACTTTCTTTGCTGATTTTGCTACTAGCTGCTGGATCGCTAGGCGCCGCTTTATCATACATGTGGACGGTGGCCTACTACGTAGAAGTGGGACACAGAGTTCCTCAAGGGATCACAACGATAACAGTTACTAATGTTACTTTCCCGCTTGAGGATTGCACCTATTTTGAAGTATCAGTTTTGAACCCTTCTTATTCGAACGCTGATGCAAACATTGCAGGCATTGCCGTTGTAGGCATGGATGACGGCGCCGAGGCAGTTCTTGATGTACCGCCTGAATCAGTAGAACCTCCGATTCCATATCCTTTATCAAAGGGCGAAGATGTGACTTTTAGGTGTTTGATCAACTGGCAAGACTTTGCTGGCCAAATGGTGTATGTTTCCGTCTTTCTGCAAGATGGTTCAGGCGCAACTTCTCCTTATGAAACAGCCCGAGTGAAGCTGCAGGTTACCAACGTTGAATTCAACACAAGAGTAACTGTGAGGCGTTTCAACGTTACTGTCGTGAATTCCTTGGAAAGCTCCATATCACTGAATGTGTCTGAAATACTGTTCGACTCTACGAGCATCCCACATGAAAACATAACAATCAAAGATGAAGGCGGTTCCCTTCCAACCCAGCTTGCCCCCGGCGGACGCACAATCTTCATCTGTAACTGGAACCTGCTCGAGGAAGGGGCTCTCAACTCCTCTCACACGATCACCGTAAGAACTTTGCAGGGTTATTCAGCAACTTATCAGACACCAACTTTGCCACCGCCTCCGTCGCTCTCAATAACAAACGTAGTGTTTGCTGTACCTCACACTGACACGTTTGAGATGACGATCCTTAACCAGGCCTCTTCACCTCACTATGTAAGCATTAGCAAGGTGATCGTCGTGAATGGAACTCAACGTTTCGACGACGTTTCAATTTTGCCCACACCTCCATTGATGCTTGAGCCTGGAGACAACGTAACCCTCAAGTGTTCATGGAATTGGGATCCGTTCAGAGGGCAAGAGGTTGGAATAACAGTATATACGAAGCAAGGTTTCTACACGCAGACAGATGCGCTTGTAGAGGCCGCCGGGAATCCGGTAGCATCTTTCGATTATTCGCCGACATCGCCACACAGTGGTCAGGCGGTAAACTTCGATGCCCGTGGAAGCTACGACACGTACGGCACAATAGTCAATTACACATGGGACTTCGGCGATGGAAACAATGCAACGGGAGAAATCGCAATCCACACTTATACCGATGACGGCGATTACCTGGTCTCACTCAATGTTACTGACGACGACGGTCTAACCGACGCCACCTCTGTCAACATAACGGTTCTGAACAATCCTCCGGTGGCGTCATTCACTGAATCAGACACAATCGTGCTCACGAATCACACAATTACCTTCAATGGTTCTGAAAGCTACGATCCTGATGGCAGTGTTATTCTGTGGTTCTGGGACTTCGGGGACGGGGATAACGACACTGGTGTGATTGCATCTCACGCGTACTTAGATAACGGCAATTACACAGTAACACTCGCAGTCACAGATGACGATGGATCAACTTCAGTTGCTAATGCAACCAAGACGGTTCTGAACAGGCCTCCGATAGCATCATTGACTGAATCAACCGAAAACGCGACAATTTGGGAGAATATCGATTTCAACGCTTCGGGAAGCTATGATTCAGACGGTTCAATCGTCAACTACTTCTGGGATTTCGGAGATGGCAGCAACGGTACAGGTATCATTGCGAGCCACGCATACGCAACCAATGGAACGTTTATTGTGACTCTAACGGTAACGGATGATGACGGAGCAACTGCTTCAGTGAACGCCACTAAGACTGTTCTCCCCACTGGATTGTACTCCATGTACCTGATCGATCCGGCAGAGGTCGTTCATGACAGCATAGCCGCTGCACAATGGACGGGAGTCATCTATGGTTTTGAGGGCTCAGAAACACCTGATGCCAGCCTTCGTATTGCCCGCAACACTACCAATGCGAAGCGTTAATCTCTAACCTCATGGCTATTGATAGTTTCTAAAACGTTCCCGCTTAGGAAGATGAAGGCAGATGGCGGAATATGACGTTGTCGTAGTGGGCGCTGGCATAATTGGAATGGCTGCCGCGTATCACATCAAGAGCCAAAGGCCCCGAGACCGGGTTCTGGTCATAGACAAACTGAGCGCTGCTGGTCAGGGTAACACGGCTAAAAGCGCAGCTATGTTCCGGTGCTTCTTCTACTCTCGCACAAACTTGACCCTCGTAGACACCACTGTGGAATTCTTCAAGCACGTTCAAAATCAGTTGGGCAAGGATCTTAGGTTGACTTGGACAGGGTATCTGTGGCTGTTTTCAAAGGCGCGCTATAGAATGATAGAGCCGATACTGAAGCACATGGCAAACGAGGATCTGAGATACGAACTGTACGAAGCTGAGGATTTGGCTGAAAAGCTCAATGTTAAAACCGAGGTCAGCAGCGACGAAGAGGCTCGAATGATGGGGCTGGCAGACATAGAGAAAGGAGTATTCATTCCCAAAGCAGGATCGATTGACATAGACCTTCTTGTTCAGTTTTACGAAACGGAATTCAAAAAAATGGGCGGAGAGGTTCGATACAATACGAAAGCTGAAAGAATACTGGTAGAAGCAGAAGAACCCTTAGGCATGCCTGACGAACCATTCTTTTGGCAAAAATCCAGAGCGGCCGGAGTCTCTACGAATAAGGGCATAATCAAAGCCAGAAAGACAATAGTTGCCGCAGGAGTATGGGCAAAAACGTTGCTGAATGGAGTTGGAGTCTACGCGCCTATGGAACCAATGAAGCGCCAACTTTTCTCAGTAAAAGCCTCAACAGAACCACTACAACAGCTTCTGAACGTCAAAGGATTCAACGCTGAAAAAAGCATACCTTTCTTGATTCTCCCCGAACCTGCAGTGTACTTCAAACCAGCCCTAGAGGAAAACGCTTTCTGGCTAGCCTACGGTGACCACTTCCCGAGAGCCTTCAAACTAGAAGATGACCCTCAACCTGAAGAAAACTTCTATCGGTATGGAATATACCAAGTTGTCACAAAGTATTTCCCTCAGTTCTCAGGCGCTCAACTCTACGGGTCTTGGGCAGGGCAATACGCCCTCAACACAATCGACGGGCAACCCGTCGTCTTTGAACAAAACGATTTGCTGGTCGTAGGAAGCTGTAGTGGCAGCGGAAACATGAAGTGCGATGCCCTAGGAAGGATAGCTGCGGCCCTATACAGGGGCGAAGAAACCGTAGATCTCTATGGAAATGAGACTTTCAGAGTAAGCGACCTAGGCATGGCGAAACGAAAGGTAGAGCCAGAGAAACTCATAATATAGGTGTAAGATTTGACGTTTGAAATAACTGAAAGGGTCAGAACAATCGAATACGCAATCAGAGATGTGTTAGAATTCGCCAAGAGACTGGAAGGCGAAGGGAGGAGAATAACCTACCTCAACATAGGCGATCCCGTAAAATTCGACTTTGATACGCCCGAACACATGAAGCAGGCTTTATTTGACGCAGTGAGAGCTGGAGACAACTGGTACGGCGCATCAGAAGGCATCCCAGAGTTAAGGGAGGCTATCTGCAAGAAAGAGAGAAGAGTGAATCATATCGAGATCTCGCCAGAAGACGTTATCGTAACCACAGGAGTCTCTGAAGGCATATTCATGCTTATGGCGGCGATAGTTGACAAGAAAGACGAGGTGCTTGTACCAGGACCGACTTATCCTCCATACAGTAGTTATGTAAGGTTCTTCGAAGGAAGGCCTGTACCCTACAAAACCATAGAAGAGGAAGGCTGGATTCCAGACGTTGAAGATATTCGATCAAAAATCTCGAGCAGGACAAAAGGGATGGTAATCATAAACCCAAACAACCCCTGTGGAGCCGTTTACGATTCTCATACTGTGAAGAAGATGGTTGATATTGCAGCCGAAAACGAGCTGGTGGTTCTGTCTGATGAAATCTATGATAGGATAGTCTACGATGTGCCGTTTGAGAGCACGGCTCACACCGTAAAGGATTATCCAGTGATTGGATTAAATGGCTTTTCAAAGGTTTATTTGGCAACCGGATGGAGATTGGGATATTCATACTTCCATGATTTTGAAGGGAAGCTTGACGCTTTGAAGGATAGCATCAAGAAGGAGACCCGTATCAGGTTGTGCGCCAACACTCCTGTCCAGAAGGCAGGCGTAGCCGCCTTAGAAGGGTCTGACGAACATCTAGGCAGAATGGTCGAGAAGCTTCACAAGAGAAGAGACTACGCTTGGAAACGTCTAAACGAGATTGAAGGCATTAGCTGCACTAAGCCCGATGGAGCATTCTACGTATTTCCGAAGGTGCGAGATGTTGGACAACGCTGGAAGACGGATCTAGATTTCGTTGTGGATCTCTTGGAAGAAACAGGCGTCCTTTTGGTCCACGGTTCAGGCTTCTGCAAAACTTACGGTGCCGGACATTTCAGAGGAGTATTCTTACCTCCAATAGAGGTGCTAGAGAGCGCCTTTGACAAAATGGAGAAATTCATGGAGCTTAAAGCAAGATAGGCTTCTAGCGGATTGGCACGCCTTGCTTAGGATCGTTCACGAGTTTGTGATATTCATCAATTAATTTCCGTGTGACCGGCCCAGGCTTTCCGTCGGCGATCTTTCTCTTGTTTATCTCTCTCACTGGAACTATTTCAGCTGCCGTCCCAGTGAAGAAGACTTCATCTGCCAAGAAGAGGTCCGTTGGTGTAATTTCCTTCTTGACGACCTGGTATCCAAGTTTCTGAGCAATCTCGACAGCCACCTTTCTCGTTATTCCCCGCAGAGCGCCAGTGGACGTAGGAGGAGTCAAAACTACTTCTTCAGACACGATGAATACGTTCTCTGCAACTCCTTCGCAGACAAACCCTTCTTTGTTCAAGCATATCGCTTCATCGACGCCCGCGCTGTTCGCTTCTATTTTCGCCAGTATACTGTTGAGATAGTTGAGGGATTTCACCTCATGTGTTGTCGCGTCCACGGGATCGCGCTTCACCCATGAGATTATGGCCGTCAGCCCCTCTTCCTTCGCCCCTCCCCCGTGAAGCTTTATCCGGTCAGTGATTATTATCGTTGTGGATCTAGGGCATTTCCTGGGGTCAAGCCCCAAGTCACCAGGGCCTCTAGAGATGACTAGACGGATGTATGCATCGTTGAGTTTGTTTATCTTCAGCGTCTCTATGACAGCTTTGGTCATTTCCTCTTTTGTCATTGGAATTTCCAGCATGATTGCGCGGGCTGAAGCGTAAAGCCTGTCAATGTGCTCCCTGAGCTTGAATACGCTGCCATTGTAAGCCCGGATACCCTCAAAAACGCCGTCTCCATAAAGGAACCCGTGATCATAGACGGAAATTTTGGCTTCAGACTTTGGGCAGTATTTTCCATCTATGTAGATGAGAAGTTCTTTCTTCTCCATCAATAACATCCCCTGAGGAACCTGTACAATACTTGTGATGGCTTGATATACTTTGTGCAGCACGAAGCATTCGTGCATCTGGCAAGACTTTAGTCTGTGGAATGCTGGAACGCAAAGCAGAGCGTTGGGAGTAGATGTGGAAACTTGGATGCACGAATCAGAGAAGGCTCTCTTCGATATACCTGAATGAGAGCTCTTTGATTACGCCTTCATTTGTGACCATGATGAAGCTTTGGATGTCTTCCATGTATTTTCCCCAATCTCCCCGGAAAAGGCTTAGTTTCTTCGCATAGTCTCGATAGTCTCTGTGCAGAGACATTATCACCCCAGTCATGCTTAAGCCCTCGCCTGTAGCGGCAAAAAACGCGTTTGGGAACTTGTCGGCATATTCCTTGACCTTGCCTAGCAATTCATTGGATACAACTTGGGGATCCATCTTGACAAAGGTTAGCGCCATGATTTCAAAGCCTAGCTTCCTCCAATCAGGGATGATCGTGTAGCTTCGAATGTAACCATCACGTTCGAGCTTATTACGAGTCCGCGTTATTGTTGGCTGTGAAACTCCGAGCTTCTTAGCGAGCTTCCTGTCGCTTTCCTTAGAGTTTCTCAGCAGTTCTATCAGCAGTTTTTCGACCAGTTTCTTTCGCATAATTAGAAATTCGTCCAAGTTGCATTTACATTTTTTGCTTTGCAAGCTGACTAGTGAATAATTTATACGACGCGCAGAAAACTAATCTTGATAGAGACCTCAGCCATAAAACTGTGGTCTCTGGGACAGTTTCATCGGCAGAGGCAATGGCTTGAAGGGTTTGCCCTCCGTTTCTTTCAGGACAACTTTGACTAGCTCTTCAAGCTGCATCTTCACAATTTCTCCTTCGAGCCTGTCCCGAATCGGCAGAATTCCTGCCTTCACTTCCTTTTGGCCAATGACTATGATGTAGTTTACCCATTCAGTTTCCGCTTCTCTCACTTTTCTCTGCATCGTCAGAGAGCGGTCGTCGAAATCCACACGTATCGAGTGTTTGCCTATTCGCTTCGCGATTGCTTCGGCGTCCTTCATGTATTTGTCTGACACCGGTATTATCCTGACTTGAGTGGGGGAAAGCCAAAGAGGCAGAGTAGGAGCTTGCCCTTTCTTTTGTTCCTTGTAGGCCTTTTCCAGCAGTGCATAGACGCATCTTTCAACGCCGCCACTCGGTGAGCAGTGTAGAATCAGCGGATGCTGTTTTTCGCCTTGTTCATCTACGTAGGTTATGTCGTATCTTTGAGCGTTTTCTACGTCGATTTGGTCGGTGGATAACGCAGAGGCCTTGTCTTGGTTGTCAACGAAGTTGAACTCCCATTTCAAGATCCAATAGAATGCCTTCTCCTCAAACATCTCAATCAGGACAGGTTTTCCAAGTAGCTGAGCTAGTGAGGCTATGAACTCTTGGTTTTCCTCGTAGACTTCTTTGGTAAACCTTATCCCCAGTTCATAGTCTTCCTTTCCGAATCCTAGACCCTGAAGCACTCTCATGCAAAGTTTGAAGCGGACAACGAATTCTTTCTTTGCCTGATCCATATCGGAGCAAAGGGCGTGACAGTCGGGCATCGTGAAGGCGCGTTGCCGTCTTAGCCCAGTCACTTCGCCGCTTCTTTCTCTCCGAAAGCTGTATCTGGTAAGTTCGTAGATTCGTAATGGAAGTTGGCGGTATGAGAACTGGGCGTCGTGAAGCATGAGGAACTGACCGAAGCACGCGGCAAATCGGAGGAAAAGATCCTTGTCCTCAGAAGATAATCTGTACTGCCTTGCAGGGAATCTGTCCAGATAGTCGCTTAGACTTGGGTGGTGGAAGTCATACATGATCGGAGTTTCAACTTCCATGGCCCCGTATTCTATCACTGTGTTAGTAACGAACTGCTCAATCAGAGACTTGACCAGTCGCCCTTTCGGATACCATCTCAGGTTTCCGGGATCGCTAGAAGGTTCATAGTCAACCATCTCAAGCTTTTTCATCAGTTTTACGTGAGGAGGCATCTGCTGGCTTGCTCTAGTCTTCGAGATCTCGTATCTTGCAAATTTCTCTAAGTTTTCATGTGCCGAGAAATCGAATTTTTCGACCGGCAAAAGCTTCCCGTTCGGTTGCAGAACGTGCCAGAAAGAACGCATTTTTTCTTCAGCTTTCAGAGCCTTGGAAACCTTCTCTTCCCCCTTTGCCTTGTCCGAAACAATGACCCTTGACTGCTCTGCTAGCGGATGACCTTTTATCGAGATCGTAAACTGTTTATTCCATCCGAAGGGTGCTCGAGCGGTCTCTATGCCTCTGTCTTTCGCTCCGTGTTCCATAGCTTTAAGAATCTTAAGTGCTGCCGCGGGTTTCGCAAGATTGCTGCTGAGGTGCGCATATGGGTATAGAAGAATCTTGTTTGCCCCGAGCTTTCCAAGGAAATCTTGGATTGCCTCGACTGCACGAGTGGCCACCGTTTCGTTGTCGCCCTCTTCAACGGCTGTGAAAAGCACGACAACATCCTCTATCCTTATTCTCTTCTTCTCTGCTTCCTCAGCGATTTCGATCTCTTTTGCAATCGGTTCGTATTCAATGTAGTTTGAGTGCAGTTGAAGTATTCGCAAACGAGTCAACCTGCTTTGGTTGGCTTCCTTAGATTTAGTTCAGCCTTTCTATAAATGCTTGTGCAGAAGCAACCACTTTTGCACAAGGCTCAACGCATATGCAATTCACATCTGCGTCTGGTGGATGCACTATTTTGGAGGTTGGAACGAGTCTCTGTGTCTCCATTTCTCTAGTGTTCTCTCTTTTNTCGTGGCTTTCTTGAACTCCTTGTAGTGATCCCTNCAGAGATAGGCCCTCCTCTCTGAGTCGATCTTCAGCCCTGCAGCAGTGACCTTGCCTGCTGAGATGGATCGAACTGCATCNTTTTCGCAGCTTGACACGCTACACTTAACGCCTTTGTCGATTCTTCCCATAAACAGTTCCCTCTGAGTAAGATTGGCAGGTTGGAATGGTTAAGCTCCTTTCTCGTATATTTTGGTTGCCCTCTCATACACCTCCCCTTTTCCCCCAATTCGCTGGGGGCCAACCTCTTCGATGACGAATGATGCAGCTGCCGAGCCGACACAGCAACACCACAAGGGTTCTCTATTCTGAATGTACTCCGCCAAGAAGGCTCCAATAAAAACGTCGCCGGCTCCAGTAGGGTCTTTTACCACACTCGGTTCGCAAGCAGGAATGTGGTGGATATCTCGGTTCAAGAGGGCCGACGTTCCCTGCTTTCCCAT
>JGI24422J19971_10002846_pt1 | contig 10806 bp, 8 predicted proteins | sample DeeMarSWOR152_54_FD_19971 | JGI IMG/M metagenome (IMG submission 19971)
CCTGTCGGTTAGGTGGGCTAATGCTCTTCTGAACTGTCTGGCGTCTAGGCATTTCTGACACGTGTAGTCAATCCAATATAGATTTGGGTCGCTCGCATTGTGGCCGTCCTTATAGTCGGCGGGCAACGTATACCCTTGAGGGGTCATATTGCCGTGTCCGATTGGCCACATCTGACAGTTGATGTCATGCTCGTAAAAGCCCCACTCTGAGTAGTTGCCCAGAGTAACGTCGGCATCTGTCCACCACTCCGCTGGTCCACCTGGTTCGATGTATGAAGCTGGCGCTGCCCAGTCCATAGTATCAATATCGCCGTCATTGAGGGCTTCACTCTCGCCCAAAACATCGCCCCAAACGCTGAACATAAGGTCGTCAACCCTTGGTCCATATCGCTCGTAATTCGGCGCACCAGCAGGTTCTATGTCGGGATCGGGATCCACTGAAAACACTGGGCCCATAATGAAAGTCGCAAATAGCAACGTTAGAATCGTAGTCACAATTGCAATTTTTGTCTTTAGGTTCATGTTTTTTTCTTTCTCCTTTTCTCTTTCTCTTTCGGTATATACAGTTATGAATCTGGGAAATTTAAAAGTTTCTTCTCTTAAAGGCGATTTTGGAGATTGTCGCATGAGATGATAGATTCTGCCCCAACTAAAAATTAAAATATCTCTTCTACGTAACGGGCTTGGAAGAAAGGGGGAAACTCTATGGGATTGCGGTCATACATCATTAAAAGAATACTCTACTCACTGCTCCTCGTATACTTCGTGATTACAGTTAATTTCATAATATTCATGTTAATGCCAGGAGACCCTGTGTTACGTTTAGCCGATACAGGAAAAATACGGAATCCAGAGGTAATTGAGGCTATAGTAGAACAATTTGGACTTGATCGTCCAATACACGAGCAATATGCAAGGTACGTTGTTAACATGCTAACCGGGAAGTTCGGATACTCCTACTACACAAGGAAGCCTGTTGCCGACGAAGTTGCTTTGCGTCTCCAGAATACCCTCGTGTTAGTTCTCCCTCCTGAAATCCTTTCCATAGTAGTCGGCATCGTGTTAGGAGTCATTGCTGCTTACAAAAGGGGTGGACTCTTTGACAGTGGAGCCGTCATCACTTCTTTGACAACTTACTCTCTACCGGTTTTTTGGATAGCAATGATGCTGATATTATTCTTTTCTTATAATTTGGGCTGGTTCCCGGCAGGCCACACGATACCTGGAGATTGGCTATTATATCCTCCTGCGAATCTCTGGGAAAACTTGACAACCCGACTTTGGCACCTTTTCTTACCATGGGTTACCCTTTTCCTCCTCTCATACGGTAGTTATCTTCTGCTAACAAGGGCCACAGTGCTGGAATGTATAACAGAGGATTATGTAATGACAGCTAGAGCCAAGGGCCTTAAAGAAAGAACCGTTTTGTTTAAACATACGCTGAAAAACGCTTCGTTACCTATAATAACTGACATAGCCATAGTGTTTGGTTTCATGCTTTCAGGGGCAATCATAACAGAACAGGTGTTCATTTATCCAGGACTTGGAATGTGGATTTGGAATGCAATAGATAACTATGACTATCCTGCTCTGCAAGCAATCTTTCTCATAATAGCCATATGTGTAATCATAGCCAACTTCTTAGCTGACCTTGTTTATGGAATCATAGATCCCCGTGTGAAGTATGGGTGAGACATTTGAGCACTCGCAGAGACAAGATTGCATTCGAAATCCAAAGACTCAAGAATTTCATGAAAATCTTCACGCGCAACAAGAGAGGAATGCTGGGCATAATAATCCTTGTTACCTTCATATTGCTAGCCCTAGGCGCCCCCTTAATTACGCCTCACGACCCAATAACCATTCCGTCATACCCCACTCGTCCCCCAGTAGCAGACCGGTTTGCTAAACCCGCATGGTACAAATATCTTCCCTTTTCGGAGGGAGTCAGCGAGAACATTTTCCCGATAAAAGACTCTGGATTCAACGCTGAGGCGTCACTTGAAAAGTTGAGCTTCACTGCTTCTGTAACGGGTCAAAGTGGTGTTTCCAACCCTCAATTTGTCTCAGACTTCGGATACAACGAAGAAGGATGTGCCAAGATAGAGTTCAAACGAGAAGCAACTGAAAGTCCTTTTGGGCTGGCTACAGCCAGCCTAACAAAAACCTTTAACTTTCCATATCCTGTTCCGCCCCGTCGATTCTTGGGGCTGATAGCCATGCGGGTTGATACGTCCGAAAAGGTACCAGTTACACTCAATATTTTCCTCGAGAAAGAAGGAGGTGAAAGAAGGCTCGACTGGTGGGAGCAAACGTTTAATACCAGTGGAACCGCATGGGTGTTGCCCAAGCCTTTAGTGGACTCATATTCAGACAGAAATTGGATAATGAGCAAGTTTGGTATCAAATGGTATTTCCTTGAACAAACGATGTTCTCAGAACCAGCCGATTATAGATATGGCGTTGAAATGACTTTCAACGACACCGTGCAACCTGAAGGAGAAGAAGTTGAAGCCACCGTGTACATTGACGACTTCGAATTCAAAGTTTTCGGAACAGCCTTCGGTGTGCTTGGAACAGATCAGTATGGACGAGACATATGGACGCAACTTCTTTACGGGGCAAGAATATCCCTACTCGTCGGTCTCCTGTCCGCCGTCTTTTCTACAGGTGTCGGATTGATCATCGGCCTAGTCGCAGGTTACGTGGGCAAGCTTGTGGATCAAATCCTCATGAGATTCACAGACATGCTGCTTGTTATACCTGATACACCGTTGTACATCGTGTTGATGGCAGTTCTAAGACCATCAGTATGGAACCTTGTACTACTAATCACCGTACTCGGATGGACAGGGTTTGCCAGAGTTGTAAGGTCACAGGTACTTAGCCTCCGAGAAAGACCCTTCATCGAAGCAGCCAAAGCCGTTGGAGCCAGCAAGTTCCGCATCATACTGAGACATATTACTCCAAACGTGATGAATCTGGTCTACGTGACACTGGCAACCTCAGTTCCATACGCAATCGTATCAGAAGCATGGCTAAGCTGGCTGGGCCTTTACGATCCTACAGTGATGACTTGGGGAAGAATGCTCTACGACGCCCAAGCGCTTGAAGGAATCAGAATGTGGTGGTGGATTGTTCCACCTGGCCTAACCATAGCCTTACTCTCTTTGTCATTCATTCTTCTCGGATATGCCCTTGACGAAATACTTAATCCAAAACTGAGAAAACGATACTAACCAAGTTTCTAGCATGATAAGATCGTTCGAGTTACCAATCAAGCTGAGAGCGAATCACTATATCTTTCTATCTGAAAGACGTAGCACTTTGCCTGGAAGAGCCCCGGTGTGTTCTCCTTTGTCTACCACTATCTCACCATTCACAAGTACATACTCTATTCCCTCAGGATACCGATGACAATCTTCGTAGGTGGCTTCATCTCTCACCATCTTTAGGTCAAACACCACTATATCGGCCCACATCCCCTTCCTAATCATTCCCCTATTCCTCAAACCAAGCTTCTGAGCCGGCATTGAAGTCATCTTTCTAACGGCATTTTCAATCGTCAGAACCTTTTCTTCCCTAACATATTTCCCCAATATTCTAGGATAGGTTCCATAAGATCTTGGATGAGTTTTGGTCTCACCCAAAACTCCATATGGGGCAAGAGCCCAACCGTCAGACCCTACCATTGACAACGGATGCTTTATTACAGTGCAGACATCTTCTCTGCTCATTGCCAAGTCCACCAATTCTGGGCTCTCCTTCTTTAATATGAGGTCAAACGTTAGATCAAATGGGTCAAGAGCCTTCAACTCAGCGATTTCAGCAAGGGTTCTCCCTTCGAACTCCTTGTGCATCTTCCAACCGATCACCTTTATCTTTCTCCATCCTGACTGCTCTACGCTGCTCTCCCAGCCTGGAAGGCCCTTTAACATCTCTTTCTTAATTCTCTCACGATTCTTTGAATCCTTTAGTCTCTCTCGTAGTTTGTCAACACCACCTTCATGCGCCCAAGTGGGGATCAATGAGACCAGGTCTGTGCCACAAGCTTCATATGGATAGACATCACACGTAACGTCTACGCCCCTAGCTCTAGCTTGTTTCATCATCCACAGCGTCTTTTGGACCTTCCCCCAGTTTTTGATGCCACACGCCTTATGATGCGATATCTGCACAGGTATACTTGCTTTTTCACCGATCTCTATGGCCTCTGCCACTGCCTCAATTAACGGATCTCCTTCACCTCTTATGTGACTTGTATAGATTCCCCCATGCTCAGCTACAACCTTGCAGAGCTCTATCACCTCTTCAGCATCGGCGAAGCAGCCGGGTAAGTAAAACAGTCCTGTTGAAATGCCAAAGGCTCCATCCGCCATTGCCTCAGCAACTGACTCCTTCATTTTGTCAAGCTCTTCGCGAGTTGGCGGTCTGTTCTCATATCCCATCACAGCTGTTCTAATTGTTCCATGACCGACAAGTTGAGCAACGTTTAACGCGATTCCTTGCCTTTCTAGTTTATCTAAATATTCTCCGAGCGTTGACCAGTCCATGTCTAATTTATACTGTTTCGCTTCTTCGGCGGCATCTTCAGTTATTCCCTTTATCGGCGCCGGGGAATCACCGCAGTTGCCGTTTACCTCGGTTGTTACACCCTGCCTTATCTTGCTTTCAGCTCTGGAATTTACTAACAGCGAATATTCTGAGTGGGAATGCATGTCAATGAATCCGGGACACACCGCCAAACACTCTGCATTTATTATTCTCTTTGCATCTTCAGAACCTAACTCACCGATTTCCAATACTTTGCTGCTTCTAATGCCGACATCTGCTTTAAACCACGGATTACCTGTTCCGTTGATTAGATACCCATTTTTGACGACGACGTCAAACACAAGAGTCACCTCTTTTCCCTAGCTGCATAGTTTTTCTCTTAACTTGTTTAAATATTGTGGGCGCTGATTTTCAGCGTACGTTACAGTGAATTTTAATGTTTTTAACTAAATCTTTGCCTTCCCAAATCCTGATTATAAACAAAGTTTTTATATTCAATATGTTTTCTTACAGAAGTCAAGAGTCTCACCAATACTTGGTGGCGAGAGAAAGGGAAATGAGATGGCACTACTAGAAGTACAAGACTTGAAGACCTACTACTATACGGTGAGAGGACCCGTAAAAGCCGTAGACGGAGTCAGTTTTCAAGTGAAAAAGGGAGAAGCATTAGGATTAGCCGGAGAATCTGGATGCGGCAAAACAACAGTTGCTCTATCCATTCTAAGAATTCTCCCCCTTGGCGGCAAGATAGTGGGAGGAAAAATCCTCTTCAAAGGAGAAGACCTTGTTAAACTCAAAGATGGCCAGATGAGGGACCTAAGGTGGAAGGGAATATCCATAGTATTCCAAGGAGCCATGAACGCCCTCAACCCCCTTTTCAAAGTTGGAGACCAAATTGTTGAGGCCATTAGGCTTCATGAACCAAAAGTGAAGAAAAAACAAGCTTGGGAAAGAACAGAAAAACTGTTTGAAACCGTGGGACTTGAACCCTCAAGGGCAAAGCATTATCCCCACGAATACAGTGGAGGAATGAGGCAACGCGGGTTAATAGCAATGGCCTTAGCTTGTAACCCAGGACTATTAATTGCGGATGAGCCGGGAACAGCTCTAGACGTCATTGTGCAAGCACAGGTACTGAAGCTCATGAGCGAACTAAAGGACAAAATGAACCTAGGAATGATGCTCATAACTCACGACCTATCAATAATAACCGAGACCTGTGAAAAAGCCGCCATCATGTACGCCGGAAAGATCGTAGAACAAGGAGACATCGTAACCATATTCAAAGAACCTTTACATCCGTACACGCAGGGGCTAATAGGTGCCTTTCCAAGCATCAAAGCAGCCAAGAGGCGGATGACATCCATCCATGGCTTTCCACCCGACCTATTGAACCCTCCCACCGGTTGTAGATTCCACCCAAGATGCCCACACACTATGGACATATGCAAAAAGGAGGACCCCCAACCATTAAAACGGGCCAGAGACCACTATGTAGCATGCCACCTTGTTGAGATGGGTAAGACGAGATGATTGTCATGCCAGAAGATATTGCAATAGAAGTCGCAGATTTGAAGAAATGGTTTCCCGTGAGAAAAGGATTCTTAGAAACCCTTACCTCGAGGAAACAATCCTTTGTGCGTGCCGTAGACGGAATCAATTTCAAAATAAAGAGAGGAGAGGTTTTCGGCCTAGCTGGAGAAAGTGGCAGTGGAAAAACGACCACCGGAAGACTATTACTCAAATTAATTGAACCGACCAGCGGCACTATAAACTTCAAAGGTAAAGACATCACAACCCTTCCAGAAAAAGAGTTGAAACCGTTACGCCGTACGATGCAAATAATATTCCAAGACCCGTACGAATCCTTAAACCCAAGAATGACTATTAGCGACATCCTTGCTGAACCGGTGGTAGTTCAGAATGTAGCAGGCAGCGAGGCTGAGAGAAAGGACAAAGTCGTGCAAATCTTAAAAGACGTTGAATTGGTGCCCCCAGAAGAGTTTCTCCTCAGATACCCTCATGAACTAAGCGGAGGACAAAGACAAAGAGTTGCCATAGCACGAGGTTTCATACTTAATCCTGAGTTCATAATCGCCGACGAACCTGTGTCCATGTTAGACGTTTCAATCAGAGCAGAGATCTTAAACCTGATGCTTGATCTGGCAGAGAAATTCAACGTTTCATTCCTGTATATAACCCACGATCTGGCGTTAGCCCGACACATGTGTGACCGAATCGCCATCATGTACTTGGGAAAAATAATGGAGATGGGATCAATAGAGAAAATCGTTTACGACCCCTTGCACCCATACACTAAGGCTTTAATAAGTGCAGTGCCAGTACCTGACCCCACCGCAGAACGTATTAAGGTGGTCATTAAAGGGGAAATCCCAAGTCCTGTTAACCCACCTTCAGGCTGTAGATTCCATACAAGATGCCCAGTTGCCATTGAGGTTTGCCGCAAAGAAGAGCCCCCACTAATCGATATTGGAAAAGAACATTATGTGGCGTGCCACTTAGTTAAATGAGCGAGGAATAAACGTTTTACACTATTCTAATCACTTCTTCTCTAAAGTTCATAAGATAGCTTCTAATTCTATTTGAAATTTCACAGTATCAAGCTTCTTTTGCAAAAAAAAGATAGGTGTTTTCATACTAATTGCTAAAAAGTGGAGAGAAGTCTAATTGTGGGGCTTTAGTAGAGAAACTCAAAATATATCATTCTCAGTCTTATCTAAAGAAGATTTGAAAGCGATTCATTGGGCTACCCTTGATGTCCTTGAAAGAACAGGTGTTAAAGTATACAGTGATAAATGCTTGAAGATTCTTGATGAAGCTGGTTGTAAAGTAGACTATAAAGATCAGACTGCATTGATTCCATCCGATGTTGTTGAAGAGGCGCTGATAGGGAAAAAGAGGGCGTTTAGACTATATGCCAGAAATCCAAAGTACGACGTAAAACTAGACGGAAGACATATATACATTACTACTGATGGGAACGGAACAAACACTCTAGACTTGGAAAATAAGCAAAGAAGAGCATCGACAAAAGATGACATTGGTAAATCAGCTACCATCGCAGACGCACTCGATTCAGTGAATATTTATTGGCCAATGGTTACTTCTATGGATGTGCCAGCACCCATCAGACATTTACATGACCTCGAGGCGTCTCTAGCCAATACAGAAAAACACGTTCAAGTTGAAACAATAGTTCGGCCAGAAGTCGCCCGTTACGTAATCGAGATCGCAGCAACCATAAGCGGAGGCAAGGAAAAGCTAAGGAAGAAACCAATAATATCATCCATGCACTGTACCGTCTCACCTCTTCAACACGAAGGAGGATCCATAGAAGCGGCGTTAGAATTCGCTAAAGCTGGTGTACCCATATCGTTTTATGGAATGCCTCAAGCAGGAGCGACTGGTCCGGTGACACTTGCAGGGTCGATCGTGGTAAATAACGCCGAAGTCCTGAGCGGCCTAGTAATAGCACAGCTTGCATGTCCAGGAGCCCCCATAATGTATGGCACAGGCGGCGCAGGTTTNGACATGAAAACAGGCGCTTGGACAGGGGGTTCACCCGAACGCGCACTAATCTCAGCAGCCGCTGGCGAACTGGCTAAAAACTATAACATGCCCTCTCTTGTCGGAGGCTTTGTCACGTCCGCCAAGATCCCTGGAGCACAGGCATGCTACGAAAAACTCATTAGCGGCATTTCTCAGGTTTTCTCCGGATGCGACATGATTGCTGGAATAGGCCTTCTCGATAACTGTACCACCCTCTCATTTGAACAACTTATAATAGACGAAGAAATCGTCAAGATGAGTTTTCGACTTGCGCAGGGCATAGAAGTGAAAGACCAGACGCTAGCACTTGACCTGATCCATAAAGTTGGTCCAAGCGGAAATTACCTAGTTGAAAGACATACTTTAGAACATTTGAGGAAAGAACAATTCATACCAGACCTAACTGACAGGCGATCCTATGAAGCATGGCTTAGAGATGGTGCAAAAGACGTTGTGAAGAAAGCAAGAGAAAAGTTTAAAACAATACTTGAGAAACATCAGCCTGAACCGCTTGAAAAAGATATTCAAAGGGAGATCCAAGATATCATAAAGAAAGCAAACAAGGATCTAGCCAGCATGTAAAACTCACGTATTTTTCCAATTGATCGAAGTCAGCCTTTCCCGACCTAGCAGCTAATTTAGCTTTGCAAACCGAAGCTCAAGAAAGAGACTTTCTTTTCTTTGCAGGCCTGAACTTCAGTCCGTAGCGAATTACTTTGTCCTCTTCGTAGATTTTTCGAAAGACAGCCTCCACTTCGGCTTCGATTTTCAAGTCCTCCTGTTCATAATCAGTGATCTGAGCAACTATCCTCAGGCCTTCTTCGAGCTCTATTATGGCGACTGGGAAAGACCCAGCCAGTTTCTCTTGCTCCGAAAACTCTGGAGGTGCACTTCCTGCAGCTATAACTGTGTAAGAGTAGATTTTTCCTCGACCGCTTAGTTTTGTTGGCTTAAACTCAGATTTTTGTTTACATGATATGCAGATTTCTCTAGCGGGAAAGTTGATGGTTCCACAGTTTTTACATTTCATTCCTATTAGGCAGTATCGCTGAGGAAGCGTCTTCCAATAGCTGGGAATTGAAACGTGAGCCAAGCTTAGTTCCCTCCATATTTCTAAATCATTTTCTTGATTTTCAAATAGTGAATATAATCAATGTACTTTTTGTCAGCAAGATAATCTTTCACAGATGGCACAGCACCTTTGCGCTTCATAATTTCCTCATTTACGTTTATGCTCACCGCATCGCTGCCAGCTCCTGCACCATAAGAGGCAACCAACACTTTGTGTCCAGGCTTTGCTTCATCTAAGACTTTTGCAAGTCCAATCAAAGGTGAAGCCGCACCAGCGTCGCCAACTTGGGAAACAATCATAGAGGGAATAAACTGTGTCTCTTCAAAACCGGTCTTTCTCGCGATTCTTAAGGGCAGTCTTCCGTCAAATTGTGGCAAAACAACAAAGTTGAAGGCGCTCGGTTTTCTGCCCATTTTATCTAGGAGGGCTTTCACGCTTGATGTTACAGTATTAATGATGACAGCTCTAGTATAAGCTGGAATTCCCAAGGTTTCAATGGATTTCTCTCCTTTTTTTCTGAATCTCTCGCCGAGAGCCTCGATGGTGGCGCAGTCTGAATCCTCGATGGTTGCGATTGGAGTGCCCTCTCCAACTACAAATGCGGCGGCTCCGGCTCCAAGCGGATGCTCAAGGAAATCACCTGGATCAGCATGTGGACAATCAGATGCGACGACTAGTGCAAAGCCTCCTCTGCCAGAAGCCACGAAGTCAAGGCTCATCAGCAATGCAGAAGTACCCGCCATCGTAGATGACGTAAAATCTGCAACGGAAACTCGTGAAGGCGCTCCTAGAGCCATAGCAATAGTACTTGATACAAGCTTCTCTGCATAAGGCGATGAAGTAGATGCAAAATAAATTGCGTTTAATTTGCTTGCATCAACTTTAGCATGATTCAGAGCATTCATAGATGCTCCTACAGCCATGGTCACAGAATCTTCGTCGAATCCAGAAACCGCCTTTTCCTCAATCCCAGCCGCTGCAAATTGTCCCCAAGCTTTAACGTATTCGGCCTTGCTGATTCTGTACTGCGGAATGTACACTCCATATCCAAGGATGCCTATACTCATCATTGACTCCTACCTTTTCAGTATATGAACTACGGTGGTTCCTCCTGATCCGCCAGAGTTGTGGGTTAGTCCTATTTCTGCGCCGGAAACTTGCCTGTTTTTCTTCTCGACGCTTCCTCGTAACTGATTGACAATTTCATAAATTTGTCCTGTCCCAGTTGCGCCGACTGGGTGTCCTTTCGATTTCAATCCTCCACTAGGATTCACCGGTATTTTTCCACCAATTTCGGTTTGCCCCTCTTCCAATAGTTTCCATCCTTCGCCTTTTGGACAGAAGCCTAGGTCTTCGTAGGCGATTATTTCAGCTATTGTGAAGCAGTCATGAACCTCCGCCACATGTATGTCTTCAGGCTTAACGGAAGCCATTTTGTAGGCTCGTTTAGCAGCTACAATCGAAGAGCTTATTGATGTAACGTCGTCTCTCTGAAACACCGACAGCCTATCTGTACTAGCCCCGTGTCCCGCCACGTAGACTGGAGTGTCAGTGTACTTCTTCGCTAAATCAGCTCTGCAAACAATAGCAGCTGAAGCTCCATCAGATAT
>JGI24422J19971_10002847_pt1 | contig 10805 bp, 7 predicted proteins | sample DeeMarSWOR152_54_FD_19971 | JGI IMG/M metagenome (IMG submission 19971)
GTAGAGGTTTCTGCAACTGAGTACTGCTTTGTACTCTGTTACAAAAACCATAATAAGCGCTCCTCGATGTCCCTCACTTTCCTTTCTTAATTATGATTGAGTGCTCAAATTATGAAAGGGTTATATCCTGGGAACATCCCCATAAATTTAATTATGACTTGCTGCTTAAATTTTGGAAAAGGTGCGGCACTTTGGGGAACGTCCCCATAATTGCTTTAAGATTTTCATTATGATATAAGCTCTTATTCTGCAGCACGAAGAAAAGAGATGATCCCCGAGTAAAAAAAATTAAAAATAAGCCAAAAGATGAATTCAATCATATCGATCTTTGCAGTTTTCTTTATAGGATTATCTGCATCCGCGCAGGAGAAACTTCAGCCGCTAATACCGCATAAAACAGACATTCCTCCAGTGATTGATGGAATACTGGATGATCCGGTATGGCAAAAAGCTCCTCGCGAGACAGGCTTTAAGACTTACCACCCTGACTATGGCCTTGGTATGGTAGAAGATTCCATAGTCTATTATGCCTATGACCGGGAAAATCTCTATTTCGCGTACAGGTGCTTTGATAGCAAGCCAGACAAAATAAAAGCCTCTGTAACAAGCCGGGATAATATACACGCCGATGACTGGATATGTATCAACCTAGATTCCTTCAACGACCACCAATCTCTCTATGCCCTCTATTGCAACCCTCTGGGTGTCCAGGGAGACTCCAGGTTTGAAGGCGGGCAAGAGGATTTCAGCGTCGATATCGTCTGGTACAGCCAGGGAAAAATAGATGATGAAGGATATACGGTCGAACTGAAAATCCCGTTTAAAAGCATCCGTTTTTCTCATAAAGACCCGGTGGAGATGGGTGTCATTTTCGAACGAATGATAAGCCGCCGGTCAGAAGCGGGAACATATCCGCCGCTGGATCCTGCACAGGGACCAAATTTCTTAACCCAGACAAGGACTCTTATTTTTAAGGACGTAAAACACTATACTCTTTTCGAGATATTACCCGCCGTAACCTACAGCCATGGAAGTACAATAGACGAAGGAAAATTGGCATCGGCTGGTGATGTGGGTGATCTCAGTTTGACGGCCAAGTACGGCCTGACCTCACATCTGGTTCTCGATGGAACTTATAATCCTGATTTCAGCCAGGTTGAAGCTGATGCAGGACAGGTTGATTTCAACTTGCGGTATGCTCTTTTTTTCCCAGAGAAAAGACCCTTCTTTCTCGAAGGTTTAGAAAAGCTTAACTTTGGGGGATATTATTCCGGGGATCCTCTCAGGGAGGTTGTGCATACTAGAACTATTGTCGATCCTTTAGTGGGTCTAAAATTGAACGGTAGAATAGGAAACAAGAACACCGTTGCCTTAATCTATGCCTTGGATGAACTGCTTGATACAGATGAGGAAGATTATGCCCATTTTGGAATTTTTCGTTACAAACGGTCATTAGCCAAGGATAGCTTTATCGGCGGTTTTTATACAGCAAGGGAGCGCAGAAGTGGCTTTAACAGAGTTTTTGGCTTGGATGGTCAGCTAAGGGTAAGCCAATCCAGCATCTTCGGATACAACGCTTTCAAGTCTCAAGGTAAACTGGACGAAGGATCTCCAAGAGATGATGGTCATGCCGTAAAGCTTCATTATTTCTATAACACAAGAAACATGGTTCTTATGTTTGGACTCCTGGATATTGCAAAAGAGTTTCGGACAGAAACAGGATATGTTACCCGAACAGGCATAACAATGTTTAAATCAGGAATACTGCGGATGTTTTATCCAAAATCAAAGATTATCAAGAGAATTGATCCGATGATCCACAGCACCCAAACCAGGGACAAATTCAGCGGTCTTTATGAAACCTTCAATTCTATTGATCTGAGGCTTCTTTTCCTAAGAAATTCATCTTTCCTTGCGGGCTATCGCTATGCTACCGAGGTTTTTTTAGATGAAAAGTTCAATACTAGCATTGTCAGGATGACCGCCAGCAGCCAATTCACAAAACAATTTTATTTCAACGTGTCTTATTATTACGGGAAAAAGATTCGTTATGTGGCAAATCCTTACCAGGGAAGCGGAAGCGATGCCTCGGCATCCATGACCTACTTGCCATCGGAAAAGCTTCATCTGGACCTAAGTTTGATCTACTCCGATTTTTACCGCGATTCTGATTCTTCAAAAGAGTTTGATTATACGATTATCAGGAGCAGGAATACTTATCAGATGAACAAATACCTATTTTTCAGGGGAATTGTTGAATATAATTCATTTTACAAGCAGTTGATGACTGATTTTCTGGCTTCCTTTACCTATATTCCAGGAACCGTTATCCATGTCGGTTATGGTTCTCTCTATGAGAGAATCAAATGGGAAAGTGGCGAATACATAAGTGCAGATAGATTCCTGGAAACAAAGAGGGGATTCTTCTTCAAAGCCTCTTTCTTATGGAGACTTTAAGATTCAAAGAAGTATCTCTATCCTAAAATCCTCAACGAGTTGAAATTAGTTTTTTCCTGAAGACGGGGATTACACGAACAAGAGTTTGATTTTCCTAGATGCGGGTTTGATGAATCAATCCCCTACATATAAATTAGGCCCTTACAATCAAGACCCGCTCTTTCCGCTTTTTATCAAAAATCTCTGAGGATTCAGATCCAAATCTATGAAATTGTCAGCTTGCTCAATCAGTTTCTGAGAGCTTGATTTGCCGAAAGCCATAACCTCCACATAACAACCCACAGCATGCTTAAGATGCTGGACTAACGGCACAAAATCTCCATCTCCGCTTATAATGACAACTGCATCAAGCTTGGGCGCAAGCTCAATCGTATCCATAGCAATTCCGATGTCCCAGTCTCCCTTTTTAGCTCCTCCATAGAATACCTGTAGGTCTTTTGCTTTGACTTCATAACCCAAGCTCTTGAGCGCCTCAAAAAAATTGCTCTCATCCTTTACATCTGCCTTTATGACATAGGCGATTGCCCGGATAAGCTGCCTGTTTCTAACAGCTTCTTTGAGGATTGTTTTAAAATTTACCTTGGCTTTATAGATATTCCTCGAAGAATAATACATATTCTGAACATCCACAAAGACTCCGACTCGTTGTTCTCTGTAAATATTATCGCCCGTTCTAGCACTCATTTTCCGATTTCCCTTCTTCTTTGTTATTATTCGCCCATCTCCTGTTTAGAGCTTATAGCAAACGAAAACAGGATGTCAAAATATTTCTCAGGATTTAATGCATTTTATGTCTTTACGCAATATAGATTTCAAAAGATAAAAACGCAAAATTTCCTGCCTGAGTTGATTTAAAAACTGAGAACAAAGAGATAATTCTCGTATAAGAAGGGAGAAAAGAATACGTGATTAAAAAAGCACCAAAAAAGCTATGAAACAATTTTTATTTCCATCTCCTTCTTTACATGTCCTGCAGAAGATTTTATCTCTAACCTGTAATCTCCAGGAAGAAGTTCTTGAAAATCTAAGAGATAAACTCCATTCAGAATCTTTGATTTCTTATCAAAGAAAGACTCAATCTTCTCCGCTGGCAGATTCAAGGTTATCTCTTCATCTTTAGAGAGAGTAAATTCAGGAGAAAAATCTTGAGTTCGCTTTGGACAATGAACTTGCAGATACAGAGCCACGTTTTCTCTCTTATTAAACACATTTTCCACAGCCGGGTATAAATTATGCTTGGAGAGAGCAAGACATCCGTCTTTTCTAAAGATAGAAAAAGGAATTTTACCTTCCCTTACATCATCCCTTAAAAAGCCGAGAATGGCACTGAAGATACTCAAAGGGGGTTCTATTCTTATATCTGGTATTTTTAAGGAAGCTTCCCATCCTCCGATTCGATCCTCAGGGTGTTTTAAGATAACTCTTGTCTCGTATTCTCCTGGCTTGACTACAGCAAAATACTGGATTTCAACCTTCTTTCCATCTTCATAAATTTCAAAATCATCCTTGGTGAGATTATCGACAAAATTCCTCTTTTTATCCATTACAAAAACCTCCACTATTACCAATTCAACTGTAATTTCGTGTTCTAATGGCTCTTGCGGCCTCTGCTGCTCCTGAAAAGCAGACAGAAGGCAAAAAGAGATAGATGCAATAAAAAAAATAAAATTATATTTCTTATCCTTTTCCCCTCCTGCTTATTTCTCCTATTTATCTCCCAAGAGAGATTAATTCATTAGAAGGCTTAAGTTTTCGCTTTTAGATACTGTTCTTCGCTTTTCAATATCATATTTATATCAATCGTCTTTATTATTTCAATCGTAGCCAAGGAATAAAATGGTCGATGCCTGAAATCTTATTCCAGAAGAGCTAAACTTGCAGACCAATCTGACAAAACTACTGTCTCTCCATATAACTTGTCTTCCAGGCTGCAAATTTTCCAGACTAAAACCTGTATTTAATACCCAGGTCTATTCCCCATATATAATTATATGCCTCTGCAACCGGGCCAGTTTCCCAGCCTCCCCAAATAGACGGCGAATAGTATCCACCATATATATTTCCCAAGATCATGATAAAGGCTCTTAATTCAAAACAAAGTGGAAGAATCCTGGGCAAATAATAACTCAATCCTGCTCCACCTTTTAGGCCAATATCAACGGTGCGGCGAGATTCTATTTTAAAATATTGGGCATGATCTTCTTTTTTCCGAACAGAAAAAAATCCCAGGCCAATAAAGCCAAACGGTATTATCTTCACCTGAGATTTTCGTGCGCTAAAAACTGCATTAAGGAATATACTTGTAACACTCCAAGATAAATCAAGCGGTTCAATATCATCAGAGAAATTTATATCTCGTGACTTTATGCTCATGACAACTATCGAGTTTGCCCTATAATGACCAAACTCTGCTTGAACTGCAAAGCGGGAACTGAAATTGCGCTGGAAATTTAGATTAAAGTGATCTTTCAATTCCGTTTTTCTGTCTGAAACAGATACATCCGCAACATAAGGGATAGGATTAAAGCCATCAACTCTAACATATTTGTTTATACCAGAAGTACATCTTCCTAACCCGGCACCGAATCCAATACTAAATTTTTTCTCTTCGGCTCTGAGCAGTGTGTCAGCAGAAAGAAATAAAACTAAGCTGCTGAAAATTACTATAATTATCTTCCTATCCATTTCAGGCAAACTTCTTATCCATACAAAAAAATCTTGGAGGAAAAAAATAATTCAGTACTAGGCNCATTTTACTTATCGTTTTATATTAAAGCAATCAACATGCCAACAATGATAAGAGGAGGATCAAAGTCTTTAGCTCTCGCTCTGTCATCAATTGAGGCCAGATGTTAGGTTTAACTACATTAAAGATAAACGTAAAGATAAACGGGGTCAGACCTTTCAAACTTTTATAAATTGATAATTACAATCCACTTCTTTAAAAACCCTAGTTATCTAGCTCATTAGGTCACTTTAAGAATTAGAAAAGTTTTAAAGGTCTGACCCCAAATCACCCCAAATCATGTTTGACTCAAAAACTCGCCAATGCTATATTTCCAAATCTGGAATTAAGCCTTTAAAATTTTGAAAAGAGGAAAAAAGAATGAAGAATAGATTAGGATCCGTTATCTTATTATTACTGTTTTTATTATTCTGCATCCATATACTTTATTCCTCCCCTGCAAAAAAACAGTTGCCCGGACAAGAAGAGAAGCTCGATGAATTCTTTCTCAAGAATGAGGTCACTATTGTTATCACAGATTCTGGACTGGGCGGTCTCTCTATAATGGCTGACGCTGTGGAAAGAATGAGAGAATCTAAAATTTTCCAGAAGGTGAATTTTGTATTTTTTAATGCCCTCTTTTCAAAAGAGGGTGGCTTCAACAGTCTAAAAACGCGCAGGGAAAAAATCCAAATCTTCGATAGCGCTCTCAAAAGCATAAAGGAAAATTACAATCCAGACTTGATACTGGTTGGCTGCAACACTCTGTCCGTAATCTACGATGAAACTTCCTTTTCTGAGGAAGCAAGCATTCCAGTAATCGGAATCGTCGAGGCGGGAGTGGATCTTATCGTCCAAAAGCTCGAAACATCTCCTGAGTCTAAAGTTGTTATTTTCGGGACTCATACAACAATAAGCGAAGACACTCATAAAAAGCAACTGGAAGAGAACGGGATTCCGTCTCAAAGAATAATCGTCCAGGCCTGCCCTGAACTCGTCAATTATATCGAAAAAGACTATGCCAGCGATGAGACAGAAATGCTGATTTCTGCCTATGTAGCTGAAGCTCTCCATAAAATGAAAGATACACAATCGCCCTTGTACGTGAGTCTAAACTGCACCCATTACGGCTATTCTCTTGACCTCTGGATAAAAGCCTTCCAGAATTCCAAGGTAAAGCCGCTTGGTTTTCTAAACCCAAATTCCAAGATGATAGATTTCCTGTTTGAACGGCAAGAGCGGAATCGTTTTGAGAGAACAGAAATCTCAATCCGTGTTGTTTCTATGGTTGAAATCGGGGAAGAAAAAATAGAATCAATAGGAAAAAAACTGGGCGAAACTTCTCCCAAGACACGCGATGCTCTATCCTTTTATGAATTGAAACCAGATCTTTTTAAGTGGAAAGAATACGTGATTTCCGAAAGATGAATCCGGGATAAAAGCGATATCTAAAAAAATACTTGCGCTAAGACGGGGCATAAACAGCCAGCTAAATCCTCCGATTCTTCCCAAAACTTCGGGACGCTTTCTCTTCTCCAGAAGGGATTTTATTGCTTTTATAAACGTATCTGCGTTATCTATATCTGCACCTGCTTTTTTACAGGTTAGGGGAGGCATCCTATTCTTCTTTTATCCTGAAACACCTGTTTTATATTACCGCGCTCCTATCAAGTCAATCAGGATCAGGCCCGGGACTCACGGCCGCGAAGATAAGCAATCATTCTAGGCACAACTAAAGGAACAACATCAGGAAGCATTTTTGGCATCAGATTATCCATTACTTTCGGCATCATATCAGGCATCTGTTCAGCCATGTAATCAGGCATGGGGACAAACTCTGCCACCCGATCCAGCATGATCGGCATGACTTTGGGCATCATGCCTGGAAGAAGTCTCGGGAAGAGGATCGGAAACACAGGCTTCATCAAGGCAAACATAGCATCTCCTATGAATCCTAGTTTGCCGATAAGCCGCATCATTCCTCCCATTCCCAGAGGCATCGCAGCGAGCAGTTCCGGCCACATGGTCGACATCAGATTTGCAAAACCTTCGGCCGTCATCAAAGGAATCATTTTCTCAAAGACAGCCCACTGCTTGGCAACTTCGGGACTGGAGTCCTTAAAATCCTTTCCCAAGGCTTTACAGGAAAAGGTTGCCAAATCATGAATCTCGTTGGGAAGGTTTTTTTTATCCTTAGTAACTCGGAGTTGAAACTCACAGCAAGGACACAAGGCCAAAACAGCATCTGCCTTTATCTCTTCAGCCTCATCCAGGCGAGACTTTCCGATCTCATGGGCGACTAGTGGATCTTTAATCAGCGTCAGCACACTTCCGCAGCAGTGGCCCTCCTGGCGATTGTGAGCCATCTCCTCGTATTCAACTCCAGGTATGGCCTTAATCACTTCTCGAGGTTCCTCGTACACGCCAGAGGCACGCCCGATATGACACGAATCATGCCATGTCACTTTCTTTTCTATCGACTTTGTAAAACTGAACTCTCCTTTGCGGATTTTATCGGCGATAATTTCGCTGTAATGCTTGACCTTAATGTCATAATCAATGCCCAGCTTCTTTGCCCATTCAGGATAAGTATGGCGCCACATCATGTGGCAGGCAGGGCAGGAGGTAATTACCGCATCAGCCCCTGCTTGTTTGACAGATGCGATGTTTTTTCTCATGATCTGCTCAAAGATATCCCATTTCCCAGCAACAAGCATGGGTGTTCCGCAGCAATCTTCGACATCTCCGAGGTAAGTAAAATCAACTCCTCCCTCATCTAAAAGCGTTACTGTTGCCTTTCCTATGTCGCTTTCTACATAAGAAGCCGTGCAACCTGCAAAATAAACATTTTTGCTTTTAACATCGGGTCCATGCTTCGACCATAGTTCCTTCGGGAACCAGGCGGCTCGGTCTTTACGATAGCCTGCCCAGATATTGCCTTCTGCCTCGAGGGCTGCAGCCATTATCTCAAAAGGAGGAAAAGTCATTTCTTTATCCTCGTGAACAAGTTTGCCTCGGAGTTTCATCCAGGACTGCTCGATGGGTAAGGCAGCAGAACAGCGAAGGTTGCAGAATTCGCAAGTGGTACAAACCAAAATGGTATCTACCATGAACTGATTCCATTCAACTCTGCCTTCCATATATTCGCGCAACCAGAACCACTTTCCCCTTGGTGACTGACTCTCCCAACCGCGTCCAAAAAACTGATCGCACTCATCAAGACAGTATCCGCACTGAGAGCAGGAATAGGCATACCAGGCCACATCGGAAGGTATGCCACGGACAGGTTTTTTAAGGCGTTCTCCAACATGAGTGACGACAGTATTTCCAAACGGCCTCACCAAAGGCTCGAAAATCGAAGCCAAGCCAAAGACTTTCCCGATTAACTTTCCTCCAATTACTTTGTCTGGATTCAAAATTTTCTTCGGGTCGATTTTCTTTTTGAAATCTCTGATTCTCCTTGTCCTTTCTTTTCCCAGAATGCTTTTTATTTTGCTAGTAAAATAAAGTCCTGTGGAATAAGGACGGCCTCCGTACTTTTTGGCAATTTTCATGATAGTGAGGACCAGGCCGAAAACAAAATTGTATGAAAATTTCCTCTGGTCACTCGGAATAAAGCCCAGGATCACAGCTTCGGGTTTCCCCTCTTTTCCTTTCTTAATGATGACCCCTTCTTTAACCACGGGTTGATTTACTTTATCTTCGATCTCCTCCATCACATCTCCCAATTTATCCAGGGGAACAACAACTTCTGCAGGAACCAGAGAGGGGCCGAGGCGTTTTACTATCATCAATTTAAAACGATGCTCCCATTCTTGTTCAGCGATTTCTTGACTGAGAACTTCTCCTTCGCATTTTTTAACGATCTTCGAGAGTTGGGGCATGATTGATTCTCGGTCTTCTTCTCTGAAAGCGAGTATAGCGATGTAAGCTGCAGGAAGGATGAGCTTACGTTCTACAGGCCGGCCATGGTGCACAAGCACTGGGGCTCTGTTCTTCATCTCTGCCATACGGGGATTGATAAAGACCAAAGACCAGACAGGAAGGTCCTGGTCTATAAAATCTTGAAATATTCTGGCAAGTTTATGAACATCTTGACAGGCGATAGCTGCAACTCCTGTATCAGTCAGTTTTTGAACTTGAAGTGTTAGCTGGCTGATAAGCCCTGTTGTTCCTTCGGCATCAGCGATTACTTCTATATCCTTGCCAGAGAGCTCTTTGATCTCGCCGCATGGAAGTATAATGCGTGCACTCACCACATTTTCGGAAAACCATCCGAATTCATAAGAGCCGATGCCCGCTCCCCCTTGCGCTAGCCAGCCTCCTGCAGAAGAAGAAGGATAGCTTGTGGGATACAAACGAATAATCAAACCTTCAGGCTTTAGCTTCCGATCGAGCTGCTCCCAGGTTATTCCAGGCTCGACGGTGACTGTTTCCTTTTCAGTGTCTACGGAAATAACCTTCTTCATTCGGTAGAAATCAACTACTATGCCTTTTCTGGTCGGTATGATCCCTCCATAGCCTGAGGAACCTTTCCCTCGAGGGACAACCGCTATTTTCCTCTCCGATGCCCAGGAGAGCAATTCCACCAATTCCTCTTCACTCTGAGGCTGGACAACAACATCAGGGATAGTATTACGGAGAAGAGGTTTGAAAAGTCCTGGAATAGAGGCGATATCATGACTGTAGAGCATCCTTTCTGTGGGATTAAAGCTGGCGCGTTCCCCAAATTTCTCCTCAATCCATTTTTTATCTTTTTTGCTTAGCCTTGCCATACACATTCTCCTTCGATAAGAACAAGATTCTCTTTCTTATGCTCTCTGTTCGTTTGTTTTTTTCAGGTACAAATATTAGAATATTATAATATATTATTTCTATAGAGTTAGTCAATTAAAACGAAAAAATAATTTGGCCAGCATTTGGACCTTTGGGAATTTGGTTATTAGTTTGTCCGGTGACTCGAGGACTCTAGAACTCAGACAGTAAACACTTCATGTTTTAATGTGGCCTTTTTGATCCTTTTCTCCTGGGGAGAAACACCGATTCCAGGAAGCTCTGGAACTTTTATTGTCCCCTTGCTGGATACTTCCACCGGCGGCTCGATCAGGTCTTGTACATAGTATCTTTTGCTGGCAGAGATGTCATTGGGGAACTTAAAGTTGGGGAGAGTTGCCAGATGGATATTGTGTGCCCGGCCTATCCCCGACTCCAGCATCCCGCCGCACCACACAGGAAGCTGTTTTCCCTGGCAGTAATTATGAATCCTTATGGCTTCTATAATGCCTCCTACTCGTCCGACTTTGATGTTAACGATCCGACAGCTCCCCATTTCATATGCTTTCCGGGCAGTCTCAACCGAAAGCATGCTCTCGTCCAGACAGAGTGGAGTCCGCATCTCTTTCTGCAGACGACTGTGGTCCCACAAATCGAAGGGCGGGAAAGGCTGCTCAACCATGAGGAGGTTGAATTCATCAAGTCTTTTCAAGATTTCTCTATCATCGATGCTATAGGCACCGTTGGCGTCCACCTGGAGGGTAACATCAGGAAACCTTTTCCGTGTTTCCTCGCAGGCACGGACATCCCAACCTGGCTTTATCTTGAGTTTTATTCTCTGGTAGCCTTC
>JGI24422J19971_10002853_pt1 | contig 10797 bp, 14 predicted proteins | sample DeeMarSWOR152_54_FD_19971 | JGI IMG/M metagenome (IMG submission 19971)
ATAGCTAACCCGATATTCCCGAAGCCCTACTGGTGGGATAGGGATAACTGGCTGGTGGCACAGCCATCGGTTGTAAAAGTTAAAACAACAACCGTAGAACCTCCAACCCTTTAGGGTAGAGAGTATGTCAGTCAAGAAAGTAACCACATTGCAAACAGAAGTTCAAATCTCTTGGTATAAATGCGCCGCATTGGGTGCAAAACTTTTTGAACCGTTCTTCCTCAGCACTTTCCAACATTGATAACCAGTAGATATCATCCATCGAGACACCGCTTACTTCGAAACTCACAAATTTATCCCATTCAAACATTCTTTCTATAAGATCGTCTGCTTCTTCTTTGTTTTTTACAAAAAATCTCACACGTCCCCCTAAACGCATGTAAGGATATCCAAAACCCTCGGAAATTTCTTCAGACATATATTTTTTTGGGACTGCTATTACATCATACTTATACGGGGATCTTTCAAAAATCTCCCCTACACTCCCTATTTTAAGAGTGGACCCGCCACGTTTCATTAATAACATCTTTGTACATAGCCTGTCCACGACTTCTGAATGGTGATCAACTATGATCAAAGTGATTCCTTTGACATAGTCTTCGAGATACTTAATTAGATGCTCTCTTCTGCGGAAGTCTAAAGTGGCAAAGACTTCGTCTAATAGTAGTATTTCAGGCTTTTTCATTAGTCCTATTGCTAATCTTGTCATGGCTTTTTGTCCTTCACTGAAAGTTTCCAGTCTCAAGTCTAGCATGGGCATAAGCCCCATATATTGCAAAAAATCGAAAGCCTGATCTATTTTGCTGTCTTGTATGTCCGCGAAAAATTTCAAGGTTTCTTTTAATGTCAATTTTTTCTGGAAATCAAGAGCAGGACTAACAAGCGATATCCTATTACGGACTTCTTCCGTATCCTTTATTATATCATATCCGTCAATTAAAGCGGTTCCTGAGTCTGGAAGATAAATTGTTGCAAGAATTTTTAAAAGAGTGGTTTTTCCAGATCCGTTAGGCCCAATTATGGCTAAAGATTCTTCTCGGTCGAGCTCGAAAGATACACCGTCAATAATCCTTATAGCTTCGCCCATGAAAAGGTTAGGTTTAAACTCTTTTACAATTTTATCCGCTACAACTATTTTATCTGCCAACTTTCATTCCCCATATCATATCCTTATTCCAACTTTTTAATAGAATTCCAAGGTACCCCATTTTCTACTTAAATCGGTTATCTTCGCGATAAAAATGAAAGCAAAAACCAGCGCTATTACCGTACCTATCAACATCCATTCTAGACCCTCCCAAACTGCAGTATGGGAAATTCCCCCACCTTTATCCTCTGGAATCACGATGTCCCGTATCATTACTAACCCTCTTGCAATAGGCAAGTAATTTTCAATCCACATCGCAACAGGACCAAATTCAGATTCCTTCCCATTCGACAAGGGGAAATAAAAACCGCTCAAAATTCTTGAGCTATGCAGAAAAATATTAATGATGACTCCTATTTTTTTGACTATTAATGTGAGGGCTGAAACAATAAAAACAAGGGCTAACATGAAGAACATGCTGATAAAAAGTATGAGAAAAATCTCTAATAGATATTCTGGAGGAATTCTCAAGTCCAAGACGTACATTACCGGGTATACAACAGCTGCTGCTATGATGGTAAATTTAAATACTGAAGAAACCATTCTGCCTGTTAACATTGTTGCGGGAGAAACTTGATTAGTTACCAGGAAACCTAGTGTTCCTCTTGCTGCTTCTTCTGGCACAGCTAAAACTGATTCTTCGAAGGGTCTTGAGAAAAATGTCCAGTAAAAAATACCGGTTACAAGAATCCAAATGAATGCATTTGTTCCTTGATATTTTACGAAATTTTCGTTACCTTGTCCGGCAGCATAGCCCAGCGTTCCGAAGGCAACAACTGTTACCATGGTCCAAATCGCATCAGTAACAATTGAAAATTTATATCTCCAATCGATTTTCAGATAGCGCCATGTGCAGGCGTTTAATGTTTTAAAGTATCCCAAACTTTATTTTTCCTCCTTTTCTTTTTTTGTTTTAGTTACTTGGTATTCCTTTATTTTTCCTTTTTTGCAGTAAAAGCGTACCATGGTTTTTCGTAGAATTTTACTTGTTTAAATCCTGAATTTACGAGGGTTGCATTGAATTTTTCTTTGTCGGGATAACTTTTGAATTCTGCGATTACATGGTTTATCCATTCGTCATAAGCTTCTCCTGTGAAAAAGGTCGTTCCTGCAAATACTCCTTCTGGTTTAAGGATGTTTTCCACCTGTTCTGTAATATTTTTTAAAGAGGGGGAGTCTGGAAAATATTGGAGGCCGTCAAAGATGAAAACGTAATCATAATCGTTTCTGGCGGCATATTGGCTTATATTTTCAAGGTCTTTTATTACAGTAATAGAAGCTTCTTTTATGTTATAAATATCTACAACATAGTCTGCGGCTTTTTTAAATTCTTGGTTGAAGCACATTCCTTCTATCTCGAAAACTCTTCCATCTGTTATATCAAGAACGGTTTTTATACCGTACCCTGTTTCTTGTCCGATGATACAGACATATGTTTCTTTATTTTTCTTAAGATTAGCCTTTTCCATAACATATTCTCGTCTTATTTCGTCAAGAGTTGAACCGGCTATCGCATCATAAAGCCATAATTCCTTTTGCATAGGTTCTCGTTCAGTCTCATTTTTTATATAAGGAACAAAAACTTGATTCAACCTTTGATAACGTAAAATTTGAGGATATTTACGTATTTCTTCAAGTAAAGGGGGGGAAAGCTGCGATATCTCTTTTCTTTTTTCTTCTGTATGTGTAGTGGTCGAAAAAAGGTCACCTTGTTTTTCTAAAACCCCTTGGTTTGCTAAAAACGAAAGCCATTTCTCTAAAGTTTCATTTTTAACAAATCTTTTTTCCGAAGATATTTCAGTCATGGACTTTTGAGAAGCCAAAAGAGTAAATAATTTCTCTTCTTCAGCATTTTTCGTAGCAATTCTTGTGAGTTCGCTCAAAACCTTTTCTTCACCTATTATTAATTCTTCCTCTTTTTTCCCCAAAGCTTTTTACTCCTCCTTTTATCATAAACAAGTTTTCGTTTTTTCTTCTTTCTTTTTTTTATTGTACTATTGAAAGAAGACTTATGAGATTGCGGCTTTTAAGAAGTAGAAGATAATCTACGAGTCTGCCTATGTTAACGCCTGCTTTTTTGCTTATCTGATATATGGTTTCTTTTCCAGTCATTTCCTTGTACAATGGTATCAAATCGCTGAAAAATTCTACCTCTATCGGTGTTTCTATTCCCTCTTTATTCTCATTTTTGATGAGTGTAGAGGGAAGTAAAAGCTTCGAATACAAAACTATTTCAATTAATTCTTTTCTTGTCATGTTTCTAACCGTTAAATCTTCATTACTTTCTAAGTATTTTATAAGTTCCATTACCAGTTCGGGGTCTGCATAGATCTTTTTTTCTTCTAAAACGTCCATAAGACTTCTTAACCATTCTTCAATAGCCTCATTTAAAACTGTTTTAGAAAATACGACTAGAACGGCTTTTCTGCCGCTTGAAGAGATCACGTAGAGATTTTGATCCTTCCATGTGGTTAAATTAACTCTTTTCACTCCCTCTTTCATCATCTCTTCAGTCATTTTCGCTATTTTCACAGGCTCTATTTTAACCCCTTCTATGAAGTTTGGCACCAGCCGTGTATCAACATTATTCCTTTCAAAATCTATAAGAACTAAACCATGCAAATTTTGGAATTCATCATGAGTCTTTACTATCTTTTCCCCTGGCACTAAAGTATACTCGCGTATCTTCCCTTCCCTTTCATACATGACAAAGGTGCGACCGGTCTCTTTAAATGCATCTTCAAACGCTCTAGGCATCCTTTTTGGTTCCCCTCGAGAACGAACTATTGATGCTTTAGCGATCCTTTCTAACTCTTCTGTCAACGCATTTTCTTTACATATAAATAATAGTAAACTGGTTGTAATGGCACCATCTTTCTCTTTATCAAAGCGTGATGCAACCACTCTNTCATTCCCGATCTTTAAGATATCTATAGGCGTGTGGCTTAACCCTGTATATATCTCAATTAGTCGTGATTGATTTTGTTCAAACTCTGTTATTAAATAGGAGTCTTTAATTACTTTAAAAAGAAAGGCTATAGGTCCTTCTACAATGTCGAAATTTATGAGGCAAATCGATTTTACACCAAGATCTCGCAGCTTCGGGACAATCTTTTGGGGGAGTATTAGATCCTTCAAATAAGCCAAATTAGTGCCTCCCTTTAACACCAGTAATTCCCTGCTTTTTGTTCATGTTTTACTTATTCCTAAATATAATTCTCTTTCTTTAACTTTAATTTTTCGCTTTCCTTTTTTGCGGAAATCTCTCCTATTTAAATTAAATTTCTGCTTTACCATAATAGTATTAAGAAACACTCTCTAAAGAGAATATAGATAAAAAAATGAGAATAAGCTTAAAAAAGAAAAAACCATACTGTTTAAAAAATTATTTTCATACTATATAACGGGGGAAAATATTTGTCAGAATTGTTAAGCGTTCGAGAAGAAGAAGAAAGACAAAAATTTGAAAAATTCGTAATTAACGAAATTAAAGAGATAGAATCTTTTCTTATTAAACAAATAAAACTATTATCTGAGGGGGAAATTAGAAGGATTTCTTCCTTAACCGGATGCAATCTTGAAGCAAGCCGTGTAGTTGCAATTTTGGAACAAAATTGGCAAATAGACCCNGATCTTGTTTGCGATGAACTTCAAACAGAACATGTAAGATTACGCCAANTAGGAGAGGANGTTCCTTCCATAGAATCATATTTACTACAATTCTCGGTTAATGAGGGTGCATGGATTAAATTTTTTTACGTAAATTTTCCAGAACTTTTAAATGAAAAAATTAAAAATCTTAAACGTTTAGAAGAAGGAATTTTTGGAACAGTAAAAGAAGCAGAACCAGACGATGCAGTTTACTATATAGTGGAGCTTTACATTCTTCTTAAAACACTTATTGAAGTCGTTATAGAAACTTGGGTAAAAACCCATATCAAATCTTTTCCTTATGAAGCATCTATCAGAATAGTGGGAGGTCTAAGAAATAAAAGATATGCTGAGGGAGCCTTTGACTTAGATGAAATACGGAAACCACTTATCAAAAAATTCAATTTTTTAAGATCGATAATAGAAAATTTACAAAAATCGACTCATGTCGTTAAAAGTCTTGAAATTCTTTCCAGTATAATGGGAGAGTTAACTTCAGAAAAAGATACAAATGACCTATCACTGAAAACATTATCTTGCATGATCTTAGAAGTAGCCATGGAAAAATAAACGAAATACAAAAACAATTTAATAACATTTATTCTATTTTTTCTAAATCTTAAACTATCTTTCTAATTTTTTCTAAAACAATTTTAGTGAGATGTGTGGCTTGTGATCGATTTTCTTTTAAAAATTGGAAGGTTAAAACGTTACCCTAGAATGGGATGGATTGTTTCAGGTGTCAATCTTGCAGAAATTGAGACCGTTGGAGCTCATTCATTCAGAACTGCCTTAATCGCTTTAATTTTATCTATGAGGGAAAAGGAACTGTCGAGGGATGAAATTGATATTAGAAGAGTTTTAGAAATGGCCCTTTTACATGATTTTTCGGAAGCAGTCCTTCAAGATATTGACCGGCGGGTTATTCCTTATTTTGGAGAAGAATTTAAACAGTTAAAAAAGCGGGCAGAAAAAAGAGCTGTTGAAGAGATTATTTCAAGTATGGGCGACCATGTTGAAACTAAGCGAGCTTTCTTGGAAGTTATCGAAGATTACATGCTTGAAAAATCAAAAGAGGCAAAGATAGTGCAGGTTGCAGACAGGTTAGAAGTGCTGATACAGGCTTTTGAATATGAGCAGCTTGGATATCCTAAGAAATTGTTTGAAGACTTTTGGAGTAACATCGTTAAAGAAGTGGAAAATTCGGGCATTAAAAGTGCAAACAAATTATTAGAAGAACTATTAAGATCAAGAAACAGAAAAAAAGGATCGTGTTAAGATTGAATTTTTTAACAGATGAGGAGAACGAGCGTTATCAAAGACAGATTGTTCTAAAAAGTATAGGAAAAGAAGGGCAAGAGCTGCTTAAAAAGAGCCGTGTTGCGATTGTAGGACTTGGGGGTTTGGGGAGTATTTCCGCTATGTATCTTGNATCAATGGGGGTCGGTTTTATCAGATTAATTGACAAAGATGTTGTAGAAGTCTCTAATCTACAACGGCAAATACTTTACACCGTCCATGACCTAGCTTCTCCCAAAGTAGAGGTAGCAAAAAGCAGGTTAGAGGCTATGAATCCTTACTGTAAAGTTGAACCTTTATCTGTTTTTGTAAGTCCAAAAAATATAAAAGAAATCGTGGAGGGAGTAGATTTAGTTATTGATGGATTAGACAGCTTTTCCTCAAGATTTGTCGTTAATAAGGCGTGTGTTCAAAAGAATATCCCCTATGTTTTCGGCGGAGTCTTAGGTACGCTTGGAAACACTTCCACCTTTATCCCTTATGATGATTCTCCGTGCTTAGAATGTATTTTTTCTAAAGTACGAGACGAAGAACTTGAAACCACCGAAACAGCAGGCGTTCATCCTAGCATTATAGGCATAATTTCCTGTATACAAATAAGCGAAGCTGTAAGAATCATCACAGGAAAAAAACCACTTCTTAAGGGAAAACTTTTATTCGGTGACCTTGAAAACCTTGATTTTCAATCTATTGAAATCGTTAAAAACCCCTCATGTCCCACTTGCTCCAAAAAAAGACCATAAAGAGTCGATGAACGTGGAAGAAAAAAATTTTTCAAAAAACTTAACCCCCTCAACCTCCCCAAAAAAGTCATCTCCTTTGGCTGAAGGGTTTTTGGCATTTTTTCTCATCACTGTAAGCCTCACATTTTTTATTAGTATCGCTTTAATTGTGGATTTTGGAGCTTACTCGGTAATTTTTTCGCTTTTAGGATACTTAACCGGCTTATTGATCGTCCTTTTTTTCACGATGCACTTTGACGGGATGGGGCTTAAATCTTCTTTTAAGTATTTAGGGATCAAAAGAAAACACGCTTTGCGTTATGCTGGATTCGGAATCGCCTTTTGCAGCGTCCAATTTTATATAAAAACTGTAATCGAATCTTTTTTCGGCATCAAGCCCATCCCTCTTTCATGGATTGACTGGCTGACGATATTTTTCATACTTTTTATCATGATCCTTCTTGTAGGCTTCTTTGAAGAAATAACTTTTAGAGGATATATCCAATCAAAACTCATAGAAGCAAACTCGAACAAAGTTTTTCGCGATATCCCCATAGGCTTGGTTATCGCCACCTTACTATTTGGATTAGCCCATATCCCATCCTTAGTGATAACCACAATCGTCGAAGAAGGCCCAAGAGAAGTGTTAAAAACCGTTTTTTTAATAGTTTTAATTTATCAGTCTACTATTTTAGCAATAGTAGGCTTAACATTGGGAATGATGTTTTACCGCTCTAACAACAACTTGTTCGGTAACATGACATGGCACGGCACATGGAACTTTTACGTCTTCATAAACCCCCTACCAGTAATAATAGCCCACCCTACCACATCATTAATAATAGTCCCCACCTTGGACAATACCGATTTTGCCCTCCTAGTAGTCACCGAACTACTACTAATCCCCCTCATTCTACTCATAGGTTACGGGCTCATAGAACTCATGCCTCTCTCAAAAGACGAAAAAATCCAACACTTTAATAGCAAAGAGCTAAAAGTAAATATCTAAAGATAAAAGGAGAAAAAGTATTCCAAATCCCATAAAGAAAGAAGCAACGCTTAAACGCAACAAAATATCCTTAAAAGTTTTATAAGGCGAAGTCTCAATAAACACAACAAAAATAAAGCCTGTCAAAATTCCAAGAAACATGAATAAAATCGCCAATTTACCATAAGCTCCCGGTCCTATCCAAGGATCCCATCGGCCAAAATCAATCAAAGGAGCCCATTTAAACAACCGAACCACCAACACTAAAAACAGGAAATAAGAAAAATACTTTACTTTCAATCATTAACCTTTAAGTTTTTAAATTTCTTTTTGATGAAATTTTTAAGTATTATGCCCTATTAAAAAGTAAATTTTTTAAGAAGGTGGATTTTTGTCCAAATCTAAACGGAAAACTAAACAAATTAAATGCAAAAATTGCGGCACCATAATCGACCCAAAGGAAACAACTCCCAGTAAACAATGGACACTTGCTTCACCAATGCCCGACAAGGACGGAAACATCACCATAACCGCCATGGCTACTTGGAACTGTCCATCTTGCGGGAATACGGTTCGCGGAACTATGGGAAAATACAAAGAAACAGGTAAAACTAAAAGCAAACAAGCAATGTTAATCGAACTAATCCAGGAAAATCCTCAAATAAAAGTATCAGATATAGCTGCCCAACTAGGAATGAAAGAAGAAGTGGTTGAAAAGGCTATAAAGATATTAAAAAAACAAGGAAAGCTCTGACTTGCAAATAAAAAAGTCACCGAATATGATATATCTAAAGTATAGTAATGTTTGAGGTGTTCTGGTTTGGGAAAGGTAAAAAAAGGTGTAACTTGCTCAATTGCTGGTTGTGAAAAAGAAGCTGTTAAATCCCTGAGCCTAAAAAGAATTTCAAAGTCCTTAAATAATGCAGGTTTAAAGTTGAAAGACTATAAGAAAAAAAGGCGCGTTTACCTTTGCGACGCTCATTACAAGACAGTTAAGAAGGATCTTCGTTCTGAAGCAAAAATAGAAAAAATGCGTTATGGCCCTTTTGGCTAAAAAATCCATAAAAAGATACTTCGATCTAAAATAAAATTTAAATGAAGTATGAGGGCTTATCTTTCTCTTCTTGGGTTTCTTTTACCCTCTCAATGAACTCTTTTGTTATCCTTTCTCTTTCAAGAGCCTTTTCTATTTTCTCTTCCATTCTGTTAAGATCTATTGGGAGGTTGTATATTTGCCTAAGAATGTTCAATACGTTTCTTGCTGCAATCGGATCAGGTCCAGAAACATGCAATTTCCCAAGAAGTCCAAAAGATTTTAGACCTTTTTCTGCGCCAAGGGCCGTAATAACGCCTACTGCCCCCGTAACTTGGCCATTCTCCAAAGTTCCAACATCATAATCTTTTAAAAACTCTAAATCCTCCTTTGAAAAAGCAAAACCAGCAACTTCTGGACCATTTTCTGCCCTAAGCCCGCCAACAGCAATTACGTTTTTAACACCTTTACTGGCACAATAATCGAGCACAAAATCAAGGACTTGGATCATCCCTGTCTCCGAAGGTTGAACATCCCCCGTCATAATGATAAGATTAGGTTCTACTTTTTCTACCGCAAAGAGCTCTATACGCACTAATTTCCCCTCTCCGTTGCGCAAAATCACAATCGAAGGGAAATAGCTTGAATAAATCCTAGCAAACTCAACTGCTTCGAACTCATCTATCAAAAATCGAGCAGAAAGATGACCTACAAAACCCATACCGGGCAATCCTTGAATTAAAATAGCTTCTTTTAGCACTATTTCAGGCCCTAACTCCTTCACAAAAGTACCATTATGACGAAGCTCTTTTCCCTTCATTTTGATCAAATCGACAAAATTTGTAAAAGAACATGATTAAAATTAAAATATTAGATTTGATTAAAAACCTATGGGTATTTACGCATAGTTAAAAGTATATTGTTGGTATAAATACTCTTTCTTATAGACTATCTCTTCAAAAATATTTTAGTTAAAGCAAAATTAATAAATAATCGAATGATGATTTCTCTGGGTGGGTAAATAAGATGAAATTGCCAACTGAAATCCGGACTTACTGCCCCTATTGTAGGTCTCACCAAGCGATGTCTTTAAAAATAGAAAAACCAGGAAGACGTGCAGCCGGAGGCCAAAAACTGGCTGTTAGAAGACAAATTAGGCGTAGGAAGGGTACTGGAAATAAGGGAAAATACAGCAAAAAGCCTATTACCCAGAACAAAATGGCTTCAAAAACGACGAAAAAAACCGATGTTCGCCTTAAATGCAAAAAGTGTGGCAAAAGCATTACAAAATCTTTCCCGCGTGCAAAAAAGGTTGAGGTAGTAACAGCCCATTAATGCCGCCTAGAAAACGCATTTTCATTCTCCTATCTTTTTAAGAGCTACTGTTGCTTCTTTTCGAATGTGCTCATTTTTATCTTTTAATGCTTTTATCAAGGTTCTTTCGCTCTTGTATCTCCTATATTTCCTAGAGATAATGCTGCTCCCTCTCGAATCTCTGGATTTTCGTTTTTTAGGGCTTCTATGAGCAGTTCTATTGTCGGTTCCCCTATTTCTACAAGAGCTTCAATTGCTGTTTCTGCCGTTTCTTCATATTCTTCGTACTTTAAGTCTTGTATTAGTTCCTTTATCCCCATTTCGCCTAATTTTACAAGTTCATCCCACTGTCTTTTTGCTATTAGATAGAGGGCTTTTTCTCTATCGTTTCTAGGTTCCCAGCCTAATTCATCAAGTTCTCTTGCCGCTTCCCATCGAGTATCCTGATCGTCATCAAGATCTTCTATTAATTCTAAAATGCGGTATTCCTTATCGGCATTTTTTAGTTTGGGCAAAATTTCTCTCCTCAAATTTACACCTATTTTTTAAATTTAGAAAGATATTTCGAATATTTTGTTAGAGCAGATATGGCTTTCACCGCTCGTTCGGGGGTTGGGAAACTAGGTATCCCTATGTTTTCAAG
>JGI24422J19971_10002854_pt1 | contig 10796 bp, 13 predicted proteins | sample DeeMarSWOR152_54_FD_19971 | JGI IMG/M metagenome (IMG submission 19971)
GCGGCAAAATCACCCTCGCTGGTCTTTACTATTTTCTGACCCTGTTGAAGCTCGATGCCAGTAACCTCGGCGGTTAATGTTTCCAGTCCAAATTTTGTTGCCTGCTGATGCATCAGCTGGGTCAGGTCATAACCACTGATGCCTTCAGCGAAGCCCGGGAAGTTTTCTACCAATTCAGCATTTAATACCTGACCGCCGATTATCTCCTTTTCAAGTAGTAGACTACTCAGCCTTGCCCTGGCTGTGTAAATTCCAGCACTGAGTCCGGCTGGTCCGCCGCCAATAATTACTACATCATAATTTCGGGTGCTCATAATCAGTCCATAATTTCTATCTCAGCCTCAACAGTATCCAGTAGCTGGCGAATGTCAAATGGCCCTGAGATTCTAGGCTGACCATTAAGAAGCAGTAGTGGTAATGAGAGGTTTTTATTCTTGATTATGTCATTCCATTGCAGTATATCGTGATTATCCTCAACTTCAGCAAGGTCGAGATAGGCTAGTTGTATTCCCTCGCCGAACCTGTCTTTAATTCGCTGGCTGGCTAAATCAGTGGCTTCTGGGGAAGACCAATCTATCCCGCACTCAGCCTCGCATACCACCTGGCGGCTGTCATTTAGGATAGTGATCTGAATAGGGTGCTTAGTCAAGACTTGCCTCCAGACTTCGCTTTAGCTCTCCTTTGGGCCTGAGGCCGACTATATGAGAGACTGGCTCTCCATTTTTAAATATGATAAGGGTAGGAATGCTCATTATGCCGTATTTAGCTGCAGTCTTTGGGTTCTGGTCAACATCCAACTTAACAAAGGATATCTTATCATTATACTCCTCAGATAGTTCATCCAGTATTGGAGCAATCATAACGCAGGGTTTACACCAGGCTGCCCAGAAGTCTACCAGTGTGGGCTTATTGGCCTGTAACACGATTTGATCAAAGCTACCGTCATCAACTGCGACCGATTTACTCATAATTTTCCTCCTCGATTTTCTGGCGTATGTTTCGTTCTGCAGTGCGTTTGGCCAGGCCAATGGCATTCTTAATAGCTGTAGCCTGACTACGGCCATGTGCCATGATAATATTCCCATTTACCCCCAGAAGACACGCCCCACCGTATTCACGGTAGTCCATTCTTCTGAGTAGGGAACCAAGTCCTCCATCGCGGACCAAGGGGCGATTTTGCATATGGTACGCCTTGGAGAGCAGTTGCCCCACCTGTCGAAGTTTGAGGAAGGTATCGCCTAATCCCTCAATGGTCTTGAGCACAATGTTGCCGGTGAAACCATCAGTGACAATGATATCGGTCTTTTCATTTGAGATATCCTGGCCTTCCACATTACCGATGAAGTTTAAGTTAGTCTTCTTGAGGAGTTTATAGCTCGCTTTGACTAGACGGTTACCCTTGGTTTCTTCCTCGCCATTACTGAGCAAGCCAACACGTGGATTATCGAAACCGAAAATTTCTCTGGCGTATATGGTGCCTACCTGCGCAAATTCAACCAGGTGGTTTGGTCGGCATTCTGCATTGGCTCCGGAGTCGATAAGGAGGACCGGGGCAGTAGCGTTAATGGTGATGATACTACCTATAGCCGGACGTTGAATGCCTGTTATCTTCCCCAGACTAACCAGAGACGAATAGAAGACCGCCCCGCTATTTCCAGCAGAGACAAAGGCTGAGACGGAACCGTCTTTTAACAGGTTGGTGCCGACTACTATTGATGATTTTGGTTTGCTGTTAACGGCCTCTATCGGTGACTCGTTAAGCCCGATATTCTGAGTGGCATCAATAATAGTCATGCCCAGTTTCTGCAGATGACGCCCGGCCTGTACATAGAGTATGTCTTTCCTGCCCACCAGAGCAATCTGTACCTCATATTCTTGGGCAGCTTTTATAGCTCCCTTGACTATCTCATGGGGGGCATATTCTCCACCACTGGCATCAACAGCAATAATCATCTGCTCACTCACTTTTAGATTCTTGACTGATTGGGCTGCCCTCCCACAGGTCGCAGCGACCTCCCCACCGGGCTAGAATCCGCCCATCAAGCGAGAGCTGGGCTATCTCACATAGGTTGGGGCAGGCTTTACATTCAAATGAGGAGGTCTGATATTCCACCTCACTTACACCAAATCCCATGAACTTACTCTTGTTCTTTTTAGTTGCCACTTCTTCGTGCACAAGTAAGGCGGCACCAATTGCCCCCATAACTTCGTGGTGGGGAGGGACGATAACTTCCGCCTTAAGTTCTTCCTGGAATGCTTTCACTATAGCCTGATTAAAAGCCACCCCACCCTGAAATATTATCGGGGGCTTAATTTCCTTACCCAAGCCCACATTGTTAAGGTAGTTGCGTACTAATGCCTGGCACAGCCCATAGATAATGTCCTCAGTCAGATGCCCCATCTGTTGTTTATGAACCATGTCTGATTCGGCAAAAACGGTGCACCGCCCGGCAATTCTAACAGGTGTCTGGCTCTTCAAGGCCCCCTGGCTGAATTGCTCAATGCTCATGTTAAGACGTAGCGCCTGGTGGTCAAGGAAGCTGCCAGTGCCGGCAGCACAGACGGTGTTCATACCGAAATCAGTAACTACTCCATCCCTAATAATGATAATCTTACTATCTTGTCCCCCAATCTCAATAACGGTTTGAACCTCTGGGAAGTAGTGTAGAGCCGCTATAGCCTGACTGGTAATCTCGTTTTTGACTAAATCGGCACCGACAATAATCCCGGCCAGATAGCGGGCGCTGCCGGTAGTAGCCACGCCATAGATGTTAACATCCTCAGGCAGCTGCTGTTTGATCTGCAGCAGCCCCTGCTGTACCATATCAATGGGCTTACCTTGAGTTGGCAAGTAAACACAGTTGATAAGCTCGTCAGTATTGTTTAATACAGCCAGCTTGGTAGTCACTGAACCGACATCAATACCTAAATATGCTTCCATTGACCTTCCTTAAATTCTGCTCGTTGCTGGCTATTGTTACCTGCTCGTCGCTTCCGTTCCAGCAGGTCAACAAAAGCTTCCAATCTGGTTAACATACCCGTTTTGGTGATCTGTTCATCACAGAGTATAGTGAGTACCGGAATATTTTCTTTGGTTTTGGGCATAATATTTTGGGCAATTATCTCCGGCATGCAGGTGAAGGGGGCAAGGTGGATTATGCCATCATATTCCCTAGCGTGGAGTACCTTTTCACCTACTGATTCCCAGCCATCACCACCAATATCTCTTTTTAGGTAGGGGAAAGCCGCTTTATGAATTCTGGCCTTTTCGTTCATGCCCAGAGGATTGAGGAAGAGGCTGAACTTGGTCCATTCAGAAGCGAAGGTTGCCCGTCTTACCTCTACTCCCAGTTTTCCTAACTCACTCTCAACATCAAAACTAGAAAATGGTTCCAGCAATACATAGATCTCTCCGCTAATGCCTACTACCAGTGGTTTGGTCTGGGTGTCCTTGGGTATCTGGTTAAGTTGGTCAATATAATCAGCCTGGGCTTTTTTCAGGGTGAAGTAGTCATCTGCCTGGTCAATAGCACTAACTGCTTTGGCATATATCTGGTTGGCCGTCCCCTTTACCAGCTCTCGAGCTCTTACCTTTTGCACCGTTTGCTCTATACTATCGAGAGTATTCAATTTGTTCAGGCCGAAGCGGAAGGCTGATATAATCTTGGTCCAGGGGGCATAATTTGACAGGCGCTTTATTATACCGAGTAAACCAAATAGCTTGTGTTCCGAAACCCCCAGTTGAATCATTTCAATATTATACCCGAGGTCGCGAATAATTTGTTCCTGAGTCTTGGCATAGTAACCAAGACGACAAATGCCATAACCACCGACCATCAGTAATGTATCTGCCCCCATTTCTGCAGCTTCAATCAGATTGCCCAGCGTCAGCTTAAATGGAATGCAGAGTCCTTCCGGGGAATGTTTTACACCAATGTTTAGGGTACGCTGGTTGTTGGTCGGTGGCATGACGAAGTCAATATTAAGCCTTTTAAACAGTGCTTTAAAGGGTATATATAAATTGCCCAAGTGGGGCATGCCTATACGCATGCTTCTACCCGTCTCCTTTTCTTCCTGTATATCATATCGGTGAAGGCTTCCAGGCGGGTTATTATTCCTGCCTTGGCCGTATGTTCGTCATAGATAATATTTAGTACCGGAAGCTCTTCTTTGGTCGATGGCATAATATTGCGGGCGATTGTTTCAGGTAGGCAACCAAATGGTTCTAGGTGAACAAGTCCATCCCAATCTTTGGAATGTAATACCTTCTCGCCCACTGACTGCCAGCCATCCCCACCTACATGGTGGGAAAGGTACGGTGTTGCTGCTTTATGACTTTTATCTTTCTCTCTTAAACCGAAAAAGATGGTGAAGAGGTTTAAATCAACCCATTGCGCAACGGACTGGGGACGCCTTACCTCAGCCCCCAACTTACCCAGTTCAGTTTCTATGTCCATAGTAGCATAGGAGTCAATTATCAGGAAAAATTCACCAGTAATGCCTATCTTTAACGGGTTGGGTGATGGTATTGTGGGCAGGCTTATGAGTTTTAATTGATATTCTTGCTTGGCCTCCTTGATAGCCCGGGTGTCTCTGGCATCATCTATAGCCTTAATGGCGTTCATGTAGATTTTAGTGGTACTGCCCCTATCCCGCTCTATGGCTCGTATTTTGTAAACAAGCTGTTCTATTGCGTCTAATGCCTTTAATTTGGCGATACCAAAACGGAAGCCAGCTATCATATCGCCAAGAGAAGCTTCATTAGTAAGATATTTCACCATGCGCCTTATGCCGAGACTCTGTTTTATCATTTGAAAGTCATAGCCTAACTCTCGTAGAATCAGCTCTTGTACCTTGTGGTAATAGCCAAAGCGACAGGGACCGTACAATCCTGTAATTACTACCGTGTCAGCACCCAACTCTAAGCCCTCAATCATATTGCCCAGGGTGAGTTTGAAGGGAAGGCAGGCTGTTTCGGGTGAATGTTTCACGCCTAAAGAGAGAGTACGCTGACTGGTAGACGGTGGAACGACAAGGTCAACGCCTAGCTTCTCAGCCATAGCCTTGATTGCCACCCAAATATTGCCCATATGGGGAAAGGTTAGACGCATGCTTCTACTTCTCTCCTTTTTCTCCTGTATATCATATCAAGAAAGGCTTCCAATCGAGTAACTACACCGGCTTCAGCAGTGTGCTCTTCGATGGTGAGGTTCATAAAGGGAGTAGTCCTCAGCTTGACTGCTTGCCGTCGTACCATGTCCATCATTAATGAATCAGGTCCGCAGCCAAACGCCATAATACCGATAACACCATCAGCCCCGTTCTCCAAGTAGTGCCCTCCGGCACCAACGACTTCTTCTTCATATGTCCAGTAAGCCCCGCCCACCAGTCTGACTATGGCTGATTCAAGTTCCTCGGTGGTAAGCATTTCAGGGATTAATATCTTATTATCGGCCTGCTTTAGTCGGTAGATAAGGCGATGATTTATAAATTCATCGTAGATAAGGTAGGGGTGACCAATGAGAGCAATGGTAGCTCGCCTTGACTTGGGTGGTCGGAAGGCACTTTTATCTCTGTTGTAGATGTACTGGGTATACTTTCTATCGCTTCGGGAGGTGTTAAGCCTTCGCTTGACATTAGCTCCCGGTAATTCAGGTAGGCTCGCCAGGCAGCCAGGCTGGCTTTCCTTATCTTAAATGGATTCCAGGTCAAGTGCCGTCCTAGTTTATATATAGCTTGATAAAGCTTACGTTTCCCCTTGGTAACATCAATATCTATATCCAATATAGGAGGAACTTCGGGGACAACTGCCCTGGTCATATCCGGTAAGCCGAGAAACTTGGAGCAGTTGTAAATCTTGTTTTTGACGCTACGAATGGCCGGTATAAAAACATAGTCGCACTCTCCAACCAGAGAGATAACATGCCCCAGATAAACCTTAACCGGCAGGCAGGTATCAGCCACCACCCTAGCCGAACCTTCCGCTAATATATTCTGGGTGGTTAGTGGTGAAACCACTACTTCTGCCCCCAGTTCCTCAAAGAAGGTTTTCCACATGGGGTAGTACTGGTAGTAGAGTAGAGCCCTTGGAATGCCTATCCTGACCATTCTAATAAACTGCTGCAAAAAACTGTTAGGCCTTTTACAGTATATCTACTCCTTCTTAGTCTTTAATTACCGCTCAGTAACGTTGTTTTTCAGCGAACCCGTAAATTCCTCTCTAACTCTGCTTATTGTCTCGGGATTGGCTAATAGGTCGACAACGGTCATTGATAAAGCCTTGGCGGCATCGAGTATCCCCTTGATGCCTACCTCTGAGGCGGCGGCCAAGGCAAATTCGGGAGAGTGTATTAGTATATCCTCTTCGGTTATCTGTACGTGAGGATGAATGCTGGGCACTATCTGGCTAACATTGCCCATATCGGTACTGCCAACGGCACCACTAGGGTCAGAAAGGACGATATCACGTCCCAGCGACTGCATATTCTGGATAAATAATTGAGCCAGATTAAGGTTATTCAGCATAGGGGCATAACTTACTTCGTCCCATTTGTATTTCAGTTCGGCGCCGCTGGCTGTAGAGGCGGCGATAAAGCAGTTCAAAACCTTTTGTTTCAGTTCTTCAAGGTAGGCATTGTCCTCAGCGCGTACCAGGAAAATTCCGGCACTATGGACTGGTACAATATTGGCCGCCTGTCCACCGTCGGTAATAATACCGTGGATGCGGGCAGTACTCTTAATGTGTTGGCGCAATGAATTTATAGCAGTGAAAGATTGGAGCATAGCTTCCAGGGCGTTGATACCTGCCTCTGGTCGGCTGGCGGCGTGGGCTGCCTTGCCAAAGAACTCGATTTCTAAGTTATGGCAGGCAAGAGCCTGCGTGGTAGCAACATCACGTATGCCGGGGTGTACCATCATAGCTATGTCTACATTATCGAAGGCACCCTTGTTAGCCATTATTACTTTACCACCATATAACTCCTCAGCCGGTGTACCGATGACCATAATGCTACCCCCAAATTGGTCGATAGCTGGCTTTGAAGCTATTCCAGCACCAGTAGCGCTGGTAGCTATCAGATTATGACCACAGGCGTGGCCAAGGCCAGGCAGGGCATCATACTCAGCCAGAATAGCGATAGCTGGTCTTCCTTTACCGTAGCTCGCTCTAAAGGCAGTTGACAGTTCACAGATGCCCCTTTCTATAGAGAAACCATTTTCCTCTAGAAATTGTGTTAGCCATCCGACTGCCTTGACTTCATAAAAACCTAACTCAGGGTTAGAGTGGATTTTCAAGGCAAGTTCAGTTAGCTGTTGGTGACGGGCGTCTATTTCACTACAGACTTGTCGCTTTAGTTGTTCTATCTCCACGCTAGTCTCATTTTGCTGATAGCACTCATACTATCACTATATAGATTCAATTCAAGTTGTATCTATTATAGCCTAACGCTACTGGGATTTCTAGTTTCCAGCGTCATTTCTCAATGTGATTAGCTTTAAGCGAGATTTCAAGACTCTGCCATAGGCAACCGCTCATGTTCAGGGTGGAAGGATAATAAAAAAGAGGTAGTAATACGTAAATACAGGTAGTAACACGTAAATAATATACTTGACGCGCAAAGGCTATTGACATACACATGGAAAATAGTCTATCCTTCATACAAATAAATAGGGAGGTAGGTAATGCAAGCTTATTGTGTTAAATGTCGTTCCAAGAGAGAGATGAGAGATACCAAAAGCATAGTCATGAAGAACGGTAAGCCGGCAACTCAGGGTGTGTGCCCAGTATGTGGGACCAAGATGTTTAGGATTGGCAGAAGCTAAGGCTGGTGTTAGAGGTATCAGGACTTTAAGAGAGGCTGGGTATCTGTTAGAGATCCCAGTCTTTCTTATTGGAGATGGCAGGTTTCACTTGAGCCTGCAGCCTTTGTTAGCTATTTTCAGATTTGACGAAGACGATGTGATATTGCCATTGAGGCAGACTATTAGGGAAATCGGTTCTAAAATGAGCCCCCCGGCTTTCTTCTCTAAGTAGTGCCGCTTCAGTTATTAGACGACCATTCAATATCAGGTTGCTAAGCTCGTACGAAGGGCGGTCTGTAGGTTGGGGTAAGGACTTCTGCCAGGCAACCAGAATATTGGCCGCTTGAGTCAGACCTTCCTTATCGCGTATAATACCGACCTTATCCCAGTGAAGCAGTTGCAGAGCCGAGAGGCTGGGTGCTGATACCGCTGGCCTAATCTGCCTCTGGCTGAGCGAATGGTGAACCTGTATATTCTCACTGGTAGTTGATTTCTCAGCCACAACTCCTTCACTGGTTTTTTTAATAATTCTCTTACTGAATACCACCGCTTCAAGGAGTGAATTTGAAGCCAGGCGGTTGGCTCCGTGCACCGCAGCACAGGCAGTTTCACCACAAGCGAACAGTCCAGCTATGTTGGTCTCACCCCAGCTATTAGTCTTGATTCCACCAATCATGTAGTGAGCTGCCGGCGCTACTGGTATCATCTCTTTGGTAATATCTAGTCCGTGTTCCAGGCAGAAGCGATATATGTGTGGGAAACGGTTCGAAACGGTATAGGGTGGCAAGTGTGTAACATCGATGAAGACGTTATCTGAGCCTGTTTTTTCCATCTCATACAGTATACTGCGGGCTACAATGTCACGTGGTGCCAGGTCACCATTTGGTGTGTAGTTTTGCATGAATGGATGACCTTCTATGTTGCGTAGTATTCCCCCCTCACCCCTAACTGCTTCGGATATAAGAAACGGGATTACTCCAGGCAGGCGGAGGGCGGTGGGGTGGAACTGGTAAAATTCCATGTCAGTAATCTCCGCCCCGGCATTGAAAGCCAGGGCTACGCCGTCACCAGTGGCTACGTCAGAATTAGTAGTGAACTTGAATAGCTGCCCGCTACCGCCGGAAGCCAGAACGAGGAAACGACACATTAGTTCCTCAATAGAACTGGTGCGGCAGTCAAGGACTTCTATGCCCTTAACTGTACCGTTATCTGTTAATATTTTAGTGGCCAGAGAGTTTTCGAGAACCCTTATTTTTGATGAGCGTATCTGGTTACTGAGAGTTACTTCAATATGCTCGCCGGTAGCATCACCCCCGGCGTGTAGAATTCGGGGTACACTGTGGGCTGCCTCCATCGTCAAAGTGATCTCACCATCAAGGGTGTCAAAAGGCACGCCCAGCTTAACGAGGTCGGTAATACAGTCAGCGGCTTCATTTACCAGTATACGAACTGCCTCGGTATCACACAAGCCATCTCCAGCAATTATGGTATCCTTAAAGTGAAGCTCTGGGGAGTCATTCCTGGCTATCGGAGCGGCAATACCACCCTGGGCAAATTTGGTATTACAATCGTCAATACTGCCTTTGGTTATGACCAGCACACTTCCCTGCTCTTTAGCCAACAGAGCAGTATAGAGTCCGGCAATGCCGCTGCCGACCACAATGTAGTCATAATATTTCGCTGGGCTTCTGTGACTCACTTTTAGTCTACCCTGTATTTAGCTTTTCCTTGCTGATAAAGGTCGCCACCATAGATATCATTAATCACAGTAACTGGAAAGTCTTCCACCTCCAGTCGAAGAATGGCTTCAGCTCCCAGTTCCTCGTAGGCTATTACCTCTGCTTTCTTAATTGTCTTAGAGATGAGGGCACCGGCTCCACCAATAGCTGCCATGTATATGGCTTTGTGTTCCTTCATGGCATTTTTTACAGCCTGCGAACGCATACCCTTACCAATCATTCCTTTCAGTCCTTTAGCAATCAGGCGTGGCGAATAGGCATCCATACGACCGCTGGTAGTAGGTCCGGCAGAGCCGATTATATGCCCTGGTCTGGCTGGAGAAGGACCCATATAGTATATGATCTGCCCCTTGATATCAAAGGGTAGAGGTTGACCCTGATCAAGAGACTCAATCATTCTCTTGTGAGCAGCATCACGGGCAGTATACATGACACCAGTAAGTGAAATATTATCTCCAGTTTTAAGCTCTTTCAAGGTCTCATCAGTTAGCGGAAGCGTAATCTTCTTGACCATAGTGTGTCCGTCTATATAGTTTTTTCAGTCCCCAATTTAAATAATCACTTCTTTATGTCGGGCACTGTGACACTGAAGGTTAACAGCAACAGGCAGGCTGGTAATATGGGTGGGAAGAACCTCTACATGAACCGCCATAGCAGTTATCCTGCCGCCATATCCCATTGCTCCGACGCCTAGATTATTGACTCGCCCAAGAATTTCCTTTTCCAATTCGGCATATTCAGCCTCTTGATTAGGTTCGCCCACCTTCCGCAGTAACGCTCGCTTGGCCAACATCAGGGTCTGCTCAGCCGTACCCCCTATGCCTACACCGACAATAATGGGTGGGCATGGATTACTGCCAGCTTCATCAACGGTATTGACGACAAAATCTATTATATCCTGGCGACCATGTGCCGGTGTTAGCATGGCCAGGCGACTCATATTTTCGGCACCACCACCCTTGGCCATTACCGTTATCTTAAGTTTGTCACCGGGTACTATATCTGTGTAAACAATTGCTGGTGTGTTATCTGGTATTTGTCCTCTCGGAAAAGGGCTGGCGCACCATAGATTTCCGCAGATAACCCTTGTCGTATCCATGGCGTACCCCTTCATTTATTGCCGAATAAAGGTCACCACCGATTATGTGTACTTCCTGGCCTAACTCAAGAAAGACCACGGCGGTACCTGTGTCCTGGCAAAGCGGTATTTTTTCTGCCGTGGCTATTCTAGCGTTGTCGATTATTGTGTCAAGTACA
>JGI24422J19971_10002857_pt1 | contig 10791 bp, 8 predicted proteins | sample DeeMarSWOR152_54_FD_19971 | JGI IMG/M metagenome (IMG submission 19971)
TCGTAATGGTGGAGCCTTCAATTCGATTCCCATTATGGGCCAGAGAGACTTGACTATCAAGTGGGCGATAGGAGCTGGCAAAGCGAAGGAGCCTTTGATAGAAAAGGGCCTGATAGTGGATGATGGCGGGGCCTTTTTCGGATGGGGTGTTGAACAGGGGCATCTTGGCAAAACGGAAATATTCTGCAAATTCGATCCCGGCAATCCCGAAGCAAAGGCCGCCGTGGAAGGATGGCAAAAAGAACAAAATGCCAGGGCTTTTAAGGAACGCTACTTCGCATCTACAATGGGCCCACAAGATGAAATCGGACCGGCTTTATCAAATTACCATCTATGGTGGAGGAAGCTTCTGAGAGCACTTGACCCGAATGGTGTATCGCCAGAGGGAGGTGCACTCGTCTAGTTCCTGCTAACGGGGGATGATACGTCGGCGGGCAGCATACCACCATATATAAAAAGCAGACTGAGAAGGCATCGGCAAAAAAGTAGCCCTTAAGTTTTAGTTAAAGATTAGAGTAGGGGCGCTCTATTAGAGCGCCCCCCTTTCGTGTCAACGAGTTAACTGGTTCTAAGGTACTAGGCTTAGTAGCCCATCGACTTCTTAAAATCTTGGTCGACATAGATCCACCGCGTCCAGATAAACGCTAACCAGCCTACAGAATTCTCCCCGGAATAGTTCTTCAGCCAGGGCCACCACAGCGTGTAGGTGGGATATCTGATTGTGGGGATTACCCATGCCCCGGGAATCAGGTATTTCATCAGTTCTCTGGTTTCCGTCATGGCTGCATCCAGGTCTGTTATGGCAGTTGTAAGCATATGATCGGTCGCGGCGTTAACAAAGGAGTCGTTGATCTTGCTGAAGTTACTCGAGGTTACCCCGGTATATCCGGCTACCTCGGGCCATGAAGAAGGCGGAGGTATGTTGGCCGTTACCATATGCTCGTAAGCGCAAGGATAACTGTTCAGCAGACCCCAATAGGCGCCAAACTCCTGGACGTTAAACTCCAGGTCAATATTCACATCTGCCCACATATCCTTGATTATCGAGTAGTAATCGACGTCAATTTGCTGCATCAGCACTTCAGCCTTGAAGCCGGTAGGATACCCTGCCTCGGCCAGCAGTTCTTTAGCCCTGTCCGGGTTGTAGGTATAAAGCTCTTTTACCTCTTCCGGGCAATCCGGGTCGTCNAGNCCNAGGTAGAGACCTTCATACCCTTTCTGATACCAGTAGGGCCAGGTCAGGNTTTGCCCGAGACCTTCGTATAAACCCTCGTTTATCTCGTTAAAGTCGGTGGCCATCATCATTGCCTGGCGGACACGGACATCCGCATATGGTGTTCCGGGCAGGTCCGTCCTCATACCCAGCAAGGCTACGGCCCACAGGCCGCCCACTGCTTCCTTCAAGTCTGGTTGTTGCGCAACCATCTGGGCTCTGCTTTCTATAGTAAAGTTACCCATCTGGTCAAGTCTACCGGTGCGGAAGGCGGCTTGCATGGTAGACTGGTCCTCTATAATGAGATACTTGATTTTATCGAGGTATGGTAACTGGTCGCCCTGTCCCTGACCCACCGGGTTCGTTCCATAGAAATTAGGGTTCCTTTTCACCGATACCATGTTACCGACAACGTAATCCTCCATCATGAATGGCCCGGCGCCGACGCAGCACTGCCACTCAGTCGTCGATTCAGGGTATGCTTCGTCCAGCTCCGGTGGGAATATCTGGGTTCCATCGCACAGGAACATCACTGCATTTAGAAGTTGGGCTATGGGAAAAGTGTACTTTATCTCGTTCGGACCAATTTTTTCTCCATAAATACCACGCATCCAGGGGAAAAACATGTAGATATAGGCTCCGGGATGGGCTCTGGAGTCATTCATACGCGCATCAAAGTTCCAGAGGACATCGTCAGCGGTTACTTCTCTGCCACCGACCAGTTGGCTGGCCGGGTTATCCGGGTCGAGACCGTAGTGTATCCCCTCTTTAACCTTTATGTAGACAGTGCCCGTTTCTCCTCCAGGATCGGCTTCCCAGCGTATGTCCTCGGCGATATAGTATGCTTTCATACCACGAAGGTTAGTGCTGGTTTCCCAGCCGACCTCTCCAGTTCCGTATCCGCCGGCATAGCCCCTTGCCCAGTCGCCGTTCCAGACCCATTCGTGACATTGCTGAACGGGAGCCGATGCCGCAAGTGACCACGGAAGCCAGTCGTTTACGTCCAACGGCATGGCTAGCGTAATTGAGCCGCCATATTCCGGCGCTTCTACAGGTGCCACTACCTCTTCTTCCTCCTCCTCTTCTTCTACTACGACCTCTTCCTCCTCTTCCTCTGTTACGGCTTCTTCTTCCTCTTCCGCCGGGCCGCAGGATGCCATCACCAGGGATAATGCCATCAAACAGCTCACCACCACCCATACAATCTTTTTCATCATTGAGGTTTCACCTCCTCTCTTGATTTGAGAATACCAGTAGATGTGAGTCTTACCAAGAATTATCAAGTACTAATCTATCATTTATTAGTACTTTTTAATTGCTTACAAAGCATCACCTCCTCAAGCTATTTTATTTATATCCTTCTCGCTATATATTCGCCGGAACAATACCAAAGCCTGTTAGTGCCTTGTCTCCGGTGAATAAAAAAGGGCACTATCAACTGCTGTACCGTTCCAGCAATTCCAGCGCCCTTTGTATCATCATAGTCACCTCTTATAGAAAAAGGTGTAAGACGTTTAAGATTTATTTTAATGCAGGGTTTACATGTTTGTATTGAAGTGTAATCCTTTTTCTACGATGTTGTCAATGGGTAAAAGGATTCCTTTTTTGAGCTGTAGTGCTACGCCTGACCTTCGAGCGTAATATTGGGTGCATTTTTTTGCTGGATTGTTGATGTATATATGCCGATCTGAGCGAAGTCATTTAAAAACAGAGTGTGTATAGTGATTCATGCAAATTCCGATTCGTGACGTTGGTCTTGTGGGGTAGGTAGCAGCGACTCGCCGTCGATCTGAGAGAATACGAAGCCTCCTTCTCCGAGAGTAGCGCTTAAGTCTCACATATTATACTTATAAAAATTAGTCACAAAGACTTGAAATATTAGTTCTTTTGGATATTGCCTAATGCTTTCGTAATCATTAAGCTTGACCTGCAATCACAGGGTCGCGGTAATTGCTTGGAGTGAAAAATGGCTTACCCTTCTTCGTTGTTAGTTATAAGAAGAAGGGTTTTTGTTTATAAGTACTGGGGGGTGAATAATGGCTGCAGAAAGTTTTGGCAGACCAATACATCTGGATGTGCTTCCTAACGGAGGCGTTGTCATTTCAATTGATGCCGACTATGGACGGGTGCCAATATTAGCGTTCTCAACGAGGGAAAGCTTTGCGGAATTTGCTTCAGTTGTACAGAACCTCTACAACGAAATGAATCTGGGTGGGCATGCCATTCATAAGCAAACATGTAATCACCATAAAAGTTCACACTGAATCACGAGTTTAATGTGCTGCGCTAGATGAGAGACATGATGATTGGGCAACCCGAAGCAAAGGTGAACCGCCTAAAGCGGATTGGTGGTTTGAGGTTCCTTTACAATCGACAAATATACCATCGTGGCCAGTTCTACGACGACGAAGTTGAGGAGCCCCCTAAAGAGTTTACCGATAACCTCCACGCTGTGCTTGAAACACTTAGGGAGAGGGAAAGACTGGTTTTAACATTAAGATACCTCACGAGTGAGCCCAGCACCTTAAGCCAGGTAGCAGAAATTATAGGAGTTACCAGGGAGAGGGCTCGACAGATAGAGGCCAAAGCCTTGCGGAAATTAATGCAACCTGACAAGGAACGGGCTTTAGGCATCAAGATTAGGAAGAAGTCGAGATATCAGAGCTAGGAGGGAGAGTGGGTGAGATAGGAATAGCGAGCGTATGCTTATTATGGTGAGAATACAATGTGCGCAAGGCAGCAAAGAATGCTCTGCATATCAGGGAATAATAAAGGGTTAATGTGCCCATTCAAGACAACCCTCTGCGAAGAAGGTTACTGTTGCGAATGTCAAATATACCTTGATTGGTTGAAGCTGAAGAGAAAAGCTAGTGGTGTAGATAGGAGTAGTTATGTAGCTAAATACAAGGTTTTACGGCTACATAAGGGAAAGTTACACGGACTTACCTGGATTGTCCCAAACAGTAAGAACATCAGCAGGTTACACTTAAGAGGTGAGTAGTTACAATATTTTAATTTGTGTCTATCACCTCTACTAACAATGTTGTTCCTTTGCCAGCCTGTGATTTGATCGAGAATTTTCCGCCGAGCAAGCGAGTGCGCTCTTGCATACCGATAAGGCCCAGCTTACCCTCGGGAGGAAAGGTGCTAAGCATGTCAGGCACATCAAAGCCTCTGCCATTATCCGACACTACTAGTTTGATTCTACTCTCGGTAAATCTAACTCTTATTGCAGCCTTTGTTGCTCTGGAGTGCGTTCTGATATTCCGTATTGCCTCTTGAGCAATACGGAATAATGCCAGCTCTGTCTCGGGCTTCAGGCGTCTCTCAGAACCCCTTATCTCTAGGCTGCTCTTTATCATGTGCTCCTTATTCAGTTCTTCAATCAATATTTCCAGTGCTGGCACCAGACCTACTTGGTCTATAACCCCGGGACGTAACTCGTGGCTGAAGCGGCGTAGCCCATTTAGTATACTGTTGGTTTCAGACCGAAGTCTCTCGAGGCGCAGTACAATATCTTCAGGTAATCTTCTCTTATTTTTAACAATAGAATCAATGTTAAGAGCTAGGTTAGACAAGGACTGAATTGACTCATCGTGTATCTCGCGAGCTATGCGCTTTCTCTCTCCCTCCTGAGCCCTTGTAACCTGTGAGAGATAGGACTCCATATTTGCTTTTAATCTTTTCTGCTCGGTAAGATCAACCCAGTTGAATAAGTAGTACTTGAACTCTCCATTCACCTTAACTGTTCTGAAGGTTGTTTCAACCCAGAAACAGTCACCATTCTTTTTTCTATGGAGGTACTCGCCCTTTCCACTTCCGCGGCGTTTGGCTTTTGCTTGCCACTTACTCAATTCCTTATGGTTTTCTCGTCTCCACCAGAGATACGGGGGTTTGCTACCAACAACCTCTTCAGAAGAGAAACCACTTAGCTTTTCCATCGCCGGATTCACATACCTTATTGAAGCATCGGCATTAAGAACTATTATAGGACTGGGAGAATTAGTAAGCAGACTGGAGGTAAATTCCTCACTTTGCCGTAAAGCTGTTTCTGACCGCTTGCTCTCGGTGATGTCACGGAAGAGCCCGAGTATTAACCGCCTGTCTCCTATAGTAACGAGGGCCGCTCTGATGTTTACTGGGACAATGGCGCCATCCTTCCTGATAACCTCACCGTCAAAATCTGCATCGTGCCCTTTTTTAATATGGCTTTCGAACCTCTCTTGGTACATTTTAGCCATTTCCGGGGGATGAAGCTCCGTTTGGTGCATGCCAATAATCTCTTCACGATGGCGGCCCAGCAGCATTTCGCCCTGCCCGTTCGTGTCAAGGATGAGCCCCGTTTCCACATCTGCCAGGAACACTGCGTCATTCAGGTTCTCGAAAAGAGTTTTATATTTCTGCTCGCTGTCCTTGAGCGCCTCCTGCGTTCGCTTGTGCTCAGTGATGTCCAGATATAATGCCTGAAATTGTATTTCACTACCCCACATTACTTCTTTGCGGAATACTGCTAGATGCCGAACTTCTCCGTCCTTACGCACGATACTTACTTCGTAGTTGGACGTGGTAGGTTCTCCCAGTTTTCGCCTCTTTGTCCTCTCTTGGTGTTCGGCATAGCTCTCAGGAGTATAACGCTGTTTTGTAGGCGTATTTTTCAGCTCTTCAATACTGCTGTAGCCATAAATATCCAGAATAGCCTGATTAGCATAAAGAAGTTCTCCTTCTGCAGTAACAATGCGAATCCCTAAAGGGGAATTATCTAAAGAGTTACGGAAATTTTGCTCTGCTATCTGAAGTTCTTCCTCCGCCCGCTTGCGCTGGGTAACATCCTCTCCAGAACTTAAGGTAGCGATAATCTTGCCTTCCTTATCCTTCAATATAGCATTGTGCCAAGCAATAATTCTCTCCTCACCGCTTTTAGTTAAAACAGGATTTTCAAAATACACAACAGGTTTAGTATCTCCAGCTATCAACTTCTCAAAGACCATTCTCACGTCATTCCTGCTTCTTTCAGGGATGAAAGTATCGAACCAGTTCTTGCCAATAATCTCCTTTTCCCCGTACCCTAGAATATGGCGGCCCTTTTTGTTGATTAGGGTGACTTTTTGGTCGGCATTAATAACTACCAATATTACCCCGGCAATATCGATGTACTTTCGCGCTATATTTCTCTCTTCTAGTATCAGTTTCTCCGCCTGTTTGCGCTTGGTAATGTCCCTGACGATGCATTGGACACCAATCAGCCGTCTGTTGTGGGTTAGCAGACTAGTCCGCGACTCGGCATTCACCACAACCCTGTCTTTCCTGATTATGTCCAGTTCATAGCGCTGACTTGTAGTTTTGTCTTTGAGCAAAGCCTCTTGATTTTCTATAATCACCTTGAAACTCTCATCAGTGAGAAACTCAGAAAGGTTCATTCCTGTCAGTTCATTGTGTGTATAACCAGTGAGAGTTAATGCTGCTTTATTAACATTAATTATATTGCCTTTCAGGTCGCGGATGAAGATGGCGTCACTGGCATTGTTGAACAAGTCTTGGTAGAGTCTCGCTAAAGCTTTGACCAGATTGCCAGTGTCTAGAAACCCGTGGTGAGCAGTACGAGGTTTTCCAACAGCCTTTTTATTCAATATTTTCATTGCGTCTCTTATCCTCAGGATAGATCATCGAGGCTGAGCCAGCCTTTCTTCATGGCATCAATCACGGCCTGGGTGCGTGAATTAACTCCTAGCTTTCTGAAAATATTCACTAAATGTGTCTGGGCTGTGCGTTCACTAATAAAAAGCTTATCGGCAATCCCCTTGTTGCTCATGCCCTTGGCAGTTAGTTTGAGCACCTCTATCTCGCGAGGATTCAACTGATCTAAATCCGCTTTGTCATAATTGCCGCGAGTAGTTAGATAACTCACAAACTTATCAGCAGCCTTAAGGTCGAGCACACTACCTCCTTCATGTATCAAACGGATGGCGCTGACTATTTCGTTGAGCGGGGCATTCTTCGTCATATATCCCCTTGCTCCTGCTTGAAGGGAAGCAACTATATACGACTGATAATCAAAACCGCTAACCATAAGGATAGCAGTGGTGGGGCAACTCTCTCTAATTTGCTTGGCTGCTTCAATGCCATTTAGGTTAGGCATACTAACATCAATTATAGCGATATCTGGGTGGAGTTCTTTGGCTAGTTTTACGGCTTCTACACCGTCTGTTGACTTAGCAATGCACTCCAAGTCATCTTCATCTTGCAGGAGTCGGCTTAGTCCTTCCAGGAATGTCGGGTGGTCGTCAGCAATAATCAGTCTGATTTTCCCCATAACCCGCCCTCTTATATAAGGAAAGATAGTCATTTCAGGTGTGTAAGAATAATATTCTCAGTAACAATGTTTGTCAATATGCTTACTTATTGCATGGCAATTATTTACATATTTTTGCTTAGTCTTTTGTTAAAATTACTTAGTGTCTACAGTCTAGATGGGTTAGGTAATATTGGTTATGCCGTAAAGAGTTTGTACTGAAAAAATACACACACTGGCGGATTGGATTGAGGCCTATAAGGAATCATAATAGTATGCGCTTAGTTATTATATACCTATTTCTCAGGGATGGTTTATGCAGGAGCAGGGCAATGGTCGATATACTCATCATAGATAGTTATACAGTGTACCGGTATGGCGTAATATCAATGCTGAAAGAACATCCAGAGTTTCGTGTGATTGGTGATGCTCATGACACTTCTGAAGCGGTATCCAAACTGGGAGGACTTCAGCCAGATATTGTAATTATGGATATTTTTATGCCAGGTAGTGAGGGTGTAGAAGCGATTAATTTCATGCGGCAAATGTTTCCTGATGTTAAGGTAATTGTCTTCACACTCTCCGACAAGGAAGAGGATTTCTTGAAGGCAATGCGAGCTGGAGCCAGAGCTTATTTGTTGAAAAGCATCGATACAGCGGAATTGATTGAGTCTATTCATCTGGTGGCTTCTGGTCATGCCATTGTATCTCCCCTGCTGGCGTTCAAGCTGCCTGAGGAATTCGAGAATGCTCAACAGCGAAATAGACAGGGATTAAATAGCCTGAGTCCGCGTGAACAGGAAGTCCTGTTCCTTGTTTCCCAAGGCGCCAGTAATAAGGAAATTGCTGTCCGGTGCTATATTAGCGAGACCACGGCCAAGGCTCACCTGAGAAGAATCTTAGAAAAGCTGAATGTTAAGAACCGAGCCCAAGCAGCGGCAATGGGAATTAGTAAAGGCCTGTTAAATAATCGATAAGTTCCCTATCAAAGATGCAGAGAACACTAAGGCTTGTTTGCTCTACTCCCCCTTCATTATCGTTTCATTATCTGCTCCTTCGGTGGTTGTTGACGGAGATGTTAAGAAATTATATCTCCCTATCTCATTCCCACTTAATATAGGAGATTCACAAGACAATACCAGTTGCATAAAAGGAATGAGACTCCGTCCTGAAGGGTAAGGTAACAGGTATATTTTAGCGTTCCAACTTGTCCATTTGCACGATACCCAAAATTGTCACCAGAACTATCCGTTTGCAGAATATCCAATGTAAATTCCCCATGGTAGAGTTCGCTCATCAGCTGAGGAGGGCTGTGTCGGGTGAGCAAGGCCGGAAGAGGTCCGGAGCTGGTACGACCTAGGTCGAGGGTTAAGAAAGAAATCTTAAAAGAAAGGAGGTAATTAAGAGAAATGAAGAGCATAGTTTTGAGTGTGGTCGTCATTAGCGCCCTGCTTGTTGGCGGAATAGGTGGCACTCTGGCTACATGGAGTGATTCTGAAACCAGTGAGGACAACTATATTGAGACTGGTAGCGTTGATTTGAAGGTCAACGGTGAGGATGATTTGCCATGGGGCATAGGTGTACCGACAAAGGTCACGATAGAATGTATGACACCGTGCAAGGTTTTTGGCCCGTATGAAGTGGAGTTGTGGAACGCCGGTGTGTGCGAGAACCCATCTGAGGCCTACATCCACATAAAGAATGCAGAATGCGGCAACGCTGAACCCAAGGATGGGTCAGGCTACCCCGACCCTACAACCGGGGACATGAAGCCTGAGCCAGAGCTGGTGGCAGAGTATGGAGGCAAGGTTAACTGCGTGATGGTCCCAGGCGTAGGGATACTCGGTGATGGTTGCACGCTGAAGAGTCATATTCGCATGTGGATAACCGATGACCCGGCTCTGGTACCAGACCCCGATGCGGCAATGCCACAGGCCGGATTCTTCGCGGATGATAAAATATTGAATCTGGTCTGCCATGAGATGTACTTGTTTGACATGATGCCTTGCGAGCCAAGAACCATTTACATCTACTTCCACCTGCAGCAGCCGTCTGAGGAAAGCTTTGGCCTTAACGAGATACCCAATCCTGGAGAGCCCGGCTACGACGCTATGGAGTACGCCAAGTTTAACGACTGGCCATCCTGGGCGCTGATGAGAGACAAGATCGACTTCGATATTGAGTTCGATCTGTGGCTTGTTGATCCTTAGGCTATATGATGTGGAGAACAGAAGGGGGATACTCTGGTATCCCCCCCTCCACAGCCAAGAGGAAAAGCAGGCGAGGTAGATGGTGATGGGTTTGCCGCGATTACCTGTCTGCTAATGGGCAGGGGTCGGTCAGGGAGGCAGGATAGAAAAATATAGAAAGGAATGGAAAGAGAGGAATGAAGAGCATAGTATTGAGTATGGTTGTCATTAGTGCTCTGATTGTTGGGGGGATAGGTGGTACTCTGGCTACATGGAGTGATTCTGAAACCAGTGAGGGCAATTACATTGAGACCGGGAGCGTTGATCTGAAGGTCAACGATGCGGATGATGAGCCATGGGGCGATGGTGTACCGACAAAGATTGACATAGACTGCGTCACCCCGTGTAAGATTTACGGTCCGTTCCCTGTCGACGTGTGGAATGCCGGCCAGTGTACCGAATCATCAGAGCTCTATATACATTTAAAGGATTGGTGCTGTGACAATGCCCCTCCCAAGCCGGGATCAGGCTACCCTGACCCTTTTGATCCGGCCGTCATGAAGCCTGAGCCAGAGCTGGTGGCAGAGTATGGAGGCAAGGTTAACTGCACGGAGGTCCCAGGCGTAGGAGTGATAGGTGATGATTGTACATTATTCGAACACATCTATCTATGGATAATTCAGGAAGACGATAACCCTCCAGACACTGCTGACCCGGCTGCAATTCTCTGGGAAGGCAAGATGGATGGTCTACTTTGCAATGAGATTTACCTGTTAGACCTGGAGCCATGCAATGAGCAGAGACTCTATTTCTGGATCCACCTGCAGCAGCCGTCTGAAGAAGACTTTGGCCTTAACTTCATACCCAATGAAGGAGAACCCGGCTACGACGCTATGGAGTATGCCAAGTTTAACGACTGGCCATCCTGGGCGCTGATGAAGGATGCTTTAAGCTTCGATATGGAGTTTGACCTTTGGTTAGTAGACCCCTAAGTAAATACTCACAGTTTTGGGATAAGGGTAGGCTAAGCGAGCTAGGGATTGCCTGACAGGCATCCCTAGCTCGTAGTAGGTGGTTTTTAGGGCTTTATGATTCGACTG
>JGI24422J19971_10002858_pt1 | contig 10783 bp, 7 predicted proteins | sample DeeMarSWOR152_54_FD_19971 | JGI IMG/M metagenome (IMG submission 19971)
GCATCAACACTCACCTCAGCCCCCGCAGCATACGGGTGAACCCCAGGCGCGGGCACCGTTGTGCCAGAACCCACAACAGAGATGGTCAAATCGTAGGTGACACCGATGTTGCTGAAGTAACTGCTCTCTTTGAACAGCTCCGCTTGGAAGTTGCCGGGATCGCCAGTGCCGCTGGGCTCATCGCCGATAACCTCTTTCAGAGTGTTTTGAATGTATGTCTGGCTTCCAAAGACCGGATGATCGATATCTAAAGCTGTTTCCCCATCAGCGAGTACTTCGAAGGTTAAGGTGCATAGCCAGCCGCTGCCTGAGATCCCGGGTGGGGCTCCTGTGGTGACTTGGCCGACCATAATACGATTACGTGCGGGGCCTACTGTTGCACTCGGCAGGAGGTCAGGCCAGGGATAGCAGCCTCCGTTCGCTGCGACCGTGTAGGTGTGCGCGAGATTGTTCTGTAGGGTTAGCTGGTTGCCATCTTGCGAGACAACCGTGTTGGTCTCGCTGTTGCTGTCGTCTTGGATCAACACGGTACCGCCCCAGGCTCCGGGGTTAGCGNACTTCGATCCATCCGTGACGTTCATTATTTTTTGTCCTGCAGGCGCATCCTGGGTTAGAAGCCCCCAAAACCCTATTCGGGGCACATCCATGAAGTCTCCAAAAGTGACCGCGTCGTCTACGTCTAGGATGGTACTATCCCACGTCACCAGAGCTTGCCAAGCATAAGCATCAGTGTTCTCATCGGCGTCAGCGTCAGATATCATCACGTCAACGGTGAAGGTGTCGTCGGGTGTTAGACCTGAACCGATTGTTGGAGGGTCCATATAGATGGTTGGCTTAGTAGGGGCTTGTGCCAAACCTGCTATAGGCGAGTAGCTGTTGATGAGGGTACTAACAATAATAAAGGCGAGGAATGTGAAGGCTAGTGGTCTCTTAAGATGTCTACGCTTCAACTAGGGTCACTTCTACTTATTCTTTGCGCAGCAGTCTTTTAAGGGTTTATATAATTGTTTTCTGGTATTGTTTTCTGGTCTTATTTTCTGGTATTGTTTTCTGGTCTTAGACTGAGGGTTTTGGAGTCGTTGCGCTCGCATGCCTGCAGAAATCGGCTTTGTCAAGGAGTTTTCAAGGGGTGTTTGTGTTTGCGCATCCACCAAAAGTAGATGATAACTCCTGCTAGAGCTATTTCTAGGGCTGCTCCGAAGGGAAACTCTGGAACCGCGCTGATGGTCACTTGGCCATCGGCAGTGTTGTGGTTCATTTGGATTAGGGTTTGGGCCGAGTATACGTATCCGACGAGCTTTGTGTCTCTGAGGGCAAGCGGTGTAGTTCCACCAGGTCCGTCAACAGTGAAGCCTACAGTGGCCAAGACTCCGCTGCCCGTTACTCCTGCCGTGTGTCCTTGAAGAGTGCATGCGACCCAGAATCGTCCATGAGTCGCGTTATAAGTGTCCGTGTTATTCACCACACTGAAGTAGGTGGTGCCTCCCGACGAGAGGAAGGATCCTTCCGTGACCGCGCCGTTGCTCAGAATTGTGCGGTTGTAGTAGAGTTTGAACTCCCAGCCGTAGAGATCCTCGACGTTAGATACTTCTATGTCCACGGTGAATGGTGACGACGGATCGGTTAAGCTGGCGGGATCCACAAACATTGTACCTACCGTATAGGAGTAGATTGTAACGGTAACCCAAGCCTCATATTCAGAGAATTGATCCGTTGCTCCACCACCAGTTCCGGTTTCTACCACAATTCGAATGTTACCTATGTCGGTCCAGCTCCACGTTCCATCGTTTGGCTCCGCCTGACTTGACCATGTAACAGTGGATTGGGCGTGTGCAGCGTATGTCCAATCTACTAGAACCACTGGGCCAGATGACCCCACATAGTATACAATTCTATAGTGCTCGGGATCTTTAGATCCGTCAGCTGCATAATTCATCTTAAAGTCAACGTTTAGGATCGTATTGGAAGAAGGTTTCGTGAAAGTCTTTACCTCAAACGTGCCCGCGACATCATCATAATCGAATAGAGCGCATGTTCCAAGATTCCCATCGTAGGCATAGGTAGGGTTAGAGACGGACAGTCCTCCAGTCGCTAGGTTAGCTGTCGGTCTAGCATCAACTGTGGAGGTCCCTGGGCTTGCGTAGGCAGTGTTTGGGATGAGAAAGACTAGTGTGAGGGAAACCGCGAAAAGGAAGGGTAGACACTTAAGAATTTTCTTCATTGGGTAGCCTCCTCTCTCTCGTAACGGTATAGAGGATGGCAGTGCATAAAAACGTTATGCAGTTCAGTTCTATGTCTCCCTCACTCTTCAGGTGCTACGCGTTTGCATAGTGTCCGAATTTGACAGACACCAACGACAAGTCGTCGATATTAACGTAACCGTCGCCGTTTATGTCCTCTGGTCCCTCGTAGCCAGGTCCTTCGCTGAATTTCAGGGCCACAGAGCATAGGTCAAATATCCCTACGTTCCCATCTCCATCAAAGTCTTCATCCCAAGGCAGAATGAACTCACCGCTCTCTTTGAACAGCTCCGCTTGGAAGTTGCCGGGATCACCAGTGCCGCTGGGCTCATCGCCGATAACCTCTTTCAGAGTGTTTGTGATATATGTCTGGTCTCCAAAGATCGAATGATCGATATCCAGAGCCACTGTCCCCTCAGCGAGTACATCGAAGGTTAAGGTGCATAGCCAGCCGCTGCCTCCCTGAACCCCGGGTGCCTCTCCTTTGGTAGTTTGGCCGACCATAATACGATTACCTGCAGGCCCTACTGTTGCAACCGGCAGGAGATCAGGGCAGGGATAGCAGCCTCCATCAGCTGCGACCGTATAGGTGTGCGCGAGATTGTTCTGTAGGGTTAGCTGGTTGCCATCTTGCGATGTAACCATGTTGGTCTCGCTGTTGCTGTCATCTTGGATCAACACGGTACCGCCCCAGGCTCCGGGGTTAGCGTACTTCGATCCATCCGTGACGTTCATTATTTTTTGTCCTGCAGGCGCATCCATTTTTAGAAGCCCCCAAAACCCTATTCGGGGCACATCCATGAAAACTCCCCAAGTAACGCTACTGTACACCATTTTACTGACGTCCCAAGTCATCAGAACCTGCCAAGCATAAACATCAGTGTCTTCAATGCCGTAATATCCAACATCGTAGATATGGAGTCTAAGGTTGAAGGATCCCCCCGCCCGCCCCGTAAAGTATGTGGGTTCAACTCTGATGGTTGGTTTAGTCTCTGCTGAACCTGACTTTACGAACAACAGACTGAGGAGTAGACATGATATTAAGGAGACATATACGATTTTCGCTACTTTCATTCATTCGCCACCTGTTGTTTTATATCTATACTTGTCACTAAATAAGTTTACCCAAAAAAGGGGGAGCTTCGCTCTATGGTACGACAGCGAAGCTGAACGTCTTCACCTTTTCTCCTGGATGCCAGTAGTTTCCACTCCAGCTATAGTAGGCTCTAGTGGTAACATAGTATTTTCCTGCATCAGTAGACGACACCGTGAAATCCGCTGACAGTTCCACTATTGTGTCAGGCGTGACGAGTGTCTCATCCGAACTCACAGAGGTAAGGTAAGTATCGTCTTGCATGATATCGAATACTACCTTGACCAACATTTCAATAGACCCGAGGTTCCTAGCTTTGGCATTGAGAGTCTGGTTAGCATATGTGCCGTCGAAATCCTCGTCCTTCGATACGACAAAGTGATGGTGTTCTGGCCATGCGCTGCGTCTCACCAGATTGGCGGAATGAGGGGTCGAGAAGGACCCGCCTGCCACCTCGTGAGAGATCAAAGCTCCAGTTGAATCCAACACTAGTGAATCGTACAGGTCTAAGTCACACTCTCCAAGATCTATGACATTGAAGGTGACGTTGAAGAGGTTTCCGCTGCCGCTGACCCCCGGATACTTACCCCACGTGACGCAAACAGCATAAACGAAGTCGTCGCCGTAGATAACTGACCAAATTGTCCCCAGAGGAGCCGTCGTTTGATCCTTGATGAAGGGGCCCTCTTCGATACTAGCCACTTCCAGAATGCCCGGGTTATAGCCCACCTTAACCTCGTACGAGAAGAGATCATTGGCATCTTGAATATCGACGTCCACAGTGAAGGAGTCGCCGGGATTATAAGAGTTGATTGCAGGGCTCAAGTATATCAATGGTGGATTTTGCGCGAACGCCGTGTTTGCCATAGATAGAACCATGAGAAACGACAGGATCAAGGGAAGATACTTGATGCGTTCTCCTTTCATTCTCTTTCACCTTTTTGTGTTTTATGTACTCACATCACTATTTTATCTTTGTGGTATTATCTTCTATAAGCGAAGATAACGCGAGCGAGCAGAAGACAATCAAAGAGGGTGGGGATTCAGTCACTCATGTGACCCCAAGGTGCATAGCTACCAATGTGAGGTCTCGCATATCAACTAGCCCGTCTGAGTTGATGTCAGCCTCAGGATCGTAACCAGGTTCACCCTCAAAAAATCCGTAGGACAGCGCGACGATGGTTAAGTCTACCACGTTCACGATGCCATCGCCGTTCACATCACCTACAAGGGAAGTCCTATAATAAATGTCGTAGTTCCCCCAGTCCGGCTGGTCTGCTCTATCTGAGGTCCATACTACCCAGATCTTCACACGGCTCGTCTGAGTCGCCGAAGGCCATATATCATCGTAATTGTCGCTGGTGAGTTGGAAACTGTCTGACCAGGAAACACCGTTGTCAGACGAGTGCTTATAGTAGATGTCATCAGTTGCGTTTTCCGAGGCTTGACGTCGTGACCAGAAAATCCAGATCGTTCCGTCCATGGTTTGGAAAACACAGGGGTTTGAATCAATCGTGGAACCACCACTTAGTTGCGTGTTACCGGACCATGAATTGCCAAAGTCCGAAGAAGTCTTATAATATAGGTCATAGTTGCCGGTTCTATCTGAAGCCCAGACGAGCCAAATCGTGCCATTGGACATTTGAGCGAGAGAAGGCATTTTATCGAGACTAGGATCAGTAGTGAGTTGCATATCGTCAGACCACGAATCTCCATTGTTTTGGGAAGTCTTCAGGTACAAATCGTAGCCGCCACTTCGATTCGAAGACCAAACTATCCATATTGTCCCATCGGACATCTGACGTATAGCTGGTTTCAGATCGCGTCCGGAATGAAAAGTCAGTTGAGTGTCGTTAGACCAGGTCCCTCCATAGTCTGAAGAAGTCTTATAATATAGGTCATAGTTGCCGGTTCTATCTGAAGCCCAGACGAGCCAAATCGTACTATCCGAAGCTTGACAAACGGAAACGCCAGAATTGGCTCCGCGACTTGAAGTTAACTGCGTTTCTTGTGACCAGGCGGCTTCCCCGTAGGCAGAGGTCACATAGAAAACATTGTATCTGTCAAGTGTTTTTCTGGTCCAAAAAATCCATACTGTCCTATCGTCTGTTTCGATGACAGCCGGAATTCCGTCAAAATCCATATAAGTGGTTAGTCTTATCTCATGATATGACCATGTTACAGCCGTAACGAGCATTGATGAACCAATTATCAATAATGCAATCAAAATTGGTGAAACGAATTTTATCTTGAGAACACGTCGTGCGACTTCGATAAACCGACTCAAGCCCCCTCGCTCTCCCGATAGTTTACACTGTCGTGTGAGACATTTTAGCTTTGTGCATCTGTCTTCTAGTGAACTGTCTAGGCGCTTCATTGCTTGCTTAGCAGACATGCTCATAAAGGCATTGCTAAAGCTGCGCGCACTACTTATTTGAACTTCAGTATCTTCACCAAGTAGCCTGCCAGTGCTACGATTCCTATTGCCAGTCCAATAGTCGCATAGAGGAAGATGTCCAGCGAGGCCCCTGACGATTCTTGTATGAAAACTCCGCTAGTTCGTGAGTTGTCAGCAACATAAGTTTCAGCGGGTAAAGGTTCCGCTACTGCTTTCACTATGTAACTGCCTTCTTCTATGGCCTGCGTATTCCAGGGAAGACTTATCGTCTCATTGGTGCCAGGGGCCAAAGGCGCGGCGAGCGCCCGTGTAAGTCGAGTGTTGTTGTAGTAGACTGATACGTTAAACGATTCTGTTGCCGTGCCCTTGTTTGAAGCGATCACATTTATTGTTAGCGATTCTCCCTTAGTTACTCTGACTTTCGACACAACAACGTCCATAACAGCTATGTCTTGAATTGCCGCGTTTACACTCAGGACAGAGCTTTCAGCTGAAAGGGTAGTTGCGTCACCCGGCCAGGAGGCCTTGATCTGGTAGGCGCCTGGCTCTTGCGGTGCCCAAGCGACGGAATATTGGCCATTATCGTTGGTGGATACGTTGGCAAGAGATAACCAAACGGTCTCTTCAAAGCGCTTGTAGTCAAGAGCTGCGGCTACGTTGGCACGAACATCGCCGTTTACGTCTTTGATGGATCCGCTGATAGTTGTGTTGAAGCCTACAGGGACTGTCTCGGGCGAAGCCGATATCGTAATTGTGCTACTGAATGCCGGCACTATTACAGTTTCTTCTCCTGTCCCGTTCAGGTTCTCGTTGTCCATTACCGTCAGTTCCACGCTGTAGGTACCAGGCTTCCTGTAAGTGTGAGTCACGGTCTGGCCTACGGAATTTGTGCCATCACCGAAATCCCATTCGTAGCTGTCAATCGTTCCTCCATGCTCCCCGGGAGCATAGCTTGCTGATGCGTCAAAGGTAACCTCTTCGAACAGGGCAGGATCATTCGGCGACACGGTAAAAGAGGCTACAGGAAGCAATCGCATTTGACCAGCCCAGCTTATGACGTTGTTCGTTTGGTTTTCTGGAAGTTCGTCGACAACAGGAGGTATATAGACAGTTATGTTGTACGTACCTTCAACTGCTGTATCGTTTGCTTCATACCAGCTGAAGCGAATTGATGTGTCCGTTCTTCCAGGTAGCAGTCTCAACTCACGCTCCTTTGCCACGGGTTCGGTTGAATTAGCGTACAGTTCAACATCGAAGACTTCTTCTACATTGCCTCTGTTTTCAACCGTGACTTTTACTGTCGAGGTTGTCCCAAAAGCTATCTCGGTTGGACTGACTTCAACATTCGTAACGGCCATATCGTGCTCTTCTTCAATGGTAACGCGTATTGGATCGCTGAACAGCGTGTTATCGGCTATGTCCGCTTCTTCGCCTTCACGGAACTCATAGGGTTCGAAGTAATCAACCAAGAAGGCGGTTGCCCACAGAGCATAAGTGCCCTGGGGAACATCCGTTGGATTGAGGGGGCTGACTCTCACTCGAAGCCAATCGACGTAAATTGGTGTTGCTTCGATTCCGCGCTGGAGGTATTTCATGCGAACCCTGGTTCGGTTGATTGAACCACGCGACCATCTGAGGTTACCCGTTACATCAACCCAGAAGAACCGGTCAGTCGTAGTAGCGATGTCATAGATATGACTCTTGCCCCAAGACGTCCCTCCATCAGGGGAAACGGTGACCTCAATCTGGTCATTTCCGCCGGTATCCGTCTTTACCTCTATTCCAACCTCTACCTTGGATATGCCGCTCCATCCCGCTGTGTTGAATGAGTAGCCGGCGTACTCTTGCCGGGTATTATTCGTGTTACAGTAGGTGTAATTTCCGTCAGAAGCTGAAACGTTGGAGGGATGGATCCAATTTCCACTAATGGTCATGTTAGAGCTACTCGTGAAGGAGGAGTTGATGTACGTATACCAATCTAATGAAATGGTTTCGTTCTTTCCAGACTCCAATACTCCTCCCTCCGCTACCCTTGTTTCAGTTCCTATTAAATTGGAATCGTAGTATGCGGCTACTTTGAAATTGTCCGAGTGGCTACCGTTGTTAAGAACGGTCACATCAATCGTTGCTGGGAGCGTGCTATGAAAAATAACCTCGTCCGGAGCATCTATATCTAGGATAGCTATGTCATGGAATTTAACGTGGATTTCTCGTAACTTCGTACTGCTTCTGCCTTCGTTGTCGGTGACGGTGAGTGATACATTGTAGGGGGCGGAAGGAGTGCTAACCTCGGAGTAAAGGTGGGTTGCAGTTGCGTTCGGGGCTGACAGAGTCTTATTTGTGCCATCACCGAAATCCCAAGAATATTCGACGATTGTCCCGTCTGGGTCGTAGGAGTCTTTAGCATCAAAAGTCACATTTTCGCCTACCAATGGACGGCCCTCAGTATCTGGGGTGAACCTGAAAGAAGCTACAGGGGTTCGTGTCTTCAGAATCCCATCAGCAGTGTCATGTGACATTTGAGCACCAGTGGAGTCTAGCAGGATCGAGTCGTAGACGTGAAGAGGGGATTCGCCAGAGTCTTTTACACTGAAGGTTACTTTGAAGAGGTTTCCGCTGCCGCTGATCCCCGGATACCTACCCACAGTGACGCAAACAGCATAAACGAAGTCATCGCCGTAGATGGTTGAAAAAAGCGTCCCCAGAGGAGACTTCGTTTGATCCTTAATGAAAGGCCCCTCTTCGATACTAACCGCTTCCAGAATGCCCGGGTTATAGCCCACCTTAACCTCGTACGAGAAGAGATCTGTAACACCGGTAATAGTAACATCGACTGTAGAAGATTCTGAGAGATCCGCAATGTTGTTCACGGGGTCTACCCCAACGGTTGCTCCCTGAGCTACTACAGGGAATGTTGAGGCGAGAATCACTTCTAGAGCAGCCACAAGTACTATTGTCAAACAAAGAAAAGTTAAGCTGAACTTTTCCGCATCAGGAAGTCTGAACATTTTCATGAGGACTGTCTCCAATCTCTCATCCAGAGTTAGTAGATGTCAAGGAGTCAAAAGGTTTCTATAAAGATTTCTAAAAGGTTCTTCCTTTTGAAGCGAATCTCTACCATAGCTGCTGAGAAATAGGGGTGTGCGAAGTGAGAGCCAAGCTTAGTTGATGTAGCACCTTTTCTTCTCATTTTCTTCTCAAAATGAGGAATACCACGGCCAAAATTACCGCTACGCCTATGACACCGCCTACAACCCAGATTGTTGGAAACGGTTCAGATGCTGCACTCACTGTAACAGTTCCGTCAGAGAACGCATTGTTTTGAGTATTGCCTTCGCCTGCAACTGCCGATGCCACTGCTCTCACTTGGTAACTTCCTTCAGCTACGCCGGTTGTGTCCCAGTCGAAAGTCAGCGTTTCTTCGTCGCCAGCGGTGAGATCAACAACTTGCTTAGTGCCTATTTCGTTCCCGTCATAGAATACCGTCACTTCGAAATCTTCGGATTCGATGCCTCTGTTCCAGACTGTTACGCTGATAGAAAGGGCTTCTCCAACAGTTGCCTCGTCCTTCGATGGGGCAACGTCGGTTACGGCCACATCATGGGGTAAAGCGATGTCTATGGCCTCGGTTTTTGTGCTGAAGAGCTCATACCAAACACGCGGCATCTCAGTATCGGTCAGATTGAAATGAGACCTAACGCCCTCAGAGGCCGTGGCGTTGTCGATGACGGTCAGGGAAACAGTGAAGACTCCGCCACTTGTGTAAGTATGTGTTGTAGTTAAGGTGTCAACAGTAGCATTCATTCCATCATCAAAATCCCAAAAGTACTCGACGATGACGAACGGTGATTCGGCACTGCTGCTTGACGCGTCAAACGTAATCGATTGATTTATTCCAGGGGCTTCGGGCGAATATGTGAATTCCGCTGTTGGTGGGGCTATTGTGTTGATGAAAAAACTGTTTTGAACAGCGAAATCTGGGGGATTCACTTTCACCCAATTAGGAGGAGGGTTAATCGCTCGTTGTTGCATTAGAAAAGTCGTATACGACTCGCCTCTCAGATCAGTTGCGATTTCTATTGAAGATTCACCGATCTTTAGAACCTCAAACTCCAGAGTCGCTAGAGTTCCGCTTCCACTTTCGCCTACATATTCACCTTTTGTTGACCATCCGATAACTATACAGTTTTCGCCAGTTTTGTTCACTCCAAATGTTCCTTCCGGTTGGCGTGCTAGGAAATCCCCTTCTGTGACTTGGACATATCTCAGCACTTCTTGATCAAAGGTAATGTTTGCTTGCCACGCGTAGAGGAATTCGACACTGTGAATAGTCAAATTAACCTCAAAAAATGCACCTGGTTCCGCATGGACAACTAGGGGGCTAAGGCGTAGACTTGTTGCGACAGAAGAAACAGGTTGAATATTCATCAGAATTGCTGTTAGAAGCATTGCGAAGAAAATAGTCACTAATTCCAGTTTTCTACGAGTCACATTTCTCAGCTCTCAGCCGGTTGTATCGCTCCTGAATGGATAGGAATTAACATATAAAGTTATCTATCTTTGGGTTTTTATGGNTGGAAAGAGATTTCTGCCGTGATTTTCAGGTTTCTCCAAGATAGTAGGCTACGATTACGAGGTCTCGCATTTCTACNAACCCATCTTTGTTTATGTCCGCAACTGGATTATAGCCCGGTTCCCCCGTCATTGTGCCGTAGGCAAGTGAAACTATCGTCAAATCTATAACGTTGACCTGATTATCCTCGTTTACGTCGCCCGCGAGGGATGTCCTGAAGTATATCTCCCAGTTGCCATCTGGCTGATCTGCCTCATTGTTGTACCAGGCGACCCATATTCTGGTGTCGCGGGCCCGCATGACAGCTGGCCATACGTCCTCGTAGCCTGTTGCAGCAAACTCAATTCTGTCAGACCAGGTTGAGCCGTTGTCGGATGAAATCTTATAGTAGATGTCGAAGTTTCCTGTTACGCTACTGGAGGCCCAGAATATCATTATGTTTTCGTCTATGGCTTGAACAATTGCTGGTTGTATATCGG
>JGI24422J19971_10002862_pt1 | contig 10781 bp, 8 predicted proteins | sample DeeMarSWOR152_54_FD_19971 | JGI IMG/M metagenome (IMG submission 19971)
CCCCAACATCTAAGCCGCCAAGAACTTGACGAAATAAGAGGTTTGAGACGGCTAGAAACAGTGAGGGCCCTCACGAAGTTCTTGAGCATTGGAGGTCTTTATGCTGAGGAAATCCTGCTTCGCGCAAAAATCGACAAGAATGTTCCATGCGAGAACCTTACGGAGCAGGAGATCGATAGAATCTTTGTTCACCTCCACCGAATTCTGTCCCTTATTGCTGCTGGAGAAACCGAACCCTGCATTATGACAGACGACAAGGACAACCGAATTGATGTGGTTCCCATTCTCCTCGAAAAGTACGCTCATCTCAAACAAACAGCGTACAAAACTTTCAATGAAGCTGTTGACGAGTATTATATGGTAATGGCACTAAAAGAAGAACTAGTCGAGGCTGCCAAAGGGGTTGGAAGAGAATTAGAAAAGCAACGGAGAATCCTCCAAAGTCAACAGAAAGCCTTAGAAGATTTGAGAGGGATAGCTGAACGAAACAGGAAAATCGGCGATGCAATCTTTGCACACCTCGGCGAGCTCCAGCACCTCAGGCAGAAAATCATGGATGGAAAGAAGAACGGGAAGCCGTGGAAGCAAATAATCTCAGACATGGAAGGGGAAAGGAATGCAAGACGTATCCCCGCCGTATACTTTCACTCGTTAGAGCCCCAACGCCTAATCCTCAACGTTTATGTGGAGGACTTGTTGTTCGCGCTCAACGTTCGTCGTTCTATACAAGCCAACGCGTCAGGCTACTACAAAAGAGCGAAGAAAGCGGTAAAGAAACTGAAAGGAGCTGAGAATGCCATGCGAGAAACCAAAACCAAAATCAATGAACTGCAAAGAGAACGCGTAAAACAAGCAATGGAAACCACAAAGCCTCCACCCCAGAGACGGAAAAAGGCATGGTACGAAAAGTTTCGATGGTTCCGCTCCTCGGACAGCTTTCTAGTGATTGGAGGAAGAGACGCAACAACCAACGAGATTCTCATCAAAAAACATATGGAGCCCCAAGACATCGTCTTCCACGCCGACATTCACGGTGCACCCTTCGTTTTAATCAAGACCGAAGGAAAAACTCCACCTCAACAAACGATAGGGGAGTCAGCCCAGCTTGCGGCCTCATACTCTAGGGCTTGGAGGGAAATGTTGAGCGCGGTTGACGTCTACTGGGTTTCACCCGAGCAGGTAAGCAAGAGCCCTCCGTCGGGTCAGCACCTCAAGAAGGGGGCGTTCATGATTCACGGTTCAAAAAACTACGTTCGAAATGTTCCACTAAGAGCCGCTGTTGGAGTTGAGATAAGAGAAGAAAAGCCGATGATCATTGGAGGCCCTGTTGAAGCCGTTTCTAAACAAACGAGCACCTACGTCGAAATAATCCCTGGAAAAAAGTCCAGCGGCGAACTTGCCAAGGAGATACGAAGGTTGCTGGCCAAGAAAGCTCCAAAAGCCTTAGAAAAAAGTGTTCTAGAAACTCCCTTGGAGGAGATACAAAAATTCATACCTTCAGGCCGCGGAACTGTAAGTCCCGCTGTGCTGCGTTAGCTGTGTCATTCTTAACGCGTTAAGCCGCGAGTCTAGTTATAATTTCTTTCACGGTTTTTGCAGGAGCGTCTGTTCTGATTCCTCTGCTGTTGAAGTGGGTGGGTACGGCTTGAAAGCCAGCTTCTCTCAACTCATCCATCGTTTTGATTAGGCGTGGGATTCGCAGATTCAGTTTGTCACAGATCTTACCGATGGCGTAGTAGGTGATCGGAGCTTCCGCCTCATTCTTGACCAAAGATAGCAACCTGAGAATTTTCTTTTTTTGCCCAAGGTTTCTCCCAGCAACTTCCCCTTCCATTTGTACACAGAACTCTTTGTCAAAAATCTTGCCGAGCCAGAGGGGACCAGCAACGTTCAGCCTAGAACCGCATTCGGCGCACTCTCGTTTCCAAGGAAGAAAAATTCCTTTGGAAACTTCTCTGTGAAAGCATGTGAAGCAGTGGAGAACATAACCCATATTTAGAACACTGTTGTCAGCTTGCCTCGCGCCGCGGTGGACAACAGCGTAAGCTCGAATATAATGGTCTGTGCTGTGGCTGAACACGACTTCAACTCCTATCCCGTGCTTTGCCGCCGTCATCGTTAAACCTCCAACCAAAAGCCGAACAGCCAGCTCGTGGGAATACCCCGTCCGCAACGGTTTTCCACCGTACTTTCGGACACAAGCCTTGGGGTGTACACCGCATAGGGGAGCCATGTCGGTTGCTGTTAAAGCCAGCAACCCGCCGTCGCGCAAAGCGCGAACAGCAGAGTCCAAGTACGGCGCGGGCGATCCGAAAGGATCAACATCAATGAAATCAAATCTTTTGCGGGGCGCCGCGTATCGGCTTAAGAGCAGATTTGCGTCCTCGTTCGTGACAAGGACGCGTTCAGCTAGGCTGTTGCGCTCCGCGTTGAGCTTAGCGAGGTTGGCTGCCTTCGGGTTGATGTCGTTCACCACGACTTTTCGAATGTGCTCCACTTCTGTTGCGAATCGGATGCCTCGGACTCCACAGCCAGTTAAGGGCTCGCAAACAGAAATCTCCTTGCCCACGGTTCGTTGGTAGGTTTGCAACGCCAGAACCGCGACGTCTCTATTCAGCTCCATGGCTGGGTTGTAGAACACCGGCGCCCTAGAGGGAGCGTACTCCCAAGCTTCTTCCACGTAAGCCTCCAGTTTAGGCACCACTACGTGGGTCTTTCCCTCCTTCACAACCTCTGTTGGAAAATTGAGGCTCAACTCCATCATCACTAGACTCGTTAGCATTCTCTTTTAAATAGAATTTACGAAAGATAATTCTGAGGTGAAAACTTGAAGCGTCTCATATTCATAACCGGACGGCCCGGCATCGGCAAGACAAGCGTCCTGCTCAGGGCGTTGGNGGCTCTGAAGACCAGAGGATACANGGTGGGCGGCATGGTCAGCCGCGAGGTGCGTGAAAGTGGAGTCCGTGTGGGCTTCGAAATCATTGATTTTGAAACAGGGCGAAAAGGATGGCTAGCCCACGTGAATCAGCCGACCGGTCCTCAGGTCAGCAAATACCGCGTGAACCTGAACGACCTCAACGCTATAGGCGCGAGTTCCATCCTCAACGCCGTGGCAAATGGCGACGTGGTCGTAGTGGACGAGATAGGACCTATGGAACTCTTTTCACCCGCCTTCAAAGAGGCAGTGACTCAGGCAATAAAGAGCGAAAAACCAGTGCTGGGAACAGTCCACCACAGGGCGAGAGACCCGCTGGTCACCACCATAAGAGCAAGGGAGGACGCAAAAATCCTTGAGGTAACCTACGAAAACAGAAGAAGCCTCCACAACCTTATTATTGACAAAGTCGTCCAATCCCTACAAAAGTTGTCTTAGAGTTGTTAACATGCGAGTGGTCGGAGTGGATGACGCCGGTCGCGGAGCTGTAATTGGTCCCCTCGTCATCGCCGGCGTTCTGATCAATGAACGGGACTTGCCTAGGCTTAAGGAGTTGGGAGTGAGGGATTCAAAAAGTCTCTCACCCCGCAGGCGAGAGCAACTCGCTGAGGAAATCAAGAAACTTGCTCTCAAATATCACTTCGTAAAGTTGGCTCCAGCCGAAATCGACAAGGTGGTTAAAACCGGGAAAAAGCTTCACAGATTGAACTGGCTTGAGGCTCAGACCATGGCTAAAGTAATAGCGACTCTTAAACCCGACGTAGCTTACGTAGACGCCTCCGACGTGTTGGCTGAACGATTCAAACTTCACATCGCGGAAAACCTTCCATTTCAAGTTCAAATTGTTTCAGAGCATAAGGCGGATGCAAAATATCCGGTTGTGTCGGCGGCCTCCATCATAGCCAAGGTAGAGCGTGACAGAGCGATCGCTGAGCTGCAACAGAGACACGGAAACATGGGCTGTGGCTATCCAACCGACTCTAAAACAATAGAATTTCTAGAAAGCTGGATTCAAAAGTTTGGATCTTACCCGGAGTTTGTGCGTAAATCGTGGAAGCCAGCGAAAAGACTTAAAACAAAGGCTGAGGCAAAACAAACAAGGCTTTCTTAAAGGGCTTTCCTCATTAGTTTAAGTTTCAATGCCTTCTATGCGCCCAACATTTTTTCTGGAAGCGTTTTCGCAGATTTTGGATATTTAAGTTTAATCTCTCTCTCACACACACAAAAAACAAAAACAAAAAACACACACAGTCACTCAGTCATACACTCGTGCGCGCGCACAACGACGACAGTGTTTTTTGTAGACAACCTCACATTGGCATTTGTGCGCATGTCTTAAATATTCTTTAGGCAAAAATGATTTTATGCAACCAAGCACCCGTTCAAGGAACCTTCAGTCACCGATCAAGGATATAATTGCTGCAGCAAAGAAATACGAAAAAGTTGGAAAGAAAATATACTACTTCAACATCGGTGACCCAAATAGATTTGATTTTGATGTACCGGAACACATGAAAGAAGAATTAGTTAGAATCGCTAGAGGGCAATTTGGATGTTATTCAGATTCTCAAGGCGATTCTTCTTTGATTGAAGCTGTTGTTGAAAGAGAGAACAAAAAGAACAAATTAAACTTGACTAGTGACGATGTCCTAATAACAGAAGGGGTCAGCGAGAGTATTGTATTCTTATTTGGTGCTTTGATTGAGAACGGAAGAGAAGATAGAATTCTTTTGCCAGGACCAGCATATCCTCCCTATCTTGAATGGATAAAGTTCTTGGGTGGAAAATCAATCTGTTATAAACAAGATGAAGAAAAAGCATGGAATCCTGATGTTGATGATCTAAGGAACAAAGTAACAGATGAAACAAGAGCTATTGCTGTAATAAATCCAAATAACCCAACAGGTGCAGTTTATGAGGAGTCTGTTCTTAGAAAAATAGTTGATATAGCTGCAGAGCATAATTTACTTTTAATCTCTGATGAGATTTATGATCTGATGATCTTTGGCGACACTCCACATGTTGGACTTTCGTCCATATCGAAAGACATTTCTGTAATCGGTCTGAACGGGTTTTCAAAGAACTATCTAGTCCCTGGCTGGAGATGCGGCTACATCTTCTTCCACGATCCTACCGATAAATTAAATGATATGAAGAAAGCAGTTTTTGCTGAGGGGCGCCAAAGACTGAGTGCTTGTACACCAATAATGAAGGCCTGCGTTGCTGCTTTCAAAGGACCACAAGATCATATAAGANAAATGAACATAAAACTGAAGAAGAGAGCTGNTTTTGCTCACAAGAGATTAAATGAAATAAACAGGATTGAAACACAAAAACCAAAAGGNGCCTTCTACATTTTCCCCAAAGTTGACATAGAAGGGNGATGGAAGGACGATAGAGAATTCTGTTTGGATGTACTCAAAAANACTGGTCTTGTATTACCATATGGTTCTGGATTTGACCCTGCCTATGGAAAGAATCACTTCCGCTCTGTCATACTTCCTCCGATAGAAATGATGGACGAAGCTTTTAGCAAATTAGAAGGTTTCATGAAGAGTAAATGATTTTGACTATTTACGCGCACACAGATGTCTTGGAGCTTTGACCTGAGGAAATATTCACTTTGCGCGCGCGGTATCCCTTAATCACTTTTCTGTCGCTTCAAGCACGAGCGTGTCTGAGCATTTTGTGTAGCTTTCTTCTCGATTTCATGTCAATTAGACTTTTATCCAGAAGTGCCAAAACACGTTGCTGATTCCTATACCTTTTAGAAAGCGCTATGAACGATTTTAGAGACTCACGTAGGTATCCTTCGACCCTTTGAACGAAATTATTAAGCTCAATAGTCTTTCCCTCAATTTTTATAGGGCGCACATCTTTTCCATGAACGATGTCGCTTCTAAGGTCGTACGCCTTCGCCATGAACTTTCTTGTTCTTTCTGCCTCAGCATCTTCTTTTCCAAGCAATATTGCTACTCTATTTGCTAGCCTATAGGTTAGTTTATCTCTCTCTGGCAAACATAGTGCTTCGAAAGCAATCAAAAAGTCAATCATTTTGTTCTCAGCATCACTTTCTTCGTTGCCAAAATTGAATCTTTTAAGAGCAATATTTATGTAGTTGCTAGTTTTGGAAGTTGTCTTTTTGAAGCTTCTTATTTTCTTCCAAAGACGTAACAAATCTGGCTTTTCAGATTCATTTAACTTGTAAGAGCCTAGAAACATCCTTCCTTGGCGGGTGAAACCGGAGCTATAAGATGTTCCAGCCATCGGATTCCACGAAACCGCTTCTCGTTTGGCAACGCTAAAATCGACTCGTCCAGACTTAAACAACCTTAAAGCAGTTATAACATCCTCAAAACTGTCTATGCAAGAAGACGTATTGATTGGTGTCCCTTTTCGATGGGAATATACAGTTTCTAGTGTATAGTCAACACGTGTAATGTCTAAGCTGCCTAAGCTAGAAGGAAATCCTAAATGCAGTTCCATCATTCGCAGGTATGCCACTTTTTCGGAATTTGAAATGCGTCGTAGTTTCAATGTTTTGCCAAAATCGACTTCTTTCACAGTGCCAGAAAAACCTTGCAATGGTGCAGTCAACTTGTAAAGCTCTATGGAGCTGTAAACATATTTCTCAAACTCTCGGTATACTTCTCTGAACAACTCCTCTACGAAGGACAATTTGTTGACTTTGTTGAGATATGTCAGTAAGAGTGAGTAGAGAATGCGGAAATAGGTGAGTCTTAACGGAACTTCCTTGGCTGGACGCCCTTCCTTGTCGACCCATCCTATTGCTTTTCGAGTGACTGGATTATCCATAATGTATTTCGCACACTCTACAAATTCTGAAAGCTCATCAATTTCCTTATCGTGCATAAATACGAAGAGACTAAAGTCAACCTTGAATTCTGTGTCTATACCAAAACCATTGTCCTCGAATGAATATTTGGTAATTTGCCGTCTAGGCATTTCTTCCTTTGCTTCAATCTTCTTAAGTAACTTAATGGCTGCAACAGTGAATTTTTGAATCTTCGCGTAAAGCGTCTTGTTGCGAACTTTCAAAGTTATTAACGTCCAATCTGACAAGTTTAAAACACAGATTTAAGGTTGGTGATAAGTTCCATCTCATGATTATGCTGACATTCCTTCCTTAAGATACGATTTCTCAGAAAGATAAGCTATGAGAAACAAATTGAGAGACTATTGGGACATAAAGAGTCTATAGAGAGGTTAGTACGTGTGTACGTACGTGTGTGTGAGAGAGGATTTAAGTTTAATTCGCGTGTCCCACGTGGGTCAGAAAGCCGTTTTGCGAAGATGTTACCACTAAAATTTAGGAGAAGAACTTTTTACCACTTTCAACTGGTTTCCACTATACATTAGTTGGTTGCGTAAGAGTTCTTTCAGGCAGGAAGCTACTTGGGGTTCGTGGGCGCTAGTGTTGAGGAGAAAGAGGGCGGTTACGCTTGCTGAGGAAAGAATGTCCAACATGTAATGCAGGAAGCTGTAGGTCCTATCAAGGCCTATAGACCCTATAAGTTCAGATAGGTTGTCGAAGATCAAAAACACGTTTTTTTCAACGTATGTTTCTAGAACTTTGCTGAGGGAATCTAGGATTAAAGCTGTGTTGTTGGTTGGCAGAAGAATCTCGTTTTCAGAGATTGATTCTGAAGTGGAGGTTGAGACCGACATCAAGAAGAATTTAACTGTGCGCTGTTGGGCTAGGCACGTGCGGACAGCGCTCGTTCTGGACGTAAAGACAAACATGGGCTCAACGTTTGCCAAGGCCTCATTAGCAAAGTCTTCAACAGCTCTCTCATAGGTGGAGGTGGGATCAAATTCCAGCAAAAACTTGCGACCGAGGAGCTTTTCGTGGGTTGTATTAACCCTTTCAGAGAACGCCTCCGCATGTTCAAGGAGGTCGATAAACCTTATTGGCGGAGATTTTCCTCCACCGAGGGCTTTTAGGATATCGCTAGCCTGCGCGTCACTCATGCCTCCAACATTGACGGCGGTCAACTCGATCATGAAGGGTTCGTATAATACTCCTACACCAGCTCCCTTGGATCCCCATCTTGGATCGTCCCAGTAGTCTATGAATGTTTGCCATTGACCGTTGAGGAAGGAGAAGTTGCCAACGTCAACGAGTTCTCTAAAATGTTTATATCCCTTCCTCTTGGCTTCAGCCCGCTCATCAAGTTCCCTTTTGATTACCTTTTCTTTGTCGAATTTGCCTTCAGGCAGATAATATTCGGTTAGACTCTTCAAGAATAATGTGCCGTTTTTTTCATACTTTTCGACGTTGATTCCGTGTTCCTTAAGCTTGACTCTCACGATTTCGCGCTCCTCGTCTGGGTAAAGATAAAAGATCCAGTCGCCGCGCTCTATGCCCTCACGTATAAAAGCTGAGAAGATTTTCATCTTGTCCGCGGCTGATGTGTACGTCGCAACAGCCACTTCCCCCTCTCTCATGCTGAGAACAGACCCAGCTTCAACACGAAAAGAAGGCTGCTTCCTCGTCCGCCGTAGAAAGTTTTTAATGAAGCTTGGCATCGGTGCAACCTACTGTAACTGTCATGAAATACCCCCTTCCCCCCGTATTTGATGTTTTTGAATTCAGAATCTGAATTGGAATGAAGATTTATGCTGCTTCTCTCTCTGAAATGCATATGCTTGTATCTTCCTATTCGCGAAACCCTTTTGTCATGTTCTGAACTTCGTAGGGAACCTCGGTTTCTCCCAGCATGTGGACAATACAAAAATGAAANNCCAAAAATCATCATTTCAGAGACAACGGATGCAACAATAACTCCTATGATCATCGATTGATATCTCATGGGTGCCCGAGCTCTCACCCTCTCTCAGAGCAACNAGCCGAAGTTTCAGCTACGATCTCCTGTAAAGTCTGTATTCCAGTGGTTCCGGATCAAAATGAGGACAATACACAATGTCGTCCACGTACCTTCTCAGTTTGCCACAATAAGACCCTAGAAGAACAAACTGCTTGCTTGCAGTTGGTACAGTTGCCGGCCACTGGTAACGGCCTTCTTGTTTTTGTTCAACAAAAATACACATTATCCGAATAAGCATTATGAAGAAGAAATCTATATTCAGAATCCCATTTTGGAACGTCTCCTGAGTGGACCGCGATTTTGGAAGTCATGGAGAAAACTGAAGAGAATAAGCGTGGTTGTCTAGAGCAGGGCGATTAACTCTTTCGGATACCTTATCCCCATTAACTCCTTGTAACGAATCAACGGGATGTCGTTGTTTGGAGCCTGCTGTCCATCTGTTATAAAGACAGGTCGAGCCTTGACAATTTCACCAATGCTGACAATCTCCTTTGTTCTTTGATCAACATCCTGCTCCTTTCCATCTGTAACCCCACCGATGATGTTCAACTGTTCCTCGGGAAACTGAACTATGAAGTCGAAGGGCGCTCTTTCTGTTGCAGTGACACTAATACCGAAGTGGGAAAGCTTCCTCAAAACAGCTTTTAGAAAGCGATTCTTGACGATCATGCGTTTAGTGGCGGCGAGAAATCCCCCACACTGAAATGCCTCTTTGAACACATCGATGGGCTGAACCAGTGGAACGCCTAGAATCCATTCAAGCTTGTAAGCAACGGAAACTGAGGCCTTAGCCATGCCCTTTTCATAACCATACAAGGTTCTTCGGGATATCCCAACCATCTCTGCCAGCTTGCCAACGGACAACCCAAGCTTCTGCCTGTTTTCTCGGATTGCGCCCCCATCCAGCTTGACGTAGTATCCTCCCGGTCCGGCCTCCACCAGAGGATACATTTTGCGGCAAACGATGTTTTCCAGCGTCCTGAGGTTGAGAGTGTAGATGTTGTATCTTGAGTAAACGGTGTCGTCTTCAAGCGGTTTGTCGCGCGATTTTTCACCGATGAAAAGTAGGGCAGCTGAGAAGCACCTAGAGATGGTTTGGAGCTCTGAGGCAGTCTTCGCACAAATGCTTCCGACATTGAAAGGCACCCCCATGAAAGCGAGCTGTTTTTCTCTTCTAGCTACGAGGTCAAAACAACCTGGTCTTGCGACGCATCTATCAGATATCTGAAAGCCGGCTTCTTTCAGAATGGACTCGATGGCGTCCAGCGTTTCCGCCCGCTTCATCATCTTCTTTCAGCCATCAAACAACCATCCAGATGGCCTCATATAAAGGTTAACGGAAAACTCTATATATTCGAAATCTCGTCTCAAGTTGGGCCCTCATAATATGCTTTCATTCCTTGGCCAAATGTTGAGCCACGATCATGGCGTGTGCCTTGTCGTAGGGTTCCAAGTGCACGATCTCGCCTATCTGAAAGCCGCGGGCCTTTAGAGTGCCTATTTCTTGCCTATATACTTCAGAAGGCTCCTTCGTAACATCAATGCTCTGAGCCTTTATGACCAACATTATCCACCCTTCGTTCATTAGGAACAAGTCGGCGTTGTCCGCCAACACTCTGGCTTGCTCGGGCTGGGCAATGTCACAGTAGATATCGTCAACCTTCCCCACAAGCATTGAGTACCGCTCCGGCAATCGAGCGTCTGCTAGTATGGGAGACATGTTGGCCGGAACTCACAGACGTTGTTTACCAGCTCTCGGATGGCGCGGGAAGCGAACTCTATGCAGTACACATAGCCATTTTCTCCGACGATGTCGGAAACGTGGCTGGCTGTGGTTCCGGATGCAGCTCCCAGGTAAAGAACCTTGTGGGTGGGTTGGATAGGGACGGTTTTCAAGTTCTTGAGAAGAGCAGCGGCGAGTTTGCTTCTAAAAGGGTCCCAGAGCCTGTACTCCACGCCCCTACATCTGACCAGTCGCTCGCCGTAAACGTTCT
>JGI24422J19971_10002864_pt1 | contig 10779 bp, 10 predicted proteins | sample DeeMarSWOR152_54_FD_19971 | JGI IMG/M metagenome (IMG submission 19971)
TGGCGGGGTATTTCGCCTTAAAGGTATCGAGTTTTCCCTCAGCGACCAGTCTATCGTAGTGGCCCGGGCGGTCGTCAATAAATTCCACCTTTGGAAACCTTCCGGTGAAGATGCCCACGTCCATGGGAAATTTCTCGGGCCTGAAATGGACGTTGAAGAAGTGAGCGGTAAAGATATAACCGGCAGCGAGGAGGGCCTCGTCCGAATGGACGATATAGGCGATATTAAAGACCCATCCGGGGAGAAAGATCGAGAAGAAGTCGGGGAACCACAGCATCAAGCCCGTTAGCCCTATGGCCAACATGCCCCAGAAGACCGCCAGAAAATCGAACTTCTCCCAGTAGGTCCACCGGTCAAACCGGGGCTTGGGGCCCTTTCCGAGAAACCACTTGAACATTCCCTTAATATCCTTTACATCCTGCCATCTCGGTGCCAGGGACTCTGGGCCGAAGAGCCTTTGTAAGGGATTTCCCTTTACGTCCTTCTTATAAAAGGCGAAGTAGACGATATTCACCAGAATTGCCCCGAAGTAGCCGAAGGTGATGGCTGCGCAGATCCGGTGGATTAAGCCTGCCATATGGGCACCACCGAACAGCTTTACCAGCTCTTTGGCCCACAGGGAATGGACGAATTTCAGGGGAAGGCCCGTCAATACCAAGAGGATAAAGGTCACCATCATGACGAAATGGATGGTGATGTCGAAATTGTCAAACCTCTGATAGATCTCCCCCGATTTTTCCACGTATGGGGGCAGGTATTCCCCCGCTGCCCACATCTTCCTCTTCTCCCGATAGGCCCGCTGCCACCACATGATGGAGTGGAACCACCAGAAGGCAAAAACAGAGAGAAGGAGGGTCGTCATGAAGACGAAGGTGTAGTAGAGGAGGGGATAGTTCTCCTTGTCGTAATGATTGGCATGGGCATACCACTGCGCGAAGTTAACGTTTGCCCTGGTATGACATTTCCCGCATGTCTCAACAAGGCGATTTTTGGAAATGGTTGAACTGGGATTATCTGGCTTCAGCGTGCTGTGGTATCCATGGCAATCGGCACACCCTGCGACGAAGGTAGGATACCCCAAATATTCTACCTTGCCGTGATAGCTCTCCTCGTAGGTCTCGTTTGCGATGAGCATGACCTTATTTCGCCTCATCATCTCCTCATCGGCATGGCATTTCTGGCAAACCTTCGTATGGAAGGTGCGGCGGAATTCAATGGTATCGGGTTCTTCGCCCGACAGGATGGGGATCTTATGGAGCCCATGACAGTCCGAGCAGTCCGCCGAGTCCCTGTTCCCGGCAAAAACCGCCTCCCCGTGGATGCTTTCCGAATACCCATCGTCCTCGTGGCACATGGTGCACTTTTCGATTACCCGGACTTTGTTCCCGCCCCACGGGGTAACCTCGTGAATGTCTACATGGCAGTCCTGACACATCACGTCGTTGATGAAATGGGCACTGGCGTAGTGCTCGGCTCCTTCGACCTTATGGCATCGATGGCAGGTAACCGACTCGGCCTGGATTCTCCCCCCCCTTGCCGTGTGTTCATCAATATCGGTAATATCCCAGTGGCAGCTATTGCAGGAATTGGCGCCATGGACCGATTTGGCGAATCTGGTTACATCGATATTTTCGTGGCACTCCAGGCATTGGGAGTTGTCGATACACTCCAGACAATATTCCCTTCCCCGGATCTTAAACTTCTTCTTGGCCAGCTCCAGTGCCTCATGGAATTTCAATTCCTGAGCGGAACAAACCCCAGCAAAACAGAGCAGGAAAAGGGTGTGGAGAAGCAGAGAGGGGAAGGAAATCTTTAGTTTTAATTTCATTGGTGACCCGCCGGATTTCGAAAAAATGTTCGAAAAATGTAGCGAATGTCATTCGCTTTGTCAAGGGAGAAAATTCCTCGGACTATTCGAACATCTTCTCCCCGGCTTTAATCTCCACATCGAAATTATTCTCATCCGGGGGGATGATACAGATGTACTTCTCGTTATAGACACAGGAGGGGTTATATGCCATATTGAAGTCGATGACCGTTCTATACCCCGGCATGATAATCTCTGCATCGAGGTAGCGGCCTCCCCTAAAAGTTCCATCTCCATTGGTTTTATCACTAAAGGGGATAAAGAGGTGGTCGCTGCCAGGGGATTTGTAAAGCTGCATTACGTATTCTTTGCCGTCGAGTTGAAATCGAAACCTTCCATATTGGATGTATCTCTTCTTTACCCCCTTATTGGTCAGGAATTGTGCGTAGTATTTGGGATTCATGATGTGGTACTTGTATCGTTTGATCTTTCCCTCGAAACGATACTTCAGGTCAATGGGATAATACGTTAACCCTTTAAAATTACTACGCTGCGAATCATCCAAAGGTGAGCGGGGATGTTCTTTGAAAAATTGGTTTCTTTTCTCCCTGTATTCGCTGATCTCCTGGTCGGATTTCCCCTGGGGATAAACCGGCCCGCCCGAAAGGAATGCCACCACAAGGACAAGAGGGACAGCGAAAAGCTTTGGGCCTATTTTTTCAGACATACTTCATCTCCTTCCTTATGATATTTCCAGGGTCTAATCCCCAAACCCTTGGAATAGTAAATGTTATCCACCCCCGAGGGCAATTTTCATCCTTCTTAAAAATTCCTCGGGTTTGATCACCTCATAAAAACGGAGGCTTTCAATCTCCTTTCCCATCTGATCGAGAAAGATGACCGTTGGGACTCCCTTGATGCTGTATCTCTCCATGAAAGATCGACTCTTGGGTTTGGTTGAGTGAGTGAGATCCACCCGTAATGTGAAAAATTGTTTCGCCTTGGCGATTACCGGTGGCGATGAAAAAGTCCGTCGTTCCAATTCTCGACAGGGAACACACCAGTCGGCGGTGAAATCGATGATGACGGGCTTTGCCTGATTTAGGGCCCTTTGGACCAGTTTTTCATCATAATCGAGCCATTGAATGCCTTGCCGATGAAAGAAGAGATGACCGGGTGCCAGGACGAGATAGGAGGAGAATACGATGCCAAAAATTCCCGTGCCCCATTTGATTCCTCGGAACCCTCTTAAGCCCTTGCCCGATCCCTCGACCCATCCCAAATATATCGAGCCTACGGCTGCAATGGAGGCCTGTAGGAACCAATAGAGCTCATTGGAGATGAGGTAGCGCAAGAAATAGACGGCCATTCCCAGCATAACGAATCCAAAAATCCTCTTCACCCAGACCATCCATTCACCTGAACGCGGGAGTCTGTTGAGGCTTCCCGAGAGAATTCCCAGAAAGATGAATGGGGTTCCCATGCCTAAGGCCAAGACAAAGAAGGTCCAAAACCCGAGGACCGGATCCCCTTTTTGCCCAACGTAGGACAATAACCCGATGATAAAGGGTCCAATACAAGGGGCAGCTAAAATCCCAACGGTTAGGCCCATGAAAAGGGCCCCGAGGATCCCCTGCGATGATTGCCCCGCAATCCGGGTGAAAAAGGCCGGCATCCTGATTTCGTAAATCCCAAACATGGAAAGGGATAAGCCCACGAGGACGCAGGCGATCAAGATGAGGACGAGGGGATTTTGCAGCGCTGATCCGAATAGGCTCCCCGTCAAGGCTGCGACCGTCCCGAGTATGGAGTAGGTGATCGCCATACCCAAAACGTAAAAGAGGGAGAGGATAAAAACCCACCGGGAGCTGCCTCCCCCTTGGGCGACGAAGAAACCGACGGTAATGGGGATGATGGGATAAATACAAGGCGTTAGATTGAGCCCCAACCCGCCCAAGAAGATGATAAAGAGGGAAAGGATGACTCCCCTTTGAACGGGGATAGGGGAGGGGCCATCGTTCTTTTTGGAAGGGATCGTTTCTCCGGGGGGTTGAAAGATTTCGGCGTGGATTGGGCGGACCTTCATTGGATCCTTGGTGATGGGGATCAAAGCCGAAAAGGCTGCTTCCGTTGGAAGGAGACAACTCCGATCATCGCAAGCCTGGTATTTGATTTTTCCCGAAATCCGGCCTTTCCCCGGGGCTGCTTCGCTGGAGACGGCGAGGTCAACAAAGATGAGTACTTTGTCCTCATATACTGCCAGCTCTCCCTGGATAAATGTGAAGGTTTTGCGTTTGGGTTTCGGATAGTGGATCTCTTCAACCGTGAAGCGCGGATCCGTCTCGAGAACGACCTCTGTTGGGATGAGGGATGTTTCCAGGGGTTTGTGGGCGTTAATGTGCCAACCCTTTTCAATATCCAGTTGGAGGGCAACACGTATCTCTTCACCCGGGAGGACGCTACTTTTCGACAGAAAAACATTGGTGGAAAGGACCTTTGGCTGAGCAAGGGAAGCGGTGGCCATGAAGAGGGCTAGCAGAGTTTGGGTAATCGTAGCCCAATAAAGCCTGGTTATTTGCTTCATAGGAGTTATGATCTCCATGAAAGGGGAAGCAAGCGGAGCTCCTTTAGTAATAGTGTAAGAAAAGTACTCCGGGGGAAAATGGATGATGAATCCAAAAATCCCAATAGGAGGTTCGCACTAGAACAATTAAAAATAACAAAAATGATCAGCTACGTCAATTTTGGGAGGACTGGAGTTTCCCCGATTTCTGGGGAGAACCGTTATCCTTGAGCGTAATCTTTATGTAATCAACAAATTGCGAGAATACTTCCTACAAAACTCAGAAAGCTCCACCCATATTTCCATTGACAAAGCGACAAAGGTCCTATTATAAAAGATTTTACGGACATGGCCTGGAAATTGCTTCTATTCCTTGGTAAAAAGATTCCACTAGAAAGGAAAACCTGGAATGAGGAATTCCGTCATAGTAGGAACGTTGTTCTTTCTGATGGCCTGCTCAAATATCGTTCAACTTCACAAGGGAACCACCGATGATCAACTCACAACGGAACCGGCAACATCCCCAGGGGAAATTCCCTTAGACCTTGGGGAAATTTTCAGTAGTACACCCACTGATGAGATGGCAGAACTGGTTCAGTTGGCCGATTTTTCCTCTCCGGATAAGACTCCTGAAGGAGGGGAAGGGGAGGAGGAGGAGCTCATGGTGGCCATTCCCAGTCCACCCGTGGATGACGAGGTTCGTGCCTTCAGTGAACCGGATTTACCCCCGGTGGAACAAGGGCTGGGGAAAGGAGAAAGAGAGCTTCAGTGGTCCCCCGCCTTCCCTGGGGAAGATGAAGACAAACTCCTCGTAGGGGCGGAGACATACTTTCAAGATCAAGCTCCATTCCAGGAAGAGGTGGCGGCGGAACCCGCCTTCGACATTCCAATCATCATCAACGGGAAAGTAGAACAATGCATTAAATACTACCAGACGAGGGGACGGAAGGTCTTCAGCCGCTGGCTCGCACGATCGAAGAGGTATATCCCCTTGATGAAAGAGGTCTTGAGGGAGAAGGGATTGCCTGAGGACCTGGTCTATCTGGCGTTAATCGAAAGTGGGTATAATCCCCGTGCCTATTCGAGGCGAAAGGCCATGGGCCTCTGGCAGTTCAGGTATCACACGGGAAAGCGTTATGGGCTGAGGGTAAACTGGTGGATCGATGAGCGAAGGGATCCGGTGAAATCGACAATCGCCGCCGCCAGATACCTGAAGCATCTCTACGATCGGTTTGAATGCTGGTACCTGGCGGCAGCCGGGTACAACGCCGGGGAGGGGAAGATCCTGAGAGCCATTAAGAGGTACAAAACCGAGGATTTTTGGGAATTAACCAAGTATCCATATTTGAAAAGAGAGACGAAAAACTTCATCCCCAAAATGATCGCTGCCGCCCTGATCGCCAAGAATCCGGAGGAGTACGGTTTTTCAGACATTTCATACGAAGAGCCCATTCGTTTTAAAACGGTGAAGGTGCCCGATGCCACGGATTTACGAGTAATTGCCAAGGCATCGGAATCAACCTATGAAGAATTGAAACGCCTCAACCCAGAGCTGAGGAGGTGGTGTACTCCGCCCAATGATCCCCATTACGAGCTGAAACTTCCGTATGGGAAAAAGGAAATCTTCTTGAGGAACTTCTCCGCTATTCCTCCTTCAAAGAGGATAACGTTCCGAAGGCACGTGGTTCACTCCGGTGAAACCCTCTCTCACATCGCCCTCCGATACCGAACCGATATTAGGGCTATCATGAGGATGAATCGTATTAGAAACCTCCACTCGATTAGGGCCGGTCGGTCTCTCATTATCCCTGTCAGGGGAGGCGAGGGGTTAAGGAAGGGGAAGATGGCGGCGAGGTTAAATCAGGGGACGAACCTTTTAGAATACGAGGGGCGGGCTTCTATTTATACTGTAAGGAAGGGTGATACCCTCTGGGAAATTTCGCGTTCTGCGGGGATTGATTTGGAGAGCCTCTGTCGTTGGAACGGAATCCAAAACGCCAGCAGGATTTACCCCGGGGATAGGCTAAAGATACCTATTGAGGAGAGCACTACCCCACCGGGAACCGAGGGAAAAATCCCCACTGCGAGAAATCCCGAGGGATGACCTATTTCCAATCCCCTTTTGCTCATTGAAAAAGCTTCTGTTCATTTCAAAGCTCGCTTCCGGTAAATGAGCGTTCACCTGCCACTTCGTGTCCAAACTCGCCCTCCGGGTTCAAATGGGGGAAATTACTCCTCTTTCCTTTCGCCCCGATTGATTATCAAAAACTCCTTCATGTTTTTTCAGGGGATATGATGTCTGGTAAGCTGGAGAATAAGATCAAAGCCGCCCGGGGAGGGGGCGGGCTAATCTCCTCTCGAAAAATGCAAACCTGATCAATGTCCTATCCGGAGAAATCTATCCCGCGGTTGTGGCCATATATGGGGATACCATCGTGGGCATCGGTCACTACGAGGCGGAAAGAGAAATGGATTTGGAGGGAAAATTCCTCTGTCCCGGATTCATAGATGCCCATGTCCACATCGAAAGCAGCATGGTGATTCCTTCCGAATATGCGAAGGCAGTGGTTCCCCGGGGTACGACCTCGGTCATCAGCGACCCCCATGAGATTGCAAATGTGATGGGATTGAAGGGATTACCCTCATGGCCGAGATGGCAGAGGGAATTCCCCTCAATACCTATATCATGCTCCCCTCCTGTGTCCCTGCGACGGAAATGGAGACCCCCGGGGCCCAGCTCGATGCCCGAGACTTGGAAGGGCTGAAGGATAAGGAGTAGGTATTGGGTTTGGGAGAGGTAATGAACTTTCCCGGCATGTTTGGGTGCATGCCCGATATGCTGGGAAAAATTGAGATGGCCCTGGGAAAACCCATCGATGGCCAAGAGCCTGGCCTTATGGGAAAAGACCTGGCAGCTTACATTACCGCCGGCATTCGGTCGGACCACGAATGCACGAACCCGGAGGAGGCCAGGGAAAAGCTACGGAACGGAATGGCAATCCTGATCAGGGAGGGTTCGATGGCCAAAAACCTGGAAGACCTCCTTCCCCTGGTGACCGCGGGAAATGCCCGAAGATGCCTCTTCGCATCGGCGGATCGGCACCCTGACGACTGGTCGTAGCGAACGCCTGTCAAGGGAGAACTTGTCATTCAGCATACAACTGGTGTATGAGATCGTGGAGGGAGGAGTGGGACTTTAAGGCATCAACGATCAAGGGCATCCTTCGCCTTTTTGAAGGCCTTTTCGGCCTTGGGCCCTTCGTCGATACCTTCGTAAGCAGTACCCAAATGCCGGTATACCTGGCTGAGAAGGTCCGACTGTGTTTCATCGAATAGGGAGACGGCCTTCTCCAGCACACCGATAGCTTCCCGGTATCTGTGCTGTTTTAGATAGATGGCCCCCAGGGTATCAAGGTAATATCCCTTGTGTTCCGGGGTCAATTCCATTGCCCTCAGAATCAGGCTTTCCGCCTTTTTGAGCTTCTTCCCCTGGGAAAGGTGGACCCAAGAGAGGTTGTTGTAAAGGTCGCCGTTTCGTGGTGAAATTTCGATGGCTTTTCGGTAGTAACTCTCAGCTTGATCATACTGTCCCATTACATAGGAGAGTTCCCCCAGGCGGGTTATGGCTGGAAGGAAATGCGAATCCTTATTCAAGGCCATTTTATATTCCCTCAGGGCCAATTCCAACTCACCCCTCTTCTCATAGATGGACCCCAAGGTGAAATGCTCCCGCGCCGACAATGGATCCTCCCGCCGCTCCTCAAAGCCCACGTGACCGCATCCCACAATCGGTATTAAGAAAAGGATGACTATGACGAGGTCGGCGTATCGAATGAATCCCCATCTCCTCTGGGGGGAAGGATGAGGAGCGTCCAATAGTCCATCTCTGCCCATGATCTTAAGAATCTTTCATAGGAGATAAGCTTATTCTTCCGCATTCCCGAATGGAGCACAAGGATTCTCTCGGCATTGTCGTAGCCAATGACTACCGAAAAATGCCGTATTGGAAGGAGAGGGTTGCCCAAATTCTGGAAGACGATGAGTGGACGATCCCTCGAGATATGGTCCTTTAAGTCGGATATGCTCCCCTTAAAGGTTCTGGCATTGAACCCCATCCTTCGCGCAAAAAGGGTTAGATCGATGCTGAGGGTCCCCTTTAGCTGTTTCATGAAGATCGCCTTCGCGATCTCCCCCGGAGTTACTCGGCGTCCATAATAATTGAGGACGCTGGCTAAGGCTGCCGGACCACATTGATATTTGGATTGGGGAAAGAAGGGGACAGCGGAGATGTAATGTCTAATTTCACGGTCTTCGGGATTACCCTTCTCGACGGGAATGAGGCCTTCCCGAGCACAGCGAAAGGAAATGAAGCCCACGAATATCGTGAGAAGCAGGGCCCTTCTCATCGTTCGGTGGTAAACGAGGCCCTCGGAAGCTACCATTTCAGGACGTCTATGACTCCCGCTATCTCCAGGATGAGGAATCCAATAAGCGCCAAGAGAACGATTATGATTACGACGGTGCCGCCGTTTCCCCCTGGCTCCAGTGCATGAATCTGGTTAGCGATCTGGTGGAGTTGTTCATCATCGAGTTGGTGAAGGCGGGCCTCGATTTCCCCCTTCGTCAATCCGAGCTGCGAGAGTTTGTGCTGGACAAGTTTCGTCTCCAGGAGTTTTTGGATTCTCTGGAGGTCGGTCTCTCGATCGCTGGCTCCACTCCCTTCGTAAGGGGATGGAATGAACATGGCCGGTGCACTGCTGGCGAAGGATAAAATTGAAAAGGCCACGGTGAGATATGAGACAAATATCCTATTAAAAAAGAACCTCTTAAAAAAGATCATAAACTCCCCTCCTTTTTCTTGGATTAATAATGGGTATTTCCTACCAAACTTTTCTCCCTTTGTCAAGTTGAAATTCTGCCATAAACATGTGCGATCATTTCCGGAAAAGGGCGAACAGAACCGTCAAGATAATGCTGATGGTGATACAGGTTATTTCTTCTTTCCCCAATACCTCTCCTTTTCGCTGTAGATGCAACCACAGTATTGCTGGCGATACAGGCCCATGGCCTTTGATTCGCGGATCCCTTCCTGCCACCCTTTCCGGAAGTCTTCATAGTGGAAGGGAATTGAAAACAGTTTTGCGAGACTCTCGCCGATCTCCTTGATGAGGGACTGATTCTGATGTTTGCTATACAACAGCGTTGTGGTAAAGGCATCGAATCCTTCCCCTTTTGCCGTCTGAGCGGTGGCTTCCAGGCGGGAGTAGTAACAGTGTTTGCACCGTTCATGCTCGCGGTAGACCACGCCACGAAGAAACCCCTCGAGATCATATTCATCTCGGTAGATCACCTTCAAGCCGACCTGCCTCTCATACTCTTTGGCTGTCTCCAGCCTTTGCCGGTACTCTCGGTAGGGGTGGATGTTGGGGTTGTAGAAAAAGCCAGTCATTTCCCAACCCTTCTTGTGCAAAACCTTCAGAGGGTAGATGAGGCAATTGGCACAGCAGACGTGGATTAACCCCTTCAATTCCCCTCCCGTTCCTTCAAGGATGCATGTGCGGCAGCCAGTCGCGCGATGGGAACCCGGAAGGGAGAGCAGCTCACGTAATCGAGCCCTATCTGATGGCAAAACTCGACAGAACTCGGCTCCCCACCATGCTCTCCGCAAATTCCTATCTTGAGATCTGGTTTGGTTGTCCGTCCTTTTTTGACGGCGATATCCATCAGCAGTCCGACACCGCTCCGGTCGAGCTTTTCAAAGGGATCAAAATCCCAGATATTGGCGTCGAGGTATGCATTGAGGAACTTGCCGGCATCATCCCGGCTTATCCCGTAGGTGGTCTGGGTTATATCATTGGTCCCGAAGGAAAAGAATTCCGCCTCCTGCGCCACCTGGTCGGCAGTGAGGGCGCCTCTGGGGACCTCGATCATGGTCCCGACCTTATACTCAATTTCCATCCCATACTGGGAGAATACCTCATGAGCCACCGTTTCCACAACCCGCCTCTGGTTCGCCAACTCTCGCACATCTCCCACCAAGGGGATCATGACCTCGGGGTGAACCGCTATCCCCTCTTTCTTTACCTCGCAGGCAGCCTCGAAGATAGCCCTGGCCTGCATTGCCGTGATCTCGGGATAAACGACACCAAGACGGCATCCCCGGTGCCCCAGCATTGGGTTGTTCTCATGGAGTGCCTCAATCTTGGTCCTCAGAGTGTCCTCGGTGACCCCTATTCTTTTGGCCAGTTCCTCAATCTCGCTGGGGGCATTGGGGAGAAATTCATGCAAGGGGGGATCCAGGGTCCGAATGGTGACCGGTCTTTCCCCCATCTCCTGAAAGATTCCCTTGAAATCCTCCTTTTGCATGGGAAGCAGCTGTGCAAGGGCCGCTTCTCTCCCGCCGCTATCC
>JGI24422J19971_10002865_pt1 | contig 10775 bp, 7 predicted proteins | sample DeeMarSWOR152_54_FD_19971 | JGI IMG/M metagenome (IMG submission 19971)
GCCGCAATAAAAAATTTCAGCATCGTCAACATCCTTGCCGGAGAGAGGGTTATTCCTGAACTGATACAGCGAGACTTTACTGCTCAGAACATTTTCGAAGAAACAAAAAAGATCCTTAACTCTGAAGAACAACAATCAGAAATGATAGCCCAATTCAGAAAAATAAAAAAACTTCTTGGGGAGAAAACCGCATCTCAAAACGTTGCCCGGGAACTGGAAAAACTGATAAAACAAAAACAGGATACAAAAAAAAGGCAACTGGAAAGTAAATAGAATTTCATTCAAAAGGAAATTCTTAAAAAATAGATATCAATCATTAAGGCAATTTTCGCAGCCCAGTTAGCCTCTTCTTCGCATCTTCAACTTCAGGAATACCAGGATCAGCATCTTTCCAGAGGTCGAGGAATTTCTCGTGATGCTCTATGGCTTTGGCTTCCCAGCCTTTCTCTTCATATAATCTGGCTAACCTGTAATGATAAAGAGGATGAATCAGACGTCGATCTTTACTCTCTGGATCAAAAGTCATCAGCCGTTCGTATTCGGCAATGGCTTTATCTAATTCTCCTTTTTGTCGGTAGGCTCGGGCTAGAACATCTTTAAAGGCAGGCATGTTAACCCATCTTATCGTCCAAATGCGACTTGGGAGGAGCCTGCAGGCCAGTTTCTTGCCAACGGCGATTGCCTCCTCAAGGGAGCCTTCTGCCAACAAAACCTCTGCACGGAGTATGTCATAATCGGATTTACGAGTTTCTCTGACGTTTGGAGTTAATTCAGGTAGAAGGGATTTTATCTCAACCAGCCGGGATTTTACAGAATCGATTCTTCCTTCTTGTAAGTCTACTCTTCCAAGTACTACGCGTTCGATTACTTTATACCTTGGGATAATAAAGACTTCCTTTACAAACTCAAGATGGTACTTCAACGATTTTCGAGCAAGTTCATACTCTCCTCTTTCACAATAAACAAATCCTTCTATAGCGTCTGCCTCGCCTTTCATGAGATTATTTCCTTCCGTTTCTGCTAAGACTGATGCTGTGCGAATTTCTCTAAGGGACTGATCAAAGCTACCAAGCCAGAAATAAAAGAATCCTTTTAAAAGAAATCCTTCAGCTCTTTCGCTTGCAGATGAGGCTATGGCAATACCCTGATCTACCCATTTCATCGTTTCTGAATAATCTTCCTTGAGAGCATTGATATAGCTAATACCCCAATATGAATAACTCCAATCAGGCTTGATTTCCAAGACTTCTTTGTATGTTGCTGCGGCTTCGTCAAGTCTCCCCATATAGAAATAGCAAAGGGCCATGGAATCCAATAGATTGGCATCCCCGGGGGCGACCAATACACCCCTTTTAAAATATTCAATGGCCTTCTCGAAATCCTCCATTCCAACATATACAAAAGCAAGTTCATTAAGAGCCAATCCATAATTTGGATCAAGTTCCAGCGCTTTGTTGAACTCTTCGATGGCCTTATCGTATAATTTCTGACCTTTATAATAACCTCCCAAATTAAAGTGTGCTCGTTTTTCTTTGGGATATTCTTCAGCCATTTGTTTAAGGATATGAAAACTTTTTTCTGGATTACGCTCTATTCTTCTGGCATAAGCTGCCTCTATGTAAAGTCTTTCTTTTTCCGTTGCTTTCTCAGAATAAGTCATGGCTTTCTCGTAAACATCATTTCTAGCTTTGGCAAGTCCTAAGCCACTATATGCATAACCAAGGTAGAGATAGGCTATGGCAAATTCCGGGTCGAGTATCACAGCTTTCTCGAGGGATTGCCTGGCTTCATCATAATATTGTTTTTCTTGATCCTCTCTTCCTTTTAAAAAATAGTTATAGGCCTCCATGGAATTGGTCGTAAAGTCAGCAATCCGAATATTGCTTGCTTCAATCTTCTGTTCAGAAATGCCAACACCTCTGGAGATCTCTCTGCTCAAATCGTCGATTTGTGTTCTCAAAATGCTGTCAACTCCTTCTCCTCTAGAGCTTGTGCTCTTCATAATCCCCTTGGTTTCTGTATTCAGAACTTTCACATTCGTGGCGAACATCTCACCCGCCTTGATGAAGCTTCCCAGGACTATGGCTTCTATGCCTTCTCTCCGACAGAGTTCAAATCCCAAGTCTTCGTCAATAATCTCCACATCCCCCTTGCCCATCTGTTTGAGGAGATCATGCATGCGCTCCCATGTCGCCACATGAAGATTCCCTGTATTCTCGAGGTTAGTGATCAAGAGGTCTGGAATGGCCACTCTCAAATTATCGTAGGCTTTATCTCCAGTTTGATTTTTAAAACTGATAACCGCTATTGAGTTCTTAATCTTTGGAGCAAGCACCACTTCCTTTTGGGGAAGAAGCTGCCAGATAACTACAGCTATGATTGCAGCTGCAACAACCAAAGCAGGGATGAAGAGCTTTTTTCGCATTAATGCTGCAGCGAAAGTCTTTCGCCTGGGGCGTATCTTTGTTCCGAGAGGGAAGCCCTCCTCTATGTTCCTCAAATCAGAGAGAAGAGCCTCTGCTGTGGGATACCTTCTCTGCCTATCCTTCTCCATGCAGATCAGTATCAAACGACTCAAATCCTCTGAAACCTCAGGATTTATCTTCCTCGGATCTCGAGGTATTTGGGCTTTATGTTTTAAAGCTACACTCAGGGCAGTATCCCCCTTAAAAGGCACTCCCCCTGTCACCATTTCATAAAGGATTACTCCTAACGCATAAATGTCTGATCTCTGGTCTGCTTCCTCTCCCTCTGCCTGCTCAGGTGATATGTAATCAGGTGTTCCTATCATCATCCCTGTCTGTGTTACTCCAGGTGCTTCAACCGAGCGAGCTATACCAAAGTCCATGATCTTGGCATGGCCTTTCTCATATATCATGATGTTCTGCGGCTTTAAATCACGATGCACCACTCCTAACTCATGAGCCTCTGCAAGCCCTTCACACACCTGTTTGGCGATGGGGATAGCTTCATCTTTTTTTAGCTTTCCTTTCTGTCTGATATAGCTCTTTAAATCCTCCCCATCCACNTACTCCATGGTGATGTATGGAGTCTCTTCCTCTTCATCGAGGTNGTACATCTTNCAGACATTTCTGTGAGCTATCTTNCGAGCTAACTTCAACTCATTCTTGAAACGTTCAATTATGCCCTTGTCAGCAGCTATTTCAGGTTTCAAGAGCTTTAAGGCCATCTCTTCATCTAACTTCTTATCTTTAACTCTATAGACTTTGCCCATACCACCTTTTCCAAGCTCCTCGATGATCTCATATCTCCCTGCGAATGTAGTCCCCCGAGTTAATCCCTTTACTGAGGTTTCAAGAGTTTTAGTGACAGAGATTTCTTCAGAAGAGGGCAGTGGTGTTGCACACGTCTTGCAGAATTGAGAGTCTGAGGTGTTCTCAGTTTGACATTCAGGGCATCTAACAGCCACTATTTTCCCCTTGGACTACCTTGGGTAAAAAATAACAATTTTAGTGGAAAGAGTCAAGTTGGATTAAATGTTTTGAATTTATGATGCGTATGGGAACGATTACCTCACTTTGAATGGCTAATGGGGGTGATTGGTGTTTATACCGATTAGAAGATGAACTTGACCCCGAGACGAACATCAATGGATGGAGTGTAGAAGCCAGGCTTCAAAAACCGGGGATCGAGCGGCCAGTCCAATCTTTCAACTAATTCTTGATAGTCAAACCCAGCCAACAGTTCAGCATTCGATACGTAAATGGTCCCCAAGCAGTATTGGGGATATTTTCTTTGAGCAATTTTCTGGTTGAAGAGGTTTGTGATGTTGGCGTTGAACTGTAAGCGATATTTTCCACCGAACTTAATATTATACTCAAGATAGAGGTCAGTTCGAGTCAAGAAAGGAGTCCGACCATCAGAGAAACGGCCCACCGGATAATAGCCCTGTAAATTGTTCAAAGGTAGCATCCGTGAAACAGGAGTTCCGCTCATTGCATAGGTGTATAATCCCACGGTCAGGCCGAAATCAAAGGTATAGCTTCCGTAAATTTTAAGCTGATGAGGACGGTCAGTGGGAAGCTTTCCTGTCGTCTCGTTCAGGTTCTGGTCGCGGTGAAGGATCCAGGAATCAAAGAACCTTTCCACATTAGGATCCGTACGGCCAAACTCATCAGAGCTGGCCAGGCCTGAGAAGTTGCCCCAGAGAAGGCTCCAGGTGTAGTTAACACCGCCCATCCAGTTGTTGCTGAAGCGTTTGTCAAGGCTAATATTCACGGAGTAATAGTTTCGCCTGGCTTTGGGACAGGGGAGTAATCCTGGCAGCTCTAATACCTCCCTTTGTTTATCGCTGATCCAGTCTGAACCAGGATTGCCGGTGTAGTATACCAGGCCCTCTGGTGTCTCAATTCCGACATCTTCAATGGCCCAGAGGATGCGATTATGAAGAAAACGCGCAGTCAAAGAGAAGTCTTCGCCTAACTTTTTCTGCAGACCTAGCGTGTACTCAATTTTGCTGTAGGGCTCCATGTCAGGCTGGATGGTATCATAAGAAGGTATAGCCATGTTACGTGATTCAATTAATTCATAAAGATCCGGCCTGCTTGTATCCGGGTGAGTCGTCTCTTCAAACTGGGTCCAATCCAGAGTTTTTATGTCATAAATATAGGAAATCCACTTTAATCCGCCAAAAGCTTGACCCAACCAAAGCTTCATGACATCATAGTAAAGGCCAATGCTTCCAAATACTTTAAGAGAGTTGTCGCCGAAAACATCATAGGCAAAGCCAAAGCGAGGAGCAATTTTGTCGGCAAAGTCAAACTTGGCGGGAGGTTCCTGGAATTCAGGCAGGTCACTGAATGAGGGAACATCCTCTTTTTCCATTCTTATCCCGTAGTTAAGGGTCAGCTTTTTGGCAATCGTCCAGCTGTCCTGAAGGAAAATGGCCCAGCGCATGCTGTGGATATCAGCAAATATCCCATAAGGGTCATAAACTCTGCACCAGCCGTAAGTGGTGGGTACAATTCCTAAGTTAGGAGATGAATAAGGCATTCCCCAAACAAAAAAGTTGGAATCATATACATTACCGTCTGCGATATTATGGGCAATGCGTACCATCTGAACTCCTGCCTTTACCATATGTTCGCCGCCTGCGTCAAAGAACAATGTACCATCAAAGTTTGCAGTCAGCCTGGTCTGAATATCTTTTACAGTCTGCATCCCGTCTTGGGAGGCATAATTGTACCAAAGCCCTGGTCTGACAAGAGAAGGATCTACACCAGGTATCCCTGAGTTTGTGTTCCAGAAACGGTAGCGGGGCCCCTCAGGTTCAACAATCTGTTTTCTATTGGCTCTGAAATAACCACCGCTTAGGTTGAGAAAGAGGTTGTTCGAAGCAATGTAATCAGCTCTGGCTGCTACGGTCCACCCAGGAAAATCATAACCATATTTTCCAAATTCGTACTCTGGATCTCCAGTTCCATCCAGAGGGGCCTGGGCGCCCCTCCACTTGTAGAAATCGTTGACAAAGCTTCCGCTTATCCGCATACCTCGGACAGCTACCGCTTATCCGCATACCTCGGAAAGGCTGAGCTACCAATTTAGCCTGAACGAAATAATTATATTCCTTCTGGGTTGTCGTGTGTTCTAGCTCATCCAGGACGAATTCTACAGTTCTGCTTGTTTTAGTATATCGAGGCAGAATACTTCCATAAAACCACAGCCTGTCCTTAAAAATGTAACCCCCCAGACCAAAACCCACATCATACCGGTACCAGCTATCTTCAGGATAGGTGATGTATTCAGCAATAGTGTAATCAAAAGGATTGAGGCGGATATCAGGTCTTCGCGGACCCTGTAGCTCATCACTCCGGTAGTAGAGTACTGCTTCTCCGTGGAACTCATTTCCTCCTGAACGGGTGATAACATTGATGACTCCACCCATGGAGCCGCCATACTCGGCTGCATAGCCGCTGGATTTGACCTGCACTTCTTCAACAAACTCGAAGAGTACCTGTTGATTCGATGTACCCGAGTATATATGGGTTGTATCTGTACCATCGATAAAAAACATGTTCTCTGAACCACTGGAACCATCCATGGATGTGCCTCCCAGCATAGGCTCATCGTTCACTCCACCAGTAGTTACAGTAACAACTGAAGTAAAATCTCTACCTCTGGGTAGCTTGTCAAACATCTCTCTGCCGATGTTTACTGCAGTGGCACTCTTTTTGATGTCAACGACGGGCGACTCACCGATAACAGTCACCGCTTCCTCGATAGCAGCCTGGCTCAGGGTTATGTCAAGATTAAATATTTTTCCCAACCGGACCAGTATTCCTTCTCTCCTGAGTGTCTGAAACCCGGGAATAGCAAAAACGATGGAATAGGTTCCCGGAGTTAAGGCGAGGAGACGATATCTGCCGATTTGGTCTGTAACGGCTGTTGATGTTCCTACCTGGGAAGGGCTTCTGGCTTCGATTGTGACTCCAGGGAGAGGAGATCCTTCGTTGTCTTTGACCTTTCCGATAATCTGTCCTGTCTGCTCCTGAGCATAATTAAAACTTGCACTCAGAAACAGAACTGCCAATAAAATAGTTAAATGCTTTTTCATTCTTCCCCCTTATGCTACAAAGATAATAATCTTAAGATTTTTTATACTGTACTTCTGCTTCACAGATGTTTTAATAATAATACTATTATATCCATTTATTTGTTGATTTTATTATTATTCAATTCGAAATTCAATGTCAAAATTCTTAGTATTCTCAAATTTGAACTATGATCGAATTGTTAAATAAAGCACCAAAAACCTTCGGCAGCAGTTCTTATCGATTCTCCAGATTTCAACCTTTGCCTTCCAAGAAACTCAAGAAATTGTCGATTCCCGCCCACTACTACATAAGCCCTACAGTATGTGTTTGGAGAAAAGGAAGGCTGAAAACCGCATATCCTATGTTTTTTTGTAAACTTTTTCACTTCATATTTCGTATATCACATTGAGGATTCCTCCATATTTAAAATGACATATTTACTGCTCTTAAAAAAAGGAGGAGTCGAAAAAACAAGGAGGTATATATGAAAACCGTCAAAACTATCAAAGTCCTATTCATCGCTACTCTCCTGCTAGTGCCGACATGGTCTTTTGCCAAATCTCAGGTCAAGGCCAGCACAATCATCGATCAAATCAATGCAGGAAAGGCTGTCCAGTACAAAAATGCTGAGATCGTCGGCAATCTGGACTTCACGTCTATAAAAGATGTGACCGTGGACGAAAAATCTAAGGCAAATAGACTCCTCAGCAAAGGTTCAACTCTTGTCTACCTGTATCATGTGAGATCTACTCTATCTTTCATCGATTGTGTCTTCACTGGAGACGTGCTCGCTTACGTTCATAATGATGATAAGAATGAAACACACAACGCCATCTTTTATAAGGATGTAGATTTCCAGGGCTGCGATTTCCAGGGCAAGTCAGCGTTCAAGTACGCAAAATTCGAAACTAAGCCAACTTCAAGAACACACAGTATAATGATGAAGCACTCTTCAAGTACACAAAATTCTCGACCGATGTCAGTTTCTTAAATTCACGCTTCAACAAAGCAGCCAATTTCAAGTACACAAAATTCTCGACCGATATTAGCTTCTCAAACTCCATTTTCAGCAAAGAAGCCAATTTCAAGTACACAAAATTCCCTGAAGCCGTTAATTTTGACAAAGCTACTTTCCAGCAACTCGCGAATTTTAAATACGCAAAATTCCCTGAAGGGGTGAACTTTCAAGATGCTCAATTCAAGAGAAACGCCGATTTTAAGTATACGAAGTTCTCAGAGCCCGTGAATTTCGACGGCGTAGTCTTCGACGATGATGTGAACTTTAAATACACCAAAATCGACGGAAAATCGTTCACAACGTATCTGTTGAATAAGAAATTAAAAAAATAATAAACTGTGAAGTAGAAGACAGCTGTTATCAGCTTAAGATGGAAACTAAGTTGAAATAGCTCCCCTTAGATGAAAGACTGAACATTGCCTTGGATGAGGCCCAGGCATCAACCGCTGCGGCCTTTGTCGCGGTTAAAATAATATTTTGCGTAATTTTTTGTTATTATAATTTCCCCGTCAATCCCCAATTCCAAAAAGCCTCGCCACTTTTTCATCGAGATAACTGCTTTATTATCATCCTCTTCCTCTCGCTCAAAGAGCATTATCTTCCCCAGGCGTCTTATTTTCTTAAAATATTCGTCCGCCTTATCTATTGCTTCTTTTAACGAATAGGGCTCAGGATCATAAAAAGTCGCGAAATCGACTTTTTTCCTGTATCCCCTAATAAAAAATTTCTTTTCTTCCATCATTCCTTTCAATTGTAAGAATCGGTCAATCCCGGTTTTCCTTTCATGTATAAATTTAGTCGATCAAACCTAGCTAAAATTGCATTAAAATCCTTTTCTAAGAATATCGAGGAATAAAAATCACCTCAAGAATCACCTCAAAAGGTTATTGACCGCATAAAGGGGGTATGAAATAAAAAGTATTCATAACAATAAGAAAGAGTTGAGCGGTTTTTGAGAGATAATAAATAAATCTTCTTAAAAGAAGGTTACTTAATAAAGGAAGCGAGGGCTTCCAAGACCTATATAAACGGAGGTATTTATAATGAGAAGAATCGGACAATTTGTTTTGGTCGGGACTCTTTTCCTGATCTTGGCCGCCAATATGCAGGCCACGGATTCACGAAAGATAGTCCTCACAGGGGCAATTTATCATGAGCTAACACCTGCAGGGATGGTGATCACCACGGTTGATTCCCTGCTCAATCCTATCTATATGCTGGACAATCCTAGTTATGTAAACATTGACTATGATGGAGCAATCTATAGCGGTTTCGGCTTTGTCAAGATGGAGTCTCTAGGCCTGCCAGGAGTTCTCGGTCTTCAGGTCGGAAAACGCTACGGCAGTTACCGGAACAATATCTGGGCTGGTCCAGGCCAAGACATAAACAGTTTAAACGGCTTAGTCGCACCAATTTGTGGCCAAACTAATGTAGGAGTCGATGGCGTAAATGTGACTAACATAAATGGCGTAAGGTCCTTTGGCCTCTATTATGCCCTGCCCCTCGGCGATAAGCTAAAGGCAGGTTTTGGAATCAACTCTGTTGGCCGGGGAGTTTCCGGAAATCGCATTAATAATCCCCTGTCAGTTTCCACCGAAAGAGATGACGTCTTCAAAAAGAAAATCTCAACGATGATGTTCCGAGCAGGTTTGGGATACCCGCTAAAGGACAACCTAAATCTGTCCATCGATATCGGTCTGGGGAAGCCCAAATATCTCTATCAATATACGATTGCTGCTGGCTCAACCGCAGACAATGAAAAGGCCTCATTATCAGGCTCAGATATGGATGCCAACATAAGGTTCGATTATTCGATAAACGAAACCACAAACATAATCGCCAACCTTTCCTATCTCTCCTATGGAGGTTCCCTGGAGGTCGACCCCAACACCGATACTGCTGACGATGCAACAACCTATAAAAGAGCCCAGAAGAGCTTAGCTTTTTTGGCAGGACCCCTATTCCATGGAGAGGGCTATAATGTTGGTTTCCAGGTGGGTTTTATGACGGATACATCACAGGAAGAAATGAGCGTAGAGACGGCTGATACAGATGCAATAAAGAACAATCCAAGCTTATCTTATTTCCCGATTCTTCGAATCCTGGCCGAGAAACGGCTCTTCAACTGGTTCACGATGCGGGCGTCGATCACCTACGAGACCTCCAAGGAAAAGACGCTGACAAATCCCGATACAGATCCTGCAACCGAAGATTGGAAGACTATTAGTGCTCAGGCTACCTCTTCTTTAACTCCTGCATTCGGGTTTACTGTTAACATGAAGAAGGGATTTTTCATAGAAGCTTATATGTACGATACCATCTTTCTCGAAGGGCCATGGTTCCTTACTGGAAACAGTTCAGGGCCTGACCTCAATATTGGTGTCAGCCTGGGCGTCAAGCTCTAAGGGCCAGAGTTTAATAGACACGAAACCAAGAGGCCGAAGACCATGAGGTCTTCGGCCTTTTTTTTGGTTAATAAAAGCCATCAAAAGATAAAAATAAAGGTGGGTTTGATGAATCAAACCCCTACACAAGATGAATCAAGCCACTACATAAGACTAATCAACCCTCTCCAAAATATGAGTAAAGGTGGGTTTGATGAATCAAACCCCTACACAAGATGAATCAAGGCCCGACATTAAAATTCTAATCCTAAGCCTATTTCTCCTTGAAGGCCACCTAAATTTGCTTCAATATCCACTGGCTTTACTTTGCAGTAACTGTAGCTGCCTTTGATATCAAGGAATAATGCTCCGCCTACTTTAAAAATGATACCAACTTGCCCGATATACCCGATATCTCCTTTTTTAGCTGTCCCGATTTGATTTACTTCTTTGTATCGAAAATATCCAACGGCAAATCCTACATATGGTCTTATGCTTGCCTTTGCCAGTCGATATCTTAGGCCTGCATAAAGAGGAATAATTTGTATCTCTGTGTCTTCTTCCGTAAAAGTCGTCTTCCCTTTTTTGGAAAAATAATGGCCTCCAGCCCAGATGCCTATTCCTTTCCCCAAAGTTATGCCTATCTCTCCTCCGAAACTCTTCCCATTTCCGTATATTTCCTTGAAGCTCTGATCTTTAGGTTGAAAATAATTCCCCTTTGCTTCTATAAAAAATGCTTCTGAGTGGGATAGAGCCGAAAACATAATTATTGCTAAACAAAATATTAGTATTCTTTTTGCTCTCATGGTTTCCTTCCTT
>JGI24422J19971_10002869_pt1 | contig 10769 bp, 10 predicted proteins | sample DeeMarSWOR152_54_FD_19971 | JGI IMG/M metagenome (IMG submission 19971)
AGTGGCCCGAGCAAAAGATCGACCTGTACGGGCCGGGTGTGGATTCGGGCACCTTCGACTACTTCACCGAGAGGATTGTCGGGGAAGCGGGGGCCAGTCGCCCGGATTACGCGGCCAGCGAGGACGACAACGTGCTGGTGAGTGGCGTTGCCGGCGACCGTTTTGCGCTGGGCTACTTCGGGCATGGTTACTACGTCGAGAACTCGGACGCGCTGAAGCTGGTGGCGATCGACGCGGGCGACGGGTGTGTGCTGCCGAGCGCAGAGACGATCAGGAGTGGGGAGTACAGTCCGCTGACGCGACCCCTGTACGTCTTCGTGGATCGGCCACAACTCGACCGCGAGGAGGTGGTCGCCTTTCTGCGCTACTACGTGGAGAACGCGAGCAGGCTGGCGCCAGCGGTGGGATACGTGGCGCTTCCTGACAGCGCGTACGAAGAGGTGTTGAGCGCGATCGGATGAGGAGAACGTGGCGGAAGCGGTAGCGGCCTCGCCGGCGCCAGGGGCAGGTGAGCCGGTAGGAGCTTCGACGCTCGCTCTGTCTCGGGCGCGCCGCTGGCGTGAGCGGGGGATCCGCGGCGCGCTGTTGGCCTGTGGGCTGGTGTCGATCCTGACCACGGTCGGTATTGTCGCAGTGCTGGTCTGGGAGTCGATCGGGTTCTTCCGGGAGGTGTCTCCGTGGGAGTTCCTTACGGGCACGCAGTGGACGCCGCTCTTCAAGCCACAGCACTTCGGGGTATTGCCGCTCGTCTGCGGCTCACTGCTGGTGGCGGTGGGTGCCTCGCTGATCGCGCTACCGGTGGGCCTGGCGAGCGCGATCTATCTGGCGGAGTATGCGCCGGAGCGTGTGCGGAAGACCCTGAAGCCGGTCCTGGAAATCCTCGCCGGTATTCCGACGGTGGTCTACGGGTACTTTGCGCTCACCTTCATCACGCCGGTCATCCGAGAGGTCTTTCCCAGCACCGGTGTGTTCAACGCGGCGAGCGCGGCCATCGTGGTTGGCGTCATGATCATCCCGATGGTGGCGTCGCTATCGGAGGATGCATTGTACGCGGTGCCGCGACACCTGCGCGAGGCGTCCTACGGACTGGGGGCCACGAAGTATGAGACCATAACACGAGTGGTGGTCCCAGCAGCGCTCTCCGGCATCATTGCCTCGTTCATCCTCGCAATCTCGCGCGCCATCGGCGAGACGATGGCGGTGACCCTGGCGGCGGGCGCGACGCCCAAGTTGACGGTCAATCCGCTGGAGAGCATCCAGACCATGACTGCCTACATCGTGCAGGTGAGTCTTGGGGATACGCCGTTCGGGACGATTGAGTACAAGACGATCTTCGCGGTCGGCCTCTTGCTGTTCATGATCACGCTGGCGATGAACATCCTGAGTCGGATCATCCTCCGTCGCTTCCGAGAGGTGTACGAGTGATGTCGGCTGATGCGGCCACTGCGGGGGCGGTGGAGTTCGACGTCCGGTTGCCGCGGCGGCGGTTGTGGGGCCACGTGTTCGTGTGGGTCTGCTTCGCTGCCACGTCGCTAGCTGTCCTACTGCTGGCAGTCTTGCTCATCGACATCTTGCGGCAGGGCGCGGGCCGCCTTTCCCTGGGATTCCTGGACAGCTTCCCGTCGCGGTTCCCGGAGCGAGCAGGGATCAAGTCGGCTCTCTACGGGACCGTCTGGACGGTGGGCTTCACGGGCCTGTTGTCCTTCCCGTTGGGTGTCGGCGCGGCGATCTACCTGGAGGAATACGCGCCGCGGAACCTACTGACGCGGGTGATTCAGACGAACATTGCCAATCTGGCGGGTGTGCCGTCCATCGTATACGGGGTGTTGGGTCTGGCGGTCTTCGTGCGGGCGATGGCACTCGGTCGGAGCGTGGTGGCAGGTGCAGCGACCCTGGCGCTGTTGATTCTTCCTGTGGTGATCATCTCCTCGCAGGAGGCAATCCGGGCCGTGCCGCCGTCCATCCGTGAAGCGGGTCTCGGTGTGGGGGCCACCCAGTGGCAAACGCTGCAGCGTTTGGTGCTGCCGATCGCGTTTCCCGGGATCCTGACTGGGATGATCCTGGCGCTGTCGCGAGCCATCGGCGAGACGGCGCCGTTGATTATGATCGGGGCGCTGACGTTCATCGCATTCACGCCGAACACGCCCCTGGATGAGTTCACCGTGCTGCCGATCCAGATCTTCAACTGGGCGGCTCGACCGCAGGCGGGTTTCCATGAGCTTGCCGCAGCAGGCATCATCGTGCTACTCGCGGCGCTACTTTCTATGAATGCGCTGGCGATCATCCTCAGGAACAAGCTTCGGAAGCAGATATGAGACAGGCGACGCGTGCAGCGGAGGTTGGGATGCAAAGGTCCGCGCAGGAGATACTCAGCGAACGTGGGGCACCCGGCCCCATCATGGTCCACGCCGACCCGGTGCTGGAGACGCGCGACCTGAGCATCTACTATGGGTCCTCGAAAGCGATTCATGAGATCTCGATCACGATCCCGCGGCGGCATATCACCGCGCTGATTGGGCCGTCTGGTAGCGGCAAGAGCACTGTGTTGCGGGCGTTCAACCGCATGAACGATGTCATCCCCGTGGCGTGGTGCGAGGGCGAGGTGCTGTTCAACGGAGAGAACGTGTATGCGCCCGAGGTCGATGCGGTGGAGGTGCGTCGGCGCATCGGCATGGTGTTCCAGAAACCGAACCCGTTCCCGAAGTCGGTTTTCGAAAACGTGGCCTTCGGGCTGCGGATCAATCGCTACAGGGGCGATATCGGGGAGCGCGTGGAGACAGCTCTGCGCAGGGCGGCGTTATGGGACGAGATCAAGGATCGGCTGAAGGACAACGCGTTCGGCCTATCGGGCGGCCAGCAACAGCGCCTCTGCATCGCGCGAGCCCTTGCCGTGGAGCCGGACGTCATTCTGATGGATGAGCCAGCGAGCGCGCTGGATCCGATCGCGGCAGGTCGGATCGAGGAGCTGATGCAGGAGCTGAAGACGAACTACACGATCGTGATCGTGACGCACAACATGCAGCAGGCGGCGCGGGTGGCGGACTACACGGCGTTCATGAACCTGGGCAGCCTGATAGAGTACGACGTTACCGAGAAGATCTTCACGAGCCCGGACGACGGGCGTACCGAGGCCTACATTACGGGCCGCTTCGGCTAGAGGTAACAGGATGGCTCGCACGCATTTCGAACAGAAGCTTGACGAGTTGACGGGGCGCCTGGTCGCGATGTCTCGCTTGATTGAGGGTCTCATGGAGACATCACTGGAGGCTGTACACGAGCACGACCTCAGCAAGGCCCAAGCCGTTGTCATGGGTGATCGCGAGATCGATGCGACGGAGGTCGAGATCGAGGAGGCGTGTGTCGAGCTGCTGGCGCTGCAGCAGCCGATGGCCGGTGATCTACGCCGTCTGATCGCGATCCTCAAGATCAATAACGACCTAGAACGTATTGGAGACCACGCGGTGAACATCGCCGAGACCGCCGAGCGACTGGCCGAGAGAGATAGTGGGTGGACGCTGCCGATCGAGCTATCGGAAGCTGCCACGATCGCACAGGGCATGCTGCGCGACGTGCTGGACGCATTCGTACAGCATGACGCCGACAAGGCTCGCGCGGTGCTGAAGCGCGATGACCGGGTCGATCAGCTGCATGTGTCACACCTACGGTCGGCGATCACCTTGATGATGGAGTCCCCGGGGCAGATCGGCACGGCGCTTTCGTTGATTCTGATTAGTCGCAATATCGAGCGAGTGGCCGACCTGGCGTGCAACATCGGCGAGGACGTGGTCTATCTGGTCGAGGGCAGGACGATCCGCCATCCCGGAGTGTCATCTCGATAGTCAGTGCTTGTTGCACGGTGACCGATGCTCAGAAGGTCAGGCCGGTCGCAGTGACCTCGACCGCGAGTACCTCCATACATTCGCGAGCGTACGCCGTTCCCAGGTCTATGGCGCGCGGCGCATGCCACTCGTAGGGGTTACCCGCCGTCTCGATGTGGAGGGTGCCCAGGCCGAGCCGGCGCTGGAAGGGCGACTGCCGGAGGTGGAGCGCCTGGATCTTGCGGATGGGCACGATGTAGGTTCGCCGGTTCCAGAGCCCCTCACGCAGCAGCATGTAGTCAGCGGAACGCGCGTGCCCGAGGTGTCGGTAGTGTGCAGCAGCGAGTAGCCACGCCGGAGCCAGCGCGACGAGCAGCAGGAGAGCCGCCTGGCCCAGCCAGAGCGCCAGAAGTCCACTCGCTAGGACGACCGCCAACGCTCGACGGATGAACAGTCGGCGCCGGGCCCGTGGGTGCGCCGGGCGCCACTCCACGTTCTCCCACTGGAGATCCGGGTAGACGGCGGTCAGGTAGCTGGGGATGCCTGTTTTTCGCGCGATCGGTGTGAGCGTCTCCATCCGTTCCTCGGACTTCATCTGCGGCCCATACCCGGCGGTCTGTACCCGCAGCGACGCCAGTCCCAGCCAGCGACGCAGGATCGACTCCTCGATCTGAACGTTCTGGACCCGGCTGCGGCGGAAGCCCTTCTCACGGCGCGTGAAGAGACCGTAGTTGAACTGCAGCTGGCCGCCGCTCTGTCTCAGAGTGAAGTCGAAGTAGCGGACGACGCTGAGCACGACCGAGATCGCCCAGCCGGCGAGGACGAACAGCAGTGCCAACACGACCAGTCCTGTGAGAAAAGCCTGCAGATTATGCTGCGCCGTCTGGACAAGGCTGTCCACTGCAGCGCCCGGCTCCACCAGCTCGGGTGGCAGGAGGCGCTGCAAGAGCCAGTCAGTGGGCATGAAATCGAACAGGTAGTCGCCGCCGAGCAGGAGACCGACCAGCAGGCCGGCACGGTTGGCGGTAGCGCCGGCGATCACCAACTCGATGGGCGTGACGCTATTCATGAATGTGTCGTGCTCAGCGCGTTGCGCGACGGGCTCCGTCACAGTCTGACCGATGGTATCCATGGCGGCCTGCGGTTCTGCGGCCAGCGTCTGAGGTCTGCGCTGAGCCAAGAGCGTCGCTCGCAGGCGGACACCTTCGGCTCGGCCCACTACGTGTAGAGTCGCTTCCGTCCCGCGACCGCCGGCGGTCTCGATCCGCGCCGTGGTGACACCGAGCAGCTGCTGGACGAGCCCGGCACGCAGGTCTACGTTCTGGATGCGCGAGCGTGGGATGACGCGCCGCTGACGGAAGAGGACGCCATGCGTGATGACGAGGCTCTCTTCGGTCAGCCGGTAGCGGAAGCGCAAGTAAGCCAGGGTGATCCAGGCCGCGATCAGCAGCGCCGCCAACAGCAGGACGACGAGTGCCGCCGCGACGCCGGTCGATGCGGCGATGGCGCCGATGGCGAAGGCGTAGAGGAATTGAAGCGAGCGCAGGAACGGCGTGGCGGGATGCAGCCGCTGCCAGCCGTCCCTTTCCTCAGGGACGTTCATCCAGCTCTTCGAGTTCGGCGAGCTCGTCGCGCAGGCGTTCGGCGTCCTCGGCGGCGAGGCCAGGGATCTCGGCGTCGGCGCCGCGAGTGCCCGCGGTGTAGATGATCAACGAGCTGAGGCCGAGCCAACGCTGCAGCGGAGAGGAACGCGTGTCCACGTGTTGCACGCGGACCCTGGGGATCAGCGAGCGTGAGCGCCAGATGACGCCCTTCTGGATCAGTACCCTGTCAGGTTCGACCAGCCAGCGCCAATAGCGATAGCGCAGCGCGGGCCAAACGAGTGCCGAAAGCAGCGTCAGGCCAGCGGTCAGCCCGGTAATGGCGCCGGGCGCCGGGAGCGCGACGCCGTTGGCGCTGAGGGCCACAGTTTCGAGAGCACCGACCAGGAGCGTCAGCACAAGGGCGGCGAGCAGTCCCGCCAGCCGCCAGGCCGTCGTGACGCGTGGGTCGAGTCGGTTCAAGTGCTGCTCTCTCGCGCTTGCTGGGCGCGCCCGCTTCGAGTTCAAACAAGGCCAAACGCAACATCATACTAAGTCTCAGCGCGTCAGCCGAACAGCCTGCTGTTTGGCACGTCGCGATCAAGGTCCAGGAGGCTAGTACGCTCGCGGCGCGGAGTGTTTGTCGGGAATGTGGGTGGCCAGCCATTCCTCCACCACGAGCGGCATGTCGCGGTGCTCGACGTCAACGAGACGGTTGAGCTGCCGCATCGCATCGTCGGAGATCCGGCCGGCTAGCTGGTCGAGGGCAGCGCCCACCTGGGGGTGGCGTTTCAGCAGGGCGCGGCGGATGACAGGTGCGGCCTCGTAGGGCGGGAAGTAGGACTTGTCATCCTGAAGCTGCACGAGATCGAGTGCCTGGATTAGCCCATCGGTGGAGTTGCCGGCGATGAGATCCACCTGGCCATCGGCAAGGGCGCGATAGGTGAGGCCGAGGTCCATTGTTCGCGGGGGCTGGGCGAACTCGAGACCGTAGGTCGCCGCAAGGCCGGGGAACCCGTCCTCGCGCTCCATGAACTCGTAGCCGAAGCCGGCGCGCCAGTCCGGCGTGTAGGCGGCGACCTCGGATATCGTCTCCAGGCCCAGTTGCCGCGCGTCGGCGCCGCGAACGAGGATGGCGAACGTGTTGTTGAAGCCGAGCGGCTTGCCCCAGACGAGTTCAAACCGGTCGGCGTACTCTTGTTTGACGGTTCGATAGACCGTCTCGCGGTCGTGCCTGGGCGGCTGCTCGAGGATGGCGGTGAGAGCTGTGCCGGTGTACTCGACGTAGAGATCGACTTCACCGGACACGATGGCGTGGTGGCAGACGAACGTGCCACCGAGGTAGAAGCGCCGGTCGACCCTGATGTTGGTGTGCCGCTCGATCTGTTGGGCCACGAGCTCGGCCAAGATGGTCTGCTCGGTGAAGTTCTTGGAGGCGACGACCATGTGATCCTTGCCCCAGTCGCTGCAGGCGAGGGTCGAGAGCATCGCTAGAGCCGTGAGGATCGTCGCGATCGGCAGCGGGCGGGAGCGGAACCTCATACCGCTCTCACCTCCGCCAACTGGCCGCGTCCCGGCGCGAAACGGCGCTCGATGCGGCCGAGCAGGAAGTCAGCGGCCAGGGCGATGAGGGCCGCGGGCAGGGCACCCGCCAGGATCAACGTGTTGTTCACCATGGCGACGCCGCGGAAGATAAAGACTCCGAGGCCGCCGGCACCGATGGCGGCGGCAATGGTGGCGACGCCGACGCCGATGACGGTCGCGACGCGTATCCCGGCCAGGATCACGCCGAAGGCCAGTGGGATTTCCACCATGAGAAGTAGCTGCCGGTCAGTCATTCCCATACCGCGTCCCGCCTCGCGGACGGCGGGATCGATCCCCTGAATGCCTGCGTAGGTGTTACGGATGATGGGAAGCAGCGCATACAGCACGAGGGCGACGATCGCGGTGCGGGCGCCGACACCGCCGATGAACGGGATCGGGATGAGAAACCCGAAGAGCGCCAGGCTGGGAATCGTCTGGAAGATGTTGGCGAGCCCCAGCACCGGTGGACTGAAGCGGGGCCTGCGGGTCAGCAGGATGCCCAGCGGGACGCCGACGCCAAGCGCGATCCCGGTGGAGACACCGACCAGGAAGAGATGCTGGAGCGTCAGGGTCAAGAACTCTTCGCCGTTGAGCAGCAGGAAATCGACAAGGTTCATTCAACTTCTCCAGCGCTGGGATGGGGCTGCGTCTGCGGCTCCCGGAGGGCCGCGACGAAGGCACGCGCCTCCGGGTGTTGGGAGTTCAGGAACGCGGCGGGCGCGCCTAGGAAGACCATGCGGCCTTCTTGGAAGAGGGCGATGCGCGAGCCCAAGACCATGCCCTCGCGGACATCGTGAGTAACGAAGACCAGGGTCTTCGCGAGGTGCGTCGCGAGCTGTTTGAGTTCGCGCTGCAGTTCGAGGCGCGTCAGGGGATCAAGTGCTCCGAACGGCTCGTCGAGCAGGAGCAGCGGGGGATCGGCGGCGAGGGCACGAGCGACGCCGACGCGCTGCTTCTGGCCGCCGGACAGTTGCGTGGGATAGCGGTCGGCGAAGCTGGTGGGATCGAGGCCGACCAGATCGAGCAGCTCGCGGACCCGCTGGCGTTTGCGCTCCTCCTCCCAGCCCTGGAGCGTGGGCACAACCGCCACGTTCTGGGCGACGGTGAAATGTGGAAAGAGACCGATTTCCTGGATCACGTAGCCGATGCGGCGGCGCAGCTGTGTGGGATCCCATTCCACTGTCGATCTGCCTTCGACGGTCACCTTGCCCTCACTGGGAAGGAGTAGTCGATTGATCAGCTTCAGGGTCGTGGTCTTGCCGGAGCCGCTCCGGCCCAAGAGGACGAGGATCTCGCCAGGCCGGACGTCGAAGCTCAAGCCTTTGACGATCGCTCGGCCGTTCGCCAGTCGGAGGGCCACGTCGCGGAACTGAACGACGGGTGCGCGGGTTTCGTGCACGATTCCAGGCTCCTGGGTCTCGCCGTCGGCTCGGTACCAGGTCGTTCAAGCTAGCCTCAAGACGCGCTCCTGGCCAAGCAAGTGATAAGCGGAGGATCGGATGAAGGTCGACGTCATCGTGATCGGAAGCGGTCAGGCGGGTGTACCACTCGCAGCACGTCTCGCGGAGTCGGGAAGAGACGTGATCATCGTGGAGGCCGGCCATCTGGGCGGGTCGTGTGTGAACGTGGGCTGTACGCCTACGAAGACGATGGTGGCGAGCGCCCGTGCGGCGCACGTGGCGCGGGGCGCGGCCCGGCTCGGGGTAGAGACCGGCGCAGTGGCAGTGGATCTAGCCGCGGTCGTCGATCGGAAGAACGCGATTGTGGAGCAGTGGCGCGCGCGTGTGCGTCGGCGACTGGAGGGCGCCGGCGAGCGACTGAAGCTGATCGAGGGCCGTGCACGGTTCGTGGGTGAGCGCGAGATCGAGGTGAACGGGGAGCGGCATATGGCCGAGACGGTGATCGTGAACGTGGGAGCGCGCCCGAGAACACTGCCGATCAGAGGCCTCGAGCAAGTCGATTGGCTCAGTAGCTCCACTATCATGGAATTGCGTAAGCGTCCCGATCATCTGGTGATCATAGGTGGGGGCTACGTCGCCTGCGAATTCGGTGAGATGTTCCGGCGGTTCGGTTCGCAGGTCACGATCATGCAGAGAGGCGAGCACCTGCTGGCGCGGGAGGACACGGAGATCTCCGAGGCCATCGAGGAAGCGTTTCGGACCGAGGGGATCGAGGTGGTGCTGAACGCCGAGGTGGTGGAAGCCGAGGAGCGTGACGGCGACGTCGCCGTGCATTGTGCCGGTGGCCAACAGACACAGGGGTCCCACGTGCTGGTGGCCGTCGGTCGCGTGCCGAACACGGACGACCTGGGCTGCGAGGCCGCGGGTATCGAGCTGGATGATCGCGGTTTCATCAAGGTAGACGATAGCTACCGGACCAGCGCGGTGGGCGTGTACGCTGTGGGCGACTGCTACGGCGGTCCCCAGTTCACGCACAACTCCTGGGACGACCATCGCATCCTCTACGACATCCTGATGGGCCGCCGCGAGGGTGGCCGTGAGGGTCGGATCGTGCCGAGCGTGGTGTTCACCGATCCGCAGGTGGCGCGTGCCGGGCTGTCGGAGCGTGAGGCGAAGGCACAGGGCATCGATTACGAGGTCGCGCAGATGCCGTTCGGGCACATTGCGCGGGCCATCGAGATCGATGAGACGGCCGGTGTGATGAGAGTGCTGGTCGATCCGAAGACGGAGCGGATCCTCGGTGCCGCGCTCGTCGGCTATGAGGCGGGCGAACTGCTACACTCGCTCTTGATGTTGATGCAGGCAGGAACATCGGCCCGCGCCCTGGTGGATGTGCAGATGGTGCACCCGGCGCTGGCCGAGGGCCTACAGACGCTGGTGATGAAGCTCGAGCGGTTCGCCCTGAGGTAGGACGGGGCCTGGAGCGGCTCAGGTCAAGGAGACAGGGATGGGCGGAACCTGGCGCGCTGCCCGGGTCTCAGACCTTCCGCTCCAGCCACTCCAGGACCTTAACGATCAAGCGAATAATCGGTCTCAACAGCCTCAGCATAGTCGTCCCCCTTGCTCCTACCTTATACGTAAAGGCAAAGCGTTCGGTTTCGCCAGCCGGGCGGTGGCCCGGCGCCCGGGCTGGATCGCCGCTGCATGCACTCGCCCCCGTCTCATTCGAGCGTCATGCCCTTGCCCAGGACGTAATGTTCGAGCCAGCGGATCTCGGCCCGCACCTTGGTCAGCTTGTGGGCGGGCTGTACAAACCCGTGATCCTCGCCGGGGAAGATCAAGAGCTCGGCCGGCACGCCGAGCCGCACGAGGGCTCGGTAGAGCTCGTAGCCCTGGGTCGTGGGCACGCGGCGGTCGGCGCCGCCAATGACGATCAGGGTAGGGGTGGTGATGTTGCCGGCGCCGCTGATCGCCGACTCCTCCCAGTAGTTCTGGAAGTTCTCCCAGGGCGCCAGCCCCAGGTTGCGGACGTCGTTCTGGATGAAGTTGTCAGCGGTACCGAAGTAGGAGATGTCGTTCCAGAGGCCGGCGCCGGAGGCGGCGGCACGGAAGCGGTCGGTCTTGGTGATCAGGCAGTTGGTCATCAGGCCGCCGTAGCTGTAGCCCATGACGCCCATNCGGTCGGGGTCGGCCCAGCCCTGCTCGATGAGGTAGTCGACGCCGGTGAGGACGTCGGTGGCGGGGCGCGAGCAGGAGTAGCCTTCGATGGCGTGGAGGAAGGCGTCGCCGCGGCCGGTGCCCCCGCGGTAGTTGGGCTCGAGGACGAGGTAGCCGCGGGAGGCGAGCAGTGCTGGGTAGTAGGCGAAGCCGAACGGCCCGAGGTTTTC
>JGI24422J19971_10002871_pt1 | contig 10766 bp, 11 predicted proteins | sample DeeMarSWOR152_54_FD_19971 | JGI IMG/M metagenome (IMG submission 19971)
TATGATGTTAAAAAACTACCCTATTACCGATGAAAGCGAAAAATTTCTTTAGGATATGACAAAGTTTATTTATCACTTAAACTTTAAAAAAGTTTGGATATGCAAATGTTCACATACAAGGAACTTCTCACGAGTTTCAGGAAAGGACTCAGGAACGGCAACTGGCGAAAACTCAGCAGATTGGAGAAGGCTTTATACATTGCTTCACTTTGGTATTCGAGGGTTCAAGGAGCGATAATAAACGAGATGCTCGTGAGCAAGCTATCCACGCTTATGGAGAAACTAAAAGAGACGAAAGGTGCAAGAGTATTTAAGCGAGGATATGAAAAAGCGGTTGAGTTGTTGAGTAAAGGTGAAAGTATCTTCGCCTGGGCGCCTTCGTTTAGGGAATGGTTGAAAGACCCTGATTATGTGTTCTGGCTTGGTGCGGGGGGTTTAAGAATTGCAATCTGACAAGGGACTTTATACGCGAAATTTGCAAAGTGCGGTAAGAGAAAGATTGAGGAGGCTTGGTTATATATGAAGGAGGAAGAGAAAGAAAGAAAAGAAGGGAAAAAGAAAGCCGTGTCTTTACCGTCTGAACTCTATGGCAGGGTAGAAGAGAGAGTGCGTGCTACGGAATTCCATTCAGTAGAGGAATATGTTACATTTGTTCTGGAGGAAGTGCTCGGAGGAGAGGAGGAGGGCAAAGAAAAAGAAGCGACTTTTAGTGAAGCGGAGGAGGAAGAGGTGAAAAAGAGATTGAGAGCTTTGGGTTATCTGGAGTGAAAAGATGGAGACAATTTTATTTGTAGTGGTGGCAATCACAGCTCTTTTATGTGAATATATAGATGCTTCCATCGGGATGGGCTATGGCACTACCTTAACCCCACTACTCCTGATTATAGGATTCTTGCCATTACAGGTGGTTCCCGCTGTGCTTTTTGGACAACTTGTTGGTGGATTAATTGGTGGGCTTTTTCATTACAAACTCGGCAACATAGATTTAGATTTCAGGCAAGATGAAGCTATAAAAAAGCGACTCCATGGATTGGGTTATATGCCAAAATCTCGTGATTCAAAGGTTGTTTTTATTCTTGCTGTTTGTGGAATCGTAGGGGCTTTAATAGCTGTGTTCTTTGCAATAAACATCTCAACAATCGCTCTTAAGACGTATATAGGAGTAATGGTATTGGGAATAGGGATAACAATTCTCATACGAAAGGGTCGTGAAAGTAAGCTTTCTTGGGGGGGTCTCACCGCAATAGGATTATTAAGTTCTTTTAACAAAGGGGCAAGTGGTGGCGGCTATGGTCCCCTTGTAACAGGAGGGCAAATAATAAGCGGAAGAGAAGTGAAGAGTTCTGTGGGAAGCACTACTCTTGCTGAGGGTTTGGTGTGCATAGTAGCTTTTGTGGGTTATGTATTGATTAACGCAGATATTTACTGGACTCTTGCTGCTGCTACGGGCATAGGTTCGGTTATAGCCGCACCGTTTGCAGCTCATACCGTTAGGAGACTAAATACAGTAAAGTTAAAATTCGTTATAGGAATAACTACAAGCATGCTTGGAGCCATAATCTTAGCTAAAACATTTATCTTTTAGATATTTAGGAGGTAAACGATGGAATTAAAAGATTTGGAAAACAGGAGCATATTTATAATAAGAGAAGCGTATGCGGAGTTCGAGAACCCGGCGGTTCTGTGGAGCACGGGAAAAGACAGCACAACAGCTCTCGCACTGTGCAGGAAGGCCTTCTTTGGCAAAATACCGTTTCCTGTAATCCATATAGATACGGGTTACAAGTTCAAGCAGATGTACGAGTTCAGAGACAGAATTGCAGAGGAATGGGGAATGGATTTGATAATAGCAAGGAACGAAGATGCGATGAAGGCGGGAGTTGGACCGAAGGACGGCAAGTTCGAGTGTTGCACCGCTCTTAAAACGGAAGCATTGATGAAATGCCTTGATAAGCACGGATTTGATGCACTGCTTTTGGCAATAAGGAGGGATGAACACGGAATAAGAGCGAAGGAACGTGTTTTTTCACCAAGAGATGAAGCGTTCAGATGGAATTACAGGGACCAGCCACTGGAGATGTGGGATCAGTATCAAGCTCAGGGTCAAAGCGAGAACGATGTGACTATCCATACAAGGGTTCATCCAATTCTGCACTGGCGTGAGTTAGATGTCTGGGAATATATAAAACAAGAGAAGGGTATTCCGGTGAATCCGATGTATTTTGCCAAAGGTGGAAAACGGTATCGCAGCTTAGGCTGTGAACCTTGTACATCTCCAATAGATTCAGATGCAAAAACGATAGAAGAGATAGTGGAAGAGCTGAGAACGACAAAGATTGCAGAACGATCTGGTCGCGCACAGGACAAGGAAAAGACGTTCATGATGCAAAAGCTACGAGCTTTGGGTTATATGTGAGGTAAGAAGGGGGATAAAAATGAACGTGAATGTAGTTCTCGTGGGGCATGTGGACCATGGTAAGTCCACACTGATAGGAAGATTGCTTTACGACAGCGAGAGCATAAAGGATGAGCAGATAGAGGAGATACAGAAATTAGCGGAAGAATATAAGCGCAGGTTCGAATTCGCTTATTTCCTCGATTCTTTTGAGGACGAGTTGAAAGAAGAGAGGACGATAGACACGGTAAGTTTGATGTTTAAAAGCAAGCTTAACTACTACACGATAACCGATGTGCCGGGTCATAAAGAATTTATAAAGAACATGCTCACAGGTGCTTCGCATGCCGATGTGGCGGTTTTAGTGGTATCTGCAGAGGAAGGTGTACAAGAGCAAACGAGAAGGCACATGTTCTTGCTCAAGATGCTTGGTATAAAACAGGTCTTTGTGGTTGGGAATAAGATGGATGCTGTGGACTATAAAAAGGAGCGGTTTGAGACGGTTAAGAACCAAATAAGCGAGCTTTTAAATTCGTTTGGCTATGCCACAGATGAAATACTCTTCATTCCCGTGTCGGCGATGGAAGGAGACAACATTTACAAGAAATCTGAACGGATGGAGTGGTACAACGGTCCAACTTTGATAGGGGCATTGGATGGGGTGACGCTAGAAGTGAAAGAGAAACCGCTAAGATTTGTTGTTCAAGATGGTTATGAGGTGGAAGGAGAGAAAATAGTTGTTGGAAGAGTTGAATCTGGCATGTTAAGAAAAGGTGACGAAGTAACTTTTGAGCCTTCTGGCATTAGAACAAAAATAGGGGGAATAAAGGTCTTTGAGGACGAATTAGAGGAAGCAGCAACTGGGGACTGCATTGGAATTACCATCGGCGAAGAAGTAAAAAGGGGAGATGTTGGAGGAATAGTAGAAAATTCACCTAAAGCTGCGAATGAATTTTATGGCGAAGCTGTTTTGCTCGGTAAGGACCTGAAAAAAGGGGAGACCGTAGAGCTAAGATGCGGAACTGCTAAAGTGAGATGCGAGATAAAGGAGATAAAGGAGAAGATAGATTCAGAGACAGGAGAAGTGATAGAGAAATATCCGAAAGAGATAAACGAGCATGACGCTGCAACAATCGTTTTTGCTACTGAGCCGTTGGTTGTAGAGAAATTCGCAGAGATTCCGGAGCTTGGAAGATTTGTTATGGTGAAAGACAACAAAAATATAGGGGCTGGGGTGGTCCTAGATGCAATACTTTCTTAACTTATGAATATAACTTATTTTTGGTGGATAAAGGTCTTGAAGCCAGGAATGCAGTCAAAATGAAGAAAGGAACCTTTCTCGTGTTAGGCATAGATGCGGCAACGTGGAGTGTGATAACGTCGAATCTGAGCAATTTGAGAAATTTCAAGCGCTTGATAGAAATTGGCAAAAGCAAAGTAATTACGCTGAAAGAGAAGCCGATATCTGCTTCTGTTTGGTGCGGCATGTTTTCAGGTAAGCTTCCAGAGGAGCACAAACACGAAAGTTACGTGGTTGATGGTGAGATAGTGAAGCGAGAGGACGTAAAAGTAGATTTTATATGGGACATTTTGCATCGTGAAGGTAAGAAAGTAAAAGCATTGAACGTGCCTTTTATCGTGCCCCCTTACTCTTTTGGAGTAGATTTCAAGTCAATAGGTTTTGGCTTGCCGACCAATGAAAAGGAATGGGAGGAGGAGTTGGAGAGAGTCACGGCGAAGACAAAAGAACTTTTAGCGGAGAAGCCGGATTTGCTCATTGCTGTTTATACATTTCTTGACCGGATACAGCACTTTCACTGGGGTGAGGATTACGTTGTTGAGTGGTATAAGCGCATGGATGAGAAGATTGGAGGACTAATATTTGATACGGGCTTCTTAGACGGGAATAACAAGTTAATTGTAATTTCAGATCATGGATTCTGCTCTTTTGGAGAAGCGAAAGTACAGACATTGCCAGAATACACGAAAGAAGGGAAATTAAAGGGAGACCATCATGAAAACGCTTTGTTGATAACTGTAGGGGTGGATTATGAGATTGAGAGGCCACAGGATGTTTTTTATGCGGTTACGGAGGAGATATGAACGAAGAATCGAATTGTCATGTAATTTTTCAGCACTAGATTGCAGAAATCTAATGTGTATGGAAGACTCGAAACCGAAAAAAAAATTTAGGATATGGTAAAGTTTATTAATACGCAAAAACTTTAATTTAGAAATTGACTATGCAAATGTTTACATACAAAGAAATCCGCACGAGTTTCAGAAAAGGGCAGAGGAACGGCAACTGGCGAAAACTCAGCAGATTGGAGAAGGCGTTATACATGGCTTCGCTCTGGTATTCGAGGGTTCAAGGAGCGATAATAAACGAAATGCTCGTGAGCAAACTGTCCACGCTTATAGAAAAGCTAAAAGAGACGAAAGGAGCGAGTATATTTAAGCGGGGATTTGAAAAAGCGGTTGTGTTGTTGAATAAAGGCGAAAAAGGTGGGATATTTGCATGGGCACCTTCGTTAAAGGAATGGTTGAGAGATACTGATTATGTGTTCTGGCTTGGTACAGGGGGTTTAAGAATTGGTATCTGAAAAGGGGAACCCTCAAAAAGCTATAAATGAGATGTATAGAGTTGTTCAAAAAGGTAAAAATATAGTTATAGACTTTCCAAATAAAAGGTCGTCCTGGTTTAATTATTTAAAACCTTGGCTATTAGGTAAAAAACATATACACGATCATCAATATACAACCAATGAAATTAGGCAATTGTTACAAAACGCTGGGTTTAGGGAGATTGAAGCAAAAAGAATCTTACACACACCAAAAGCAACTCCTTCTGCTATGCCTGGTTTTATGAAAGGTGCGGATTTTGCCGGAGAACGGTTACCATTCATCAACGAATTTGCAGCAATAATCGTATGCAAGGGTATAAAATAGGAGGTATCGCGTATGTTGAATATGGATTTTACATTTGCCAAATATAAAGAATTATGCAAAACGATAGTAGAATCTGAATATGCTACTTTGACGTTCACTCAATATTTTTCTTTAAAAACCATACCTGAGAAGTTTGTCATATTAAGGCATGATATTGACAGGAGACCGGAAAGGGCATTAAAAATGGCTAAGGTTGAAAAAGATTTAAGGATAAAATCAACATATTACTTTGGAATGAAAAAAGATATTTTTAAGCCTGGGATGATAAGAGAGATAGCAAATATGGAGCATGAAATTGGTTATCATTATGAAGTGCTGGATAAAACGAATGGCAATATTGAAAAAGCGATAGAGATATTTGAAGGGGAATTGAAGGAATTCAGAAGAATTTGTGATGTCAAGACGATTTGTATGCATGGGAATCCACTTAGCAAATGGATAAATAAGGATTTGTGGAAAAAATATGATTTCAAGGAATTTGGTATTATTGGCGAGCCCTATTTGTCAATTGATTATACAAAAATTCTTTATCTTACAGATACAGGTAGAAAATGGAACTCAAGGTTTAGTGTGAAGGATGTTGTGGATGCGAATAATCAACCAATCGAAAAGATGAAGAGTACTGATGATGTAATAAGAATGATTAATGAAGGGTATGTGGAACAGATGTGCATATTGGCACATCCTGAGAGGTGGAGCGATAGTTTTGGTGCGTGGCTGAAGGAATTGGCATGGCAGAACGTGAAAAACGTTGGTAAAGCGATTTTAGTTAGGAAAGCGTATTATGATAAAAATAAAGGATGAGAGAAAGGGAAATAAGTGAATATACAAAAAAAGAAAAGAAATAAAGTATTGGTCATCGGTCTTGACGGAGCTACTTTTGATCTCATAAGACCATGGATCGAAAAAGGAGAGTTGCCTGCATTAAGAAAGCTAATCGAGACTGGAGCGTGTGGAGAACTTACATCAACCATTCCACCAGTAACTGCTCCGGCATGGACATCCTTCGCCACAGGGAAGAATCCCGGTAAACATGGAGTATTTGATTTTAGAATGAGGGAAAAAAATAGTTATAAAATGAAACCAATCTCAATGAAGGATAGAGATGGTGAAGCAATATGGAATATATTAAGTAGATGGGACAGAAAAGTTGGTATATTAAATCTCGCTCTTACATATCCTCCCGAAAAAGTAAATGGATTTATGGTATCTGGTTTTTTAGCGCCAGAGAATAAGAATTATTCTTTTCCAAATATAGTACTAAAAGAATTAAAAGAAAAAATTGTTGGATATAGAATACATCCGAAAACACCTTTCTCAAATGAGAATAAAGATAAATATGTCTCCGAGGTTAATGAGATGACGGAGAATTTAAAAGAAGCAACCCTATTTTTAATGGAAAAATATGATTGGGATTTCTTTCTCACCGTATTCCAGAGTACTGATTGGCTTCAACATTATTTTTTTGAAGATGAAAAATTGCTGCTTGAGCATTATAAAAAAATAGATAATTCGATTAATTCTATTATTGAAAAATTGGATAAAAATACAACGATTATAATTATGTCCGATCATGGCTTTGGTCCTTTAATTAAAAGCGTATATATAAATAGTTGGCTCGAGAAAAATGGACTTATAAAATATAAACGAAACCTTAAATATTTACTTTTTAGATTAGGTCTAACACCCGTTTCAGCTTATAATTTACTGCGAAAATTAAAACTTACAAAAATCTATAAAATGATGTCCAGAGAAACAAAAAATGAGTTAATCCAAGCTTTCTTTTCTTTTTCGGATATTGACTGGGCAAAAACAAAAGCATATTCTGTTGGATTTATTGGTCAAATTTTCATTAATCTTGAAGGCAGAGAACCTTTGGGCATCGTGAAACCCGGAGATGAATACAAAGAAACGACGAAGTTTATTGTCACGAAACTCAGGGAACTAAAAGATCCTGATTCCGGTGCGAGAGTTGTTGATGAAGTATACCTAAAAGAAGAGATATACTCCGGAAAGCATCTTGATGGAGCTCCTGATATCATTTTTCTAACGACAAAATATATGCAGTCCGAAATAGAGTTTGGGTCTAAATCCCTAGTAGGTCCATCTCCCAAATCATTTTCTGGCCATCATAGGATTAATGGAATAGTCATCATAAATGGACCTCAAATTAAAAAAAGGGCCGAAATCCTAAACTCAAGGATAGTTGATTTAGTACCTACTATACTATATCTGATGGGCATCCCAATACCCAATGATATAGACGGTAAAATTTTGACCGATGCCATAACTTCAGAATTTCTCACAGAGAACCCCATCAAATGGGAAAATAATAAATTAAATTTGATTCATGAAAAACAGCGGATTGCTAAAGTCAGAAAGGAGCTTGAAAGGTTGAAATTATAAATATATCATTATAAGGAGATTTTGAAAATAAAATAATTTTGCGACCGGGATTTTCATGAAAAAATCGTATGAGTTAATCTATGATATTGATAAAAAGGAATGGAGTAACTTTGTATATAATCATTCAAAAGGCAGTATCTTCCAAACTCCTGAAATGGCAGAAGTTTACAAACGCACCAAGAATTATGAACCAATATCATTAGCAGTTGTTGATGAGAAAACCGATGAAATACTCGCAGTTTTACTGGCAGTTGTGATAAGAGAAATGAGTGGGTTTTTGGGTTCGTTTTCAGCACGGTCAATTATACAAGGTGGACCGCTATTTGTGGAAGAGGAAAGAGGATTCAATGCTATTAAGACCTTGATGGAACACTATGACAACATTGCACGAAAAAAAGCACTTTATACTGAGATTCGGAATATGTGGGATACTTCCCAGATTTCGAGTATTCTTAGAGATAAAGATTACAGGGATGAAGATCATTTTAATTTCTTAATCGATTTAACCAAATCAAAAGAAGAATTGTGGAATAATTTAAAAAGGGATAAGAAGCGAGGAGTCACCAAAGCCAGAAAAGCTGGCATAGAGATTTATGAGAATATGAATAAAAATCAGATATCAGTTTTTTACGATATATTAAAAAAAACATACCGAGATGTAAAAACGCCATTAGCCGATATTAGTTTATTTGAGTCTGTATTTGATATATTGTATCAAGAAAAGAAAGCAAAATTTATTTTTGCTAAATCTGGTGATAAAGTTATAGCGGGAGGAGTTAGGCTAAATTACAAAAAAGTAATATATGCTTGGTATGCATGCGCGCTCAATGCTTATTTATCAATCCATCCGAATGAGTTACTCGTTTGGCATATCTTAGAAGATGGAGCAAATAAAGGATATGATACTTTTGACTTTTTGGGTGCAGGAAAACCTAATGAAGAATATGGTGTTCGGGAATTCAAAAAACAATTTGGTGGTCAATTAGTGAACTTTGGGAGATACAAAAAGATATATTCTCCTTTCAAGATGAAAATTGCAGAAAAAGGGTTCAAAATATATAAAAAGTTATGCTCAAGATGAACATATTCAAGATTCAGAACATTAAATCCCGAATTCAATCAGCGATGCCCTTTGACCTTAGACTTGTTCTTATCTTCACCCTTTTATCCATTATATTCGTCCTCGTGCCCCCTTTTAATCAAACACCAATTCGGATTCCGCTCGTGCTACCACTCCTATTGTTCATGCCGGGTTATTCATTAGTATCAGTACTGTTCCCAAGGAAAGATGATTTAACAGGAATTGAGAGGTTAACTCTTAGCATTGTTCTTAGCATAGCAATTGTCATATTCGATGGTTTTGCACTTAATTACATGCCATGGGGCGTTCGACCAGCTCCTATCGTTATTTCACTATCTATAATAATACTACTCCTGTTGCTTATCACACTCGTTTTGAGAAAGGGGATCCCGGAAGATGAGAGATTCCTGTTCGATTATCATGTTTTCCTGAAATCATTGAAAGCAGACGAAAAAACAACCGAAATTGAGAAAGCATTGATAGTAGCATTGATTGCATCGATTATTATAGCAAGTGGGATAGTGATTTACGGAAAACTCACATTTCCGGAGGAAAAGTTTACAGCGTTCTACATTCTCGGTGAAGAGGGCAAGGCGGGGAACTATACAACTGACTTGTATTTGGGCAGATCAACTTCCATAATTGTTGGCATTGAGAATCATGAACACGCAACGGTTAACTACACTTTGGAAGCGAAATTGGGTCGTTCTACGTTAAACAACCAAAAAATCACATTAGATCACGATGAAAACTGGCTGAGAAATGTTTCTTTTATGATAAACCGTGTAGGACCGAGGATGAAGCTGGAATTTCTATTGTATAAAGAGGGGTCAGCGAATCCGGATAAATCATTGCATCTATGGGTTGCTTCCCATATTGATGATTATGAGAATCTTGAAATACTCAAGAACTATACATTAGCACAACCGCCAGAAATTAGAAACAGGGACATGGAATTGGCATCAGCATTAGAATCGGATTGGATATATACGAGCAATAATAGATATTTTAAGGGTATTTTCTTTAATTCCACAAGTCCAGCACCACCAGAAAACATAACAATCAGGGGATACATAACAGACACTATAACTGGTCTGCCGATTGCTAATGCATCCATTGAAGTTAGCAACCATTATGGTTATGAAAACCGCAGTCTAACCAACAAAAGCGGATATTATGAGCTAAAAACGATTGCGGACCATTTATGGCTTGATGCCTGGACGAATGGCTATGAGAAGAATAGTATCAAATTTGATGTAGCAGATGAGCAGATATTGGTTTTCAACATGACATTGGAGACACTACCACTTTTTAGTGCGACAGTCGAAAGATTGCCAGCAGGGGAATTGCCATCAGAGCGGTTGAAAGTAGAGAAGCTGCCGCCAGAGAAGCTATCACCACTAATTCCCACTCTTACGGGATATGTGACTGATAACGTGGCAGATTTTCCGATCGCGAACGTACACGTAAGAGCTACCAATTATCACGGTTTTGAAGAGCATGCTACAACTGATGAAAGTGGATATTTTGAGATGAAGGTAATCCCTGAATATTTATGGATAGAAGCTAAAGCAGAGGGATACGTGTGGAATGGCACCTTTTTAAATGTATCAGAGAAGCGTGCGGTTAACTTGAAACTAACACCAGAGCACTCCGCCGTCACAGGGTATATTTTCGATGAGGCTGGCAGTCCGATTGCCAATGCACTTATACGCGTGGGTGACCATGCGGAGCGAGATAAACAAACCTATTATAAGGATACGATGAGTAATGGGACTGGATATTATGAGTTAAAGACCATTGCTGGACGTCTATGGTTAGATGTGAGCAAAAAGGGCTATTTCTTAAATGGCACGGAATTCGATATTGTTTATGGTGCGACTAAGAAAATGGACATGAGGCTTGATCCGATGCCAGTAAAGTATGCTAAGGTCA
>JGI24422J19971_10002872_pt1 | contig 10763 bp, 11 predicted proteins | sample DeeMarSWOR152_54_FD_19971 | JGI IMG/M metagenome (IMG submission 19971)
TTGAAGAACGAAATAGAAGCGAAGTTGACTATTGTGGGTAATGCTTCTCCAGATGACCAGTACCCATCAAGGCTAGTAAGAGAGTACGGCCTTGCAGAAAGGGTGAACTTTACAGGGAGGATAAGCTCAGAGGATTTGGTTAGGCGTTATTCAGCGGCTGAAGTAGCGGTGGTTCCCTCTCTTTATGAAGGTTTTGGCTTTCCTGCGGCGGAAGCTATGTCTTGCCAAGTTCCAGTTATTGCTACTAGAGCAGGGGCACTCCCAGAAGTAACAGGAGAAGATGGTGAGGTGGGAATGCTAGTGCCTCCGGCTGATGCTGATGCCTTAGCGGCAGCAATTAAGCGTCTATTAAGCGATGAACTGCTCCGAAAGAGGATGGGTGAAGCGGGCAGGAAAAGGGTAGAAAGAAATTTCACTTGGCGGCAGGCCGCCAAGAAGACTGTGGAAGTATACCAAGAGCTGATGTGAATGCTTACCATCGATCATAGGCTCCTGGGAATTCAGGCTGGTGATCAGGTTCTGGATGTTGGTTGTGGGGAAGGGCGACATAGTTGGGGGATGTATAACCAAATTGATTGTTTAATTTATGCACTCGACATTGAGGAGGAAAACCTAAAGAAGACAAGGTATACCTTTTATCTTATGGACGAGCAGGAGAAGCGCAGTGGCAAGTGGCTGGCAATTAGAGGAGATGCAACGAACCTCCCCTTTAAGGATGCTTCCTTTGATAGGGTCGTTTGTTCGGAAGTACTGGAGCACCTTGACGATGACAGGCGAGGCATAAGGGAACTGGTGAGAGTGCTGAAAGCCAGCGGTATGCTGGCTGTTAGCGTGCCTACTTACCTTACCGAGACTATCTACTGGAAGATATCTAAGGATTATCATAGCCGCCCCGGATGCCATGTAAGGAAATATAGGGCGGGTGAACTCGTCAACTTGTTGCGCCAAAACAACCTTCGCATTTGCGCCATTCGTCATAGGCATGCTTTGCATTCCATCTATTGGCTGCTTCGCTGTCTCTTCGGAATAAAGAATGAGAAGGCCTTGATCCCCTCTCTTTATTACAAGTTTTTGGTGTGGGATATAAAGACTAAAAGCAAGCCCATCCGCTTGCTTGACGATGTATTAAATCACGTCTTCCCCAAAAGCATCGTTATTTATGCTCAGAAAGGAGAGAATGGAAGGTATTCGCCTTCTAATCAGCGAGCAAGCGAGCTTCATCAGTAATCATCAGCTTCCTTCAGGGGCTATCCCTTGGTATGAAGGTGGTGTCGCAGACCCCTGGGACCACATAGAATGTGCCATAGCCTTAGATCTAGCTGGCAGATTTGAGGAAGCTGATAAGGCTTACCACTGGTTGAGGGAAATCCAGAATACTGATGGTAGCTGGTACTCCAGTTACTTGAATGACCAGCCTCAAGACCTGACCAGAGACGCAAATTATAGCTCCTACATTGCCAGCGGGGCATGGTATCACTATTTATCTACTAAAGATCTGATTCTTCTACGTCAGATATGGCCTGCTATTGAGAAGGGCATAGACTTCGCTTTACACTTACAGCAACCAACCGGTGAGATTTACTGGGCTTATGATGTGAATGGTAAGGCTTGGCCTGGAGCTATTCTCGACGCGTCTTGCTGTATCTGGCATAGTATCCGGAGTGGTATGAAGATTGCTGAATTACTAGGGATAGAAAAGCCTGATTGGGAAGTGGCCAGCAGGAGACTAGCCGGAGCAATTAGAGAGCACCCTGAGCTTTTCGACAAGTTTGGCGAGAATAGGCAGGGTTTTGCTACGAATTGGTTCTACCCAGTCCTCACTAGGGTAATCAAGAAGAAGGAGGCGAAGGAACGTATTGTTAGGCAGTGGAAGGATTTTGTTATTGATAATTGGGGATGCAAGTGCGTTAGCAGCGCACCNTGGGTGACTGTGGCCGAGACCTGTGAATTGACTATGGCTTTATCCCGGATAGGCGAGCTGGACAGGGCGAGGCTGTTGTTTAATTGGGTTCTCCGATTCAAAGATCATAATGGTGGCTTCCAGTCTGGGATAAAGCTGCCGGAGCAGATAATCTGGCCGGAGGAAAACAATACTTGGACATCGGCTGCAGTGATAATTGCTGTATTAGCACAAACGCAGGGTGAGGGTGAAGACCTTGACTGACGAGTTTGTAGGGTACGAGAATCTCATAAACTTTGTGGAAGAAAGAGCTTTACATAAGTCAGAAGGGGATATAGTTGAAATCGGCGCCTATATGGGTGGTGGCACAGTCAAATTGGCAGAGTTTGCCAAGAAGTACGGCAAGAAAGTATATGCGATTGACATTTTTGACCCCAGCCTCGACAGAACCATAGGCAAAGGAGGAGTTAAAGCCTGCGAGGTTTATCAAGCATTCCTGTGTGGGGGGTCGATGTTAAAAATTTTTGAGGAAACAATTCGGGGTTTCGACAACATCATCACTATTAAAGATGATTCCAAGAAGGTCAAATTTCCCAGGGAGCAAAAATTCATCTTTGGATTTGTTGATGGGTGCCATCAGCAAGCGTATGTAGAGAATGATTTCCATGTTATTTGGCCCNACCTTGTNCNGGGAGGGGTGNTCGGTTTCCACGACTANAAGTTCGATGATTGGCCAGAGGTTACCAAAGCCGTTGACAGATTAATGGAGGCGCACAAAAGCGAGATAGACGAAGTGTATGAAATAGAAGGAGACTATGGTATCCGTTCTATTTTGCTAGTCAAAAAGTAGCATCCCTAGCTCCAACTCCATGTTACCTTCCCTTCACAGACCTCATACTTCAAGCTTCCCTTGTCAACCGTGTCCCTAATTCCTTCTCTAAGGCGATTAAGAGGGTAGGTTATCTCTTTTGATACCCTAGCTACCAACTCTTCTATCACATCGCCATTAGTTTCCATAGCAGCCAAGTTCTCAATAACATTTCTCTGAAGCAGTTTGAAAGTGATCTCTCCCCGCCTCCTCACCTTTACTTTTTCCCACTCCTCCCGTTCTATGCCATCCAAGTTTTCTTCCTTTTTCAAATCCTCCAGGTAGCTAATGTAGCAGTTAATCTCCTCTCTATACTTACTATCAATCTCATTCAATTCCTTAGCACTCACACCGTCGGTCTCCGTTATCGCCTCGTTGGCACTGTATTTTAGCCAGTCATCGGTGAGTATCCTGACCCCGTATTCTCTTGCCTTCTCTCGTACTTCTGTTCCCGGGAAAGGTGCCAGTAAGTGAAATCCATAATGAGTGTCTAGCTCCCTGGCAAAGTTAACTGTCTCTGCCAGGGTTTCCTTTGTTTCCCCTGGTAATCCTATTATGAAAGAGGCTAAGCTCTTCATTCCAGCATCTTTTGATATTTTGATCGCTTTTCTTACTTTGTCAGGGGTGATCTTTTTCCGGACGATGTCCAAGATCTTCTGATTCCCGCTCTCAACGCCGTAACAGATAAAGTAGCAGCCAGCCTCCTTCATTTTTTCGAGTAACTCGGGGGTCACCGTATCCACCCTGGAATTGGCGCTCCACTGGAACTTCAGCTTCCTGGCCATTATTTCGTCGCAAAAGGCATGGAGATGCTTACGATTGAGGGTGAATAGGTCATCTGCCACGGTTATAGTCTTGAATCCATAGTCGAGGATCTGCTCTATTTCGTCGACGACTAGTTTAGTACTGCGGAACCTGCCCTTTCTACCTACCATTTTAGGTCCTGCACAGAAAATACAATTAAAGGGACAGCCCCGGCTGGTAATGACCCCGCATTCACTGAAAAGGGCACGGTATCTGGATAAGGGGAAGAGGTGCCTGGCAGGAAAGGGAAGCTCGTCTAGATTTTCAATCCACTGGCGAGGTTTGGTAAACACTATATCTCTGTTTTCCCTGAAGGCGATCCCATCTATTTCCTTCAAGCTCTTTCCATGGGCAATCTCCAACATAGTGTATTCCCCCTCTCCTCTGACTACCACGTCTATCCAGGGGGCCTCTCTTAGTGCCTCCTCAGCCCAGAAGGAAACATGCGGACCGCCAATGACAGTAATGATATTACCGTCAATCTCTTTACAGTCCTTAAGAATTCCGGAAGCAATAGGATAATTCATAGTTACCGAGGTGATGCCGGTAATTTCGGGGGCAAATTCAGCAAATTTTTGCTCCAGGATTTCTTTAGAATACTTAGTGACCAAGAAATCCTGAACTTGAACTTCAACTCCCTCTTTTTCTAATAAAGCGGCCACATACGCCAAACCCAAAGGTATGGTGGGAAACTCTGAAGAGGGGTAGGGGGTATTTATTAAGAGTGCTCTCATCCCATTTTCGCCATGCTAGCAGTGGCCTTGATTTCATCCTTCGGGCTACACCTTATCAGGATTGTATCGCTCAGTAAGGGGAGGTGACGAGCTAATCTGTCCAAATAATTCAACACTGCAAGCGAAATACCTTTAGGCAGTTTGTCAAGCAGTTGCCCCCACCAGGGAAACCCGAAGAACAGTGACATACCAACAGCCCGCTCCACCTTAAGGCAAGGTTCTACCAGTCGTTTCAAGGATGTATAATCAAACTTGGATGCGTGGTCAACTGGCACCTGCCATACTTCATATTCTGATCCTTTCTCCCGATATATTGTCTGTATTACTTTGAATAAGCGCCTTGCCAGCCTAAAGCCAAGGCTTTCGAAGTTAGCTATAGCGATTATGGCCTTGCCGTCAGGCTTGAGCACTCTAGCTATCTCCGCTACAGCCTTATCTGGGTAGGGGAAGTGGTCAAGTGCCCCCTTGCAAATCACCTTGTCAAAAGAGCAGTTCTTGAAGGGCAAATATTCCCCTATCCCGCGAATCAAGGTCACTTCGGTGCCGCTCTGGGCAATACGCTCCTTAGCGTGGTCTATCATCTGCCTTGAAGGCTCAAGGCCGAGGCATCTCCCTCCCCTTTTAGCTATCTCTATGGCATCAATGGCTCTGCCACAACCGACATCCAGGATTCTTTCTCCCTCCCTTGTTTCCATTTCCCTCAAAGTGACTTCATTCATCTGCTGGAAGAGAAAGGCCAAGTCGGGGTGGACTACCGAAGGCACGACATGCTTGTCATCCCACTCTAGGTCAACCTTCGTTTTAATATCGCTTTGATTCAAAGCCCGATCATCCTTTCGGGATTAGCATCACCGCAGCATCTTGCCTTGGTGATGAAGATCTGGTTTGCCCAAATAGTCTTTGCCACCGTTTGAGGCTGAAGAATGGCGGTGACATGACGCTTGTTATACTCCTTCCTCATATCTGGGGTAGGAACCGAAGACCTTGAACAGAGATGTCTTGGCTTGCACCTTTTCCAGCACCTGCCTAGTAGAAGGATCCTGTCGGTGTCCCTCTAGGTCGACGAGGAAGATATACTTGCCCAGGCTTTCTTTTGAAGGGCGGGATTCTACCTTTACCAGGTTAATACTGCACTCAGCAAATTCTCTGAGTACACCGTAAAGCAGTCCAGGGCGATCCTCACCGAAAGAGAAACAGAGAGATGTCTTGTCCCGACCTGTTTGGGGGTGATCATGGCGAGCGAGGACAACGAAGCGGGTAACATTGGGAGAATAATCCTGAATGCTTTTGGCAAGTATTTGGGCTCCATATAGCTGAGCAGCTCGGTGGGTGCCGATAGCGGCAGCGGGGGTGGAGGACGACATCATCTGTTCTACGGCTGCCGCAGTGCTGAGTGCCGCCATCATTTCAGCTTGGGGGAAGCATCGCTCTAAGAAACGGCGACATTGACCTAGGGCTTGAGGATGAGAGAAAATCACCTTTACCTCTAAGGCCTCGGTTCCTGGCTTGACCAGCAGGTGATGCTCAACAGGCAGAACCAATTCTTGTCGGATGAGTAGCTTTGACTCATGAATGAGAAGATCCAGAGTATCAGTAACAGAACCCTCGAGGCTGTTTTCGATAGCTACCACCCCTTCTTCTGCTATACCGGTATCTACAGCTGCAGCTACAGCGGGGATGCTAGAAAAGGGAAGAAGCTGCGCTTTTTCATTATACTTTAGAGCAGCTTCCTCACTGAAAGTGCCAGGCGGTCCTAAATAAGCAATCTTTTTGGCCATCTTTAGCTACCAGTAAGGATATTACGCAGGGCTTCCTCCAGTTCCGGTTTGGTTACGGCTATCACCCGATCCTCAGCTTCAAGGGTAGTATACGGTGTAGGCACTTGAACCCCCTCCTCCTTGACTATCAGGGAGAGGAGGCTTCCGGGTGGTAAGGGAAGCTCCCTGACCTCCTTCCCTATGGCTGTCGAAGTAGAGGGGATTCTCACCTCCACAATCTCCAGTTCGCCCTCTTTGAGTTCCCGAAGGTGTGTCAGAGGGTGGGTAGGTACCTCCTGTTCAATATATTCCAGGATAAGATTGGTAGCGCTGACAGTGACATCAATGCCCAGCTTCTTGAACAAGGCTTCATTCCTGGGGTTACCTATGCGGGCAATAATGCGAGGCACATTAAACTTATGTTTAGCCACTTGACAGGCTACCAGATTATCTTCGTCTTCATCGGTTACGGCAGCAAATAGATTGGCCCTCTCAGCCCCTGCTTCCTCCAGTGTGGCAGCTTCACAGCCGTCCCCTTGCATGCAAATACTGCCTAGTTCTTCTTCAATACGCTCTACTCTGGTGGCATCCTTCTCGATTACGAGGACCTCGTGACCCTCGCCAAGCAGTGCCTTGGAGAGATAGTAGCCTACTTTTCCACCACCAATGACAATGATGTACATCGTTATTCTCTATGCTAACAGCTTTTCCTTGAGCAATTGAGCAAAGACCGTGGTGGGGCTAATGGCGTCTAGTCCCAGGGTTTGATAAAGCTCCTCACGAAGCGGGTCATAAATGCGACAAAGCACCTTGGGCACGTTAAAGATGTGCTTGGCGATTTGGGCAGCCATAACATTGCGATTGTCTCCTTGAGTCACTGCTATGAAGGCGTCAGCTTCTTCTATGCCTGCTTTCCGTAGCGAATCCTCATCAGTGCCATCACCCAGCAATGCAGTACCTTTGAAAGTAGGGATAAGCCTCCTAAAGCTACCTGAGTTAACATCTAAAACGGTCACTTCATGCCCTTCAATATCCAATAAAGCAGCCAGTTGAGCCCCTACCCGCCCGCAGCCCATAATAACCACTTTCATTTTTGTTTCTACACCAGGGGTTGCCGTAGCAGTAAAACCCGGCAGGGGGCATTCTTTAGCACGTAAGGGATAGTATCACCAAGATCAAATTGCCCAAAACGCTTGTGGTAGCTCATACCCATTAGAATGAGGTCAGCACTCCGCTCCATTACCTCATCTATTATAGCCGGACCTACTTCCCGTGTCTGAAGCAGATCTGTCTCTATTTCATAATCTTGCTCATCAGCACATTCCTCAGCGCTGCATAGTATCTCCTCTGCCTTTCTCGTTTCTGGCTCAAGTTCGGCGTCCAAGGGCAGGGAACGTTTTACTGGAATTATATAAACAACGTAAACCTTGCCCTTAACGTCCTTGGCCATTTTACAAGCTAGCTCTATTACCTCCTTATCTACCTCATCTCCACTTATAGGTACTAATATTCGAAGAAATTTCATTGGCTATATCCTACCACCCTATGTCAAGATAAAGCCTGTTTGCTTATTATATCAATAGTCTTTGCTCTTGTCCTGCAATACTTCTAGACCGTTTCAAGTTTATCGAGGTTGCCAAAAAGGTGCAAGTTTTTGGCTAATTTATTCAATCCGACCTGATGCTGGCACTGCTCCTGTCAAGGGAAGGTTNGCTCGCTTCCGATAGAAGTAGTAGGCTAGCAAGCCAACGAACATCCATCCAAAGCCCACATTACGACTGTAATGTCGTGTAACGATAACTATTATCCATATTGCCAGTGTAGCTACCAAGCCAACCACAGCAGTGAGGGGAAGCTCACGTCCCTTAATTTTGATATTTAAGCCTAGCTTAAAAGGACGGGGCAAGTCGGGTTTTTTGGCTCGCAAAGCCATAATGGAAGCGTGAGCAAAGGCAAAGGAAAGCAAGGAACCAAAAGTATAAAGTGCTCCTAGGTGCTCGAAGAATCCAGAGGTGAAGAAACCCGGAATCAGGATAAGTAGAGCTACTAAGCAGAATAGGATGATGGAAATGTAAGGGGTTCTAAAACGTCCATGTACTTGGCTGAGGGCTGCTGGCATCTGTCGGTGTGTCCCCAAGGAGAAAGCAAGGCGGGAGATCCCTAGCAGCCCAGCGTTGGTAGCAATAAGCAAGATAGTAGCAGCTAATACCGCCACCAAGGGCATATAGATTGGTTGTAGTACTCCTGAAGGCAGGTTGGCAGCGATACCGGCTACGGGATCTCTTGCCCAACCAGCCACTGGGTCTCCAAGTTCTTGAGGGGTCATGGTGGAGAGGGCCACTAGAGAGATACCAGCAAACATCACCAGTACGGCGATTGTCATTAGTACTAGCGCCCTGGGGGCTCGCACCTGTGGGTGGCGAGTTTCCTCGGCCATCTGGGACACGGTTTCTACTCCAGTAAAGGCTAGGGATGCAATGGCAATGCCGAAAACCAGCGCTCCGATGTTTGGCCAGTGGTCCTGGATGCCGCCAGTTAACTGGCTCCAGCTTGGTGGCCAATTACCTGCTCCAAACATGTTGTCAACAAGTTTGCTAACTGTGAATATCAGTAAGAAGCCGAGAATGATTATGGAAAGCTGGGTGGCCAAATCTAGCACCGTAGCCAAGATATTCACCCTGGATGATTCTTTTACCCCAATGACATTGATAATCATGAGGAACACTATGATAATCATAGATATGGCAGTGCCAACTACGGGGGAATCCTTCAGAGGTGCCCAGAAGTGACCAAGGTAGGGTGAAATAGTATAGGCGGAAATAGAGATGGTAACAATATAGCTTAGCATTAGAGCCCAGCCAGATATAAAGCCCACTAAATCATTGAACCCATGTCGGGCAAAACTGGCTGAGCCACCGGCCTCAGGAAGCATAGCTGTGCCTTCAGCATAAGTGAGAGCGGTAAAGATAAAAAGGATACCTGCTATAGCCAGTGCTACTGGAGCAGCACCCATGGCTACTAAAGCGACAATGCCTAACGCATAATAAATAGAGGAACCGACATTACCGTAGGCAGCGCTGAAAAGAGCTGGAACGCCTAATACTCGTCTGAGGCGGTAGTGCGTGATCCGAGGTCGGCGAACAATTCTATCGCCGGGTTTTGGCTGCCAGCCTTTTTCCATTAATCCCTGCTTTGGCCAAATTCAAACCTGGCGGGTGATTTTATTCCCCTGTTGGCTATTTGTCAACCAAGCATATTCGAGGTCGTTTATTAACACCTGTAGGGACAGACCTTCAGGTCTGTCCAAGATTCGGACAGGTTTAAAAACCTGTCCCTACATCCAGATTTTATAGAGTTGCTAAACAGCTTCTATATTCTTGCCAACTTATCTCTGATGGGATACTATGATATTGTGCCCCTGTAGCTCAGGTGGATAGAGCACCAGCCTCCGGAGCTGGGTGCGGGCGTTCGAGTCGCCCCAGGGGCGGATTACCTGCAGTTGGGGCAAGCATCGAAGAAATCCTCTGGCAGGTTCCACTTGTTTCTGATATATTCAAGCTGTGCTTCAGGTGCAAAGTAGTTGCCACAGACTTTGCACTTCTTCAGTTTAAATTCTACCTTCCAGTTATGTATTATCCTGGTATCACCTATGTCTTCCATTTCTATGCACTGAGTAGGGCAGATATAAACGCAGGAGCCACAGCCGATGCACGCCGTGGCAGTCTCCAGGAAGGGAGGGGCAACCTCTTTCTTGACCCCCCGATTGACCAGGCTAATAGCACTAACACCGACTACCTCTTGGCATGCCCTGACACATAGGGCACACAGAATGCATCTGTTATGCTCTAGATACTCCGGTCTAAAGGAGGTCTCCTCCACTCCCAGTTTACTGGCCAGATCCTGTATCACCTTTTCTCCAGAGCATCTGGCTAGCAGTAGCTCAACCAGCATTTTGCGGTTAGCTATTACCCTCTCAGAGGCAGTCTTCACTATCAGTCCTTCCTCAACGGGGTAGAGGCAGGAGGTTACCAATCTGGAGCGACCATTTCTAATTATCTCCACCACACAGAGGCGACAGGCTCCGTAGGATTCTAATGCCTCGTTATAGCAGAGGGTAGGGATCTCAATGCCATTGTCCCTGGCTACCTCCAGTATGGTTGATCCCTTTTCTGCTTGAATCTCTAGGTCATCAATAGTTAGGGTTATCAATTCTTTTACCTCACCCCTACAGCTCCCAGCTTACAGATATCATAACAAGCCCCGCATTTGATGCACTTACTTTGGTCTAGAATAACTGGTTTTTTCTTGGCTACAAAGGTTATTGCCTCTTGGGGACATGCTTTAACACAGAGACCACACCCAGGGCATTTGTCTTCGATGATGAAGTAGCTAATCAACTCCTTGCATACGCCCGCCGGGCAGCGCTTTTCCCTAATATGTGCCTCATACTCATCGCTGAAATAGCGCAGGGTAGTCAGAACAGGGTTAGGAGCTGTCCCTCCCAGGGCACATAGTGAGGTGTCGGCAAGAGTGTCAGACAGGCGTTCCAGTAGCCCAATATCCTCCTCTCTCCCCCTCCCCTCAGTAATGTCAGCGACAATCTCTCGCATCCTTCTTATCCCCTCACGACAGGGAAGACACTTACCACAAGATTCTTCCTCGAGGAAGGTAAGAAAATACTTGGCCATATCTATCATGCA
>JGI24422J19971_10002873_pt1 | contig 10762 bp, 10 predicted proteins | sample DeeMarSWOR152_54_FD_19971 | JGI IMG/M metagenome (IMG submission 19971)
CTGGCAGACGTTCCAAGGTCTTCCAACGTCCTACTTTTGATAAATCATATCTATTAAAATTAAAAAACATATTTTCAATCAACTCTTTAGCTGAATCAGGACTAACTAAATCACCAGGCCTTAATCTCTGATAAATTTCTACTGTTGCTTCTCCTTGATTATGACTAAGGTCTTTAGATAAGGTTTTTTCAATATATTTAATCTTCCCCTTATCAAGAGCTTTAAAGGTTTTCTTTATGTCCTCATCTTTTTCTAAGCCAAACGCCTTTAATAAAGTTGTAGCCGCTACCTTTCTTCTCCGATCAATTTTAACGCCTATAAAACCAGATGAATCTGTTTCAAATTCAAGCCAAGCTCCTCTGTTGGGAATAATCTTAGCTCCGAAATGACTTTTGCCATTTACATCTTGACTAGTGAAAAAAGCACCTGGAGAACGGATAAGTTGAGAGATAACCACTCTTTCCACTCCATTAACAATGAAAGTCCCTCTTTCAGTCATCAAAGGAAAATCAGCCAAAAAAACTTCCTGTTCTTTTGTTTCTTTTGTTTTCAAGTTGACTATCTTTACCTTTACTCGCAAGGAGGTCTCATAAGAATCATTATTTTGCTTTGCTTCTAAATCGTTTTTGTATTTTGGTTTTGACAGCTTATAATCCCCAAACCAAAGTTCCAGCTCTTTGCCGGTATGGTCTCGAATAGGTGAGACCTCAGAAAAAAGTTCTTTCAAATCCTTTTCCCAAAATTGCTGCCAATTCTTTCGCTGAACTTCCAGTAAATAAAATAAAGGTAAATGGACTTTTGATTTTCCAAAATTTTTAATTTTTATTTCCTCCATAAATAGAAACAAAAACTCCCCTAATCTGAGATTTTTAGGGTTAAGGGCGTGGAATTCGAACTCCACACCCTTAGTTTTGTTTAAGTTTTAAAAAAAAGAAGCAATCAATGTAAAAAATTTAATACTTCTAAAAAATTTCTTAGAGGTTGTTACTTTTTTTAGTATATTCTATTTCCTGAAAATTGTCAACCCCTTGATATCCCTTGACATCCCTTAACGTTCCTTGAAAACTTTTAATTCTCTGTTCAGTGATTTTAAGCCAGAAAAGAAACAATACTACAGCTAAAATTATTATGACAAGCCAGAAAATAATTTTCTTTATATACTCTGGCGAATTTTGAATTTTTTTAAGAAAATTCAAAATATAAACTCTAAATTCTAATTTCTAAATTCAAAACAAATTCTAAATTCAAAACTCAAATATCTAAAATTTTTTGGGTTTTGAATTTTGTGCTTTGGATTTGTTTAGGATTTAGAATTTCGGATTTAGGATTTCTTGAAAGCTATACTTTCAAAAGCACTACTTCTCTTCCTTCTTTTGGTAAATCTTTTCTTTTTATAGATAATTTACTTTGTGGCTCAACTGATTTTTCACCCATTACTTTTAAAAAGTTATCTACTTTACCTAACTTGATTTTTATTTTTGGAATATGATAAGACATAGGAATAACAATTCTTGGCTCTACTTGACTAACAATTTTTGATGCTCCTTGAGCATTTTCACCTACTGGCACCATTAAAATATCTATATCACCTATTTTCTCTAATTGTCCATTTTTTAATTCTTTCTCTTTAATAGAACCTAAATGGCAAATCCGTATTCCCTCTGTTTCAATAACATAAATATTGGTTGCTTCTTTTTCTTCTTTCTCTTTTTCGTTTGCTTCCATTGATATTCCCTGGACAAAAACATCTTTGATATCATATTCACCTTGTTCATCAATTAAAAAATAATCTTTTGTTTTAATCTTACTGGAATCGCAGTCCTTACTAGTCAATAACAAAATATCCGATTCTAATTTCGGCATATTTAAACCAATATTACTCTGGAAAGGATCAACAACTATTTTTACTTGTCCATCTTTTCCTTTTTGAGTAATTATTTGAAAACAAGATTGACCAAACCAAGTGATGTTCATAGATACCCTATTGATTGATTATTTAGCGTATTCTATAACCCTTTTTTCTCTTATCACGGTCACTTTAATTTCTCCTGGATACCTTAATTCCTCTTCAATTCTTTTGGCAATTTCTCGAGCCAGTTTATTAGCCATTAAATCATCTATTTCTTCTGGTTTGACAAAAACCCTGATTTCCCTACCTGCCTGAAGAGCCCATGCCTTTTCCACCCCAGTAAAAGAATCAGCAATTTCTTCTAACTCACCTAACCGTTTAAGGTAATTCTCAACTGTATCCTTTCTCGCTCCGGGCCTGGCGCCGGAAATAGCATCAGCTGTCTGGACTAAAACTGCTTCTATGCTTTCTACTGGATACTCTCCATGATGGGACTTCATAGCATCAATGACTTCTTTTTCAATTCCAAACTTTTCTAAAATTTTTATACCTATTTCAGTATGGGAACCCTCAACTTTCCAGTCAAGGGCCTTGCCAATATCATGTAAAAGACCTGCTTTCCGAGCCACTTGGGAATTTGCTCCAATTTCTGATGCCAAAGCGCCAGCCAAAAGAGAGACCTCAATGGAATGAAGCAAAACATTCTGGCCATAACTTGTCCGAAAGCGAAGTCGTCCCAAAAGCTGAACAATTTTAGGATCAAGACCAACAATGCCTGTTTCATAAACTGCCTGCTCACCGGCTTCTTTTAGTTTGCTAACAATCTCCTCTTCTGCTTTAGAAACCATTTCTTCAATTCTCACTGGCTGAATTCTGCCATCCTGAATTAATTTCTCTAAAGCCATTTTGGCAATCTGCCGACGAATAGGATCAAAGCCGGAAATAACCACTACCTCTGGTGTCTCGTCAACAACTATTTCTACCCCAGTTAAACTTTCCAAGGTTCTAATATTCCTTCCTTCCTTTCCAATAATTCTTCCTTTTATTTCATCATTAGGTAAAGAAACATTAGTGGTTGTAATTTCCTGGGCTTGGGAAAGAGAACATCTTTGGATAACTGAAGCTAAAATTTCTTTTGCTCTACTCTCAAACTTTTCCATTCCCTCTTTTTCCAGGTTTTTCATCTTTTCCAAAATCTCCAATTCATTTTCTTTTTCTACACCTTTTAACAATTCTTTTTTGGCTTCCTTTTGGGATAACCGAGAAATTCCTTCTAATTTTTCTATTGCCTCTTTTTTATAGTTCTCTAAATTCTCTTTTACCTCTCTTAGTTTTTCTACTTTTAGATGAAATTCCTTTTCTTTGTCTTCAAAGTGAGAAATCTTCTTATCTAAAATATTTTCTCTCTTTAATAAAACCTGTTCTGTTTTCAAAAGATTTTTTCTTCTTCTATCTTCTTCTCTTTTAGCTGATTCCAATATAGCAGAATATTTTTCCTTGGCTTCAGCGACTAATTCTTCTGCCTCTTTCTTTGCTTGAACGAGCTTTTTTTGGATTTTCTCTTCTAATGTGCCAACTTGTTTCTTGGCAATTGACTGGCGAGCATAGTAACCAAAAATTGAACCTATTCCTAAACAAACTATACTCACCAAAAGTGAGATTAATAAACTCATAATTGAAAATAGCCCCATTAGAAATTTTGAATTCTAGCGAATTTTGTCTTTCCATTAGTTTTTTCTGGATAGAGTCAATTTTATCCAATATCCACGTGAACACGAAATTTCTAACGGGGTAAAAAAATTGATAATTCAACATATTAACCAATTAAACTTTCTTGGTAATTACTTGATCGATAATACCGTATTCTTTTGCCTCTTGGGCTGATAAATAATAATCTCTGTCAGTATCTTTAGTAATTCTATTTAAGGGTTGACCAGTATGTTTAGCTAAAATTTTATTCAACTTTTCTTTTATCTTAACAATCTGTTTTGCCGTAATCTCAATTTCCACTGCTGCTCCGCTAATGCCGCCGCCAGCTACTTGATGAAGTAAAATTTCAGCGCTGGGTAGAGCAAATCTCTTTCCCTTAGCTCCAGCTGCTAAAAGAGTTGCTCCCATTGAAGCAGCCATTCCAATACAAACCGTGGAAATAGGTGATTGAACATACTGCATAGTATCATAAATTGCCAAGCCAGAAGTCACCACCCCGCCTGGAGTATTGATATAAAGTTGAATATCTTTTTTTGGCTCTTTGGAAGCCAAAAAAAGCATTTGAGCAATAACAGAATTGGCTACCGGATCAGTAATTGGTCCAACTAAGAAAATAATCCGTTCTTTTAATAACCGGGAATAAATATCAAATGCCCGTTCTCCATATTTAGTTTTTTCAATAACTGTTGGGATTAGGTTCATGATAATTTTCAATTTTCAATTGGTGCTTGAAAATTTATTTTGTCTTTTTCTTTTTTTCTTCTTTCTTTTCCTCTTTCGGTTTTTCCTTCTTTTCTACTTTCTTCTCCACTTCTTTTTTCTCTTCTTTTTCTTCCTCTGCTTTTTCTGTTTCCGGGCTTCTGACGTCTATTTTCCAGCCAGTTAATTTTGCGGCTAAACGGACATTCTGACCATCCTTGCCAATAGCTAAAGAAAGCTGGTCTTCTGGTACTAAAACTAATGCCTTATTTTTAGGCATAATCTTCACTTCTAAGACCTTTGCCGGTGATAAAGAATTGGCGATATATTTTTCTGACTCATCAGAATATTCAATAATATCAATTTTCTCTCCGCCTAACTCATTAATTACTGCTGATACTCTTGTTCCTCTCTGACCAACCATGGCGCCAATAGGATCCATTCCTTCACTATCAGAAAGAACAGCAATTTTAGAACGAGAACCAGCTTCTCTGGCAATGGATTTTATAGAAACCTGACCAGCTGAAATTTCTGGAACCTCTAACTCAAAGAGTTTTGAAACCATCTTGGGATAAGCTCGAGATAAAATTATCTGGGGTCCTTTAGATGTACTTTCCACATTTAAGATATAAAGCCGAAATCTCTGATTGGGTCGATAAAACTCTCCGGAAATTTGCTCCTCTTTTGGTAGAATACCCACTGTTTTACCAATATCAAAGAAAACTGCTCTTGGTTCAATCCTTTGGACCAAACCAGAGATTATTTCTCCTTTTTTTGATTCATATTCTTCAAGAATTGATTCTCTTTCTGCTTCTTTAATTTTTTGTAAAATCACTTGTTTAGCTGTTTGAGCAGCAATCCGACCATAATCACCCTGTTTTTTTAAAGGTATTTCTAATTCATCTCCAACTTTTATTTTTGAATTTATTTTCTTTGCCTCTTCCAGCATAATATGCTTTTCTGGATTAAAACGAACTTTTCCCTCATCTTTTTCCTCCTCTGCCTCGGCTGATTTTTTTTCTTTCTCTGCTTTTTCCTTAAACTCTTCTAATTCTTCTTCAGAATAAATCATCTCATCTGAGACAATTATTTTTATTTGCCAAAATTTTACTTCTCCTGTTTTTGGAGAAAGTTTTGCCTTAATAATTTGACCCTTTTTACCATAATCCTTTTTATAAGCAGCCGCCAGGGCTTGTTCGATGACTTCTACAACTTTTTCTTGAGCAATTCCTTTTTCTTCAGCAATTTGACTAAGAGCTGAAGCAAATGATTTAATTTCAAACATAATATTTTTTGTAAAAATAGTGTCCGTTGATTAACGGACTAAGAAGGGTGTGGAGTTCGAGCCAGAATTCCACACCCTTTTATAATAGCAAATCCTAAGGCCTCTGTCAAATATTATCCTGCGGGATGGCTTCCCGCATCCTTAAACAAATCTGGGTATTTCTTTGTTTCGGTCTCATTAAATTTTATTTCTCGCTTTTGCCATTCATTTAAAACATTTTTCAAAATATCTTCTCTAAACTCAATTGGCTTTTTAGAAATTTCTGGTTCTTTTCTTTCTGCTAAAATGCTGTATTTATAAAACAAACATCCACCAAAAATTAAAGCAAAAAGAACGAAAAACATAAAAGAACGAAAACTCTGTTCTGCTAAATTCCTGGGCAGTTTTTTAAAAAACTTTTTCCATTTGTCTAATTTTATTTTTTTTATAATTCTCATAACTTAATTTACTTAACTTGCTTAATTTACTTACTTTACTTTAATTTACTTCGTGTAGACCTTTATTGTTAAATTAGCCAGAGCATTTCTCTCCAGGGTACTATACTCTTTAAATTTAATACTTTCTATAGATGATTTTTGTATATTTAAATTAGAAATTTCAATTAAATAAGGAGCTGTTTCTAATTTTTCCAAAAATTTCAAAACATTAGGAAAAGAGCCCTCAAGAGACAACTGGTAATTACTAAAATTCCATTTCTCTGTTTCTGGTTTTAACAAAGCACTAGTAGAGACATTAATTGAAAGAGAGGAATTTTCAGCGCTCTCTTCTAAAAATTCAATAAACTCAATTGGTTTTTCTGAATCAACAAGTAAATTATCAATTTTTTCTAAGTCCTTTTGATAATTCTTGTAAAAATTTTTTAATTTATTAAAATTTTCTTTTCTTGTCTGTAATTCAGCAATACTGTTTTTTTGGACTACAAAATCTTGAGAATCTTTTTTAATTTCGTTTAAAAGAGAATAAATAATAAAAAATACAAAAACCAAGAATGCCAAAGCAAAAAAAGATAAGGAAATATAAATTTTTTTATTTAAATTCATCATATTTCAAAGTTTAAAGAGAAATCTATATCTGTTGGTTTTGTCCAGACAGATTGAGGTAGAACTGGATTTTTAAAAAATGATTTTTTTGTCTCGATATTATTTTCTAATTCAATCAAAAGTTCGCGACTGGGGGAAAAACCGGAAAGGGAAACTAAAAATTTATTATCCTTTTCTTCAAGGGATTTTANAGAAATAGTGTTTAAATAAACCCCTGAAGGAAAAATCTCTGAGATTTCTCNAAAAAGTTTAATTAAAGCAANCTGGTCCTGATAAAAAGTGTCTAACTTAAAAAGGTTTTGATTGATAGATTTTACTTTTCCTTCCAGTTCTTGAATTTGAGAAAATTTCATTTCTTTTTGAGATTGCTCTAAAAGAACTCTTTCTGCTTCAAGTTGGCTAGATACATAAATCTTTATAGAAAATAAAATTAAACTAAAAGAAATTAGAAAAAGCAAAACAAAAATTCCCAAAATGAGAACAATTTTGTATTGTTCTTCTTTTAACAGCTCTTTTTTATTTTCCGGCGGCAGAAGATTAATCATCTCACCACGAATATTACCACAAATAAGAATCCCGAATACTCACGAATAAATTATTAGTGATAATTAGTGATTTAAATTAGTGTTTGATTAGTGGAGTTTATGCCCCGGAGGGCTAAACCAATGGCAGTAGTGTATTTCAAAGATTCTTCTAATGGTAGTTCTATTTCTTTAGAGATATTAAGCCAAGGATTTCCTGACTGGGTCAAAACCTTTAACTCCAGAGAAAGAAAATTAGAAAGACCTTTTAAATTAGCTCCTCCACCAGAAAGGATAATTTTTTCTACCCCTTTTCTTTTTTTAGAAAGATGATTGGAGGACTCATGCGACTGATAATAATCAAGATATGATTTGGTTTGTTCAACTAAATCAGTAAGCACAGGAATTAATGCCTCAAAAATTCTCTCTTCCCAAATAATTTCTTTTTTAAATCGCTCTTTATTTCTTTTTCCTTTTAGATGAATTTTCTCTGGCCCCATAAGTCCATATTTTATTTTTAATCTCTCTGCTTTTTTAATATCAACCTTTAAGACCCGAGAAACTGCTTCCGTAAATTTCTGGCAGGAGACAGGAACAGAAGAAGTAAATCTTAAAGAGTTATCTTTAAAAATTATAAAGCTGGTTCTATCAGCTCCTAAATCAATCAAAAGAACTGGTTCCGAGCTTTTCCCTTGTTTTATTAAAGCCCGAGTAACGGCAATAGAATCAACTTCTAATGCCTTAATTTTTANGCCCGCTTTTCTAAAACAAGAAACATAACTATCCACTATCTCTTTAGGCATAGCCGCAAGTAAGACCTCAAGATAACTCTGCTTTTGGTTCAANGGAGGAATAATCTGAAAATCAAGATAAACTTTATGAAGGGGAACTGGAATATAATTCTCCGCTTCAAATCTAATAGCGCTTTCTATCTCTTCCTTTTCCACTTTTGGCATCTTAATTACTTGTAAAAATGCTTTTTCCTCTGGCAAAGAGGCAATAACATAATTTGTTTTTATTTTTTCTCCTTCAACATTCCTAATCGCTTTCCTTATAATCTTTACTAAACCTATCTCATTTTTAATTTTTCCTTCTTTTATAATTCCTGGCTTTATTGAAGCATAACCAAAAGAAGACAAAGACAAATCATCTCCCTTTTTCTTAAGTTTTATGAGCTTTAAAGATAAATCAGATATATCTATGCCAAAGGCCTCTGGATTTAAAGTTAAAAATTTTAACATAAGTTTTAAGGAATTTGCCAAAGTTTTGCTTTTTATTCAACTTCTTTCCAACTTGCCACTATCCAACCACCAGATGGTCCACTAGAAAATTCTGTATTCATAAGACCCACTTCATACTCAATTTCTGCATTATTATCAAGATAAAGTTTATATCCAGTAGCTTCTCTAATCTTCATATTATTCCGCAAGCGAATTACACCTAAAGATGTATAAAAAACCGCTCCAGTAGCATTATTGTTCACATTAATAGCTGGATTTGCAGGGTCTAAGGATGGATTAGTAGAAAGAATCATTAAATAACTTCCTACTACTCCTGAACCTTGGAGAGTACTACCATTTTTAATATCACTTTTTCCATCAACAATAACTACCCCGCTCGTGGAACTATAATCAGGATCCAGTTTTATGGTGGCATTATTAGCAATTGAAAAATCTTGAGTTACATAAATTGTTCCTCTCATTACCAAAGTAGCATTATTACTAATATTTAAATTTCCTATTATTTTTAAAGGACCTAATGATTCAGTAACTCCTATTCCTATTGTATAATCCCCAATATAAATACAGCTTGGATCATTATTACANCTAGCCTCATCTTTCCAATTATTAATTTGGGCATCAGAAATTGGNAAAGGAATAGAATCTATGTCATTAGGTCGAGATTTTACTGCNACTCCAGCATTACAGTTTACTACACTTCCCCCAGAAACATAAGTTAATGTACCTCCAATATCAGAATGCCTACAGGTATGAAGTGTAGCATCTCCTTCACTTATAACTAAATTACCAACTTCTAATCCCTCAATCTTATTTCCGTTGCCAGCCACTATAATACTGTCAGTAATATAACTTCTTTGTGTTAAAGGATCACCAACAAGAAAAACGTCATTATTTGAAAACACATTTCCCTTAACTTTACTATTGGGTTCCATTTCCATTCCTCCATCACCAACTTGGGCACCATAATGGAAAGCAATACCTGTAGTAGATAAGGTTACAACTACGCTTATCTTTCTAATGCATCCTTGTACGTTTCCTTCTGAAGTAATTTCTCTGGTTCCGGCAACAATATCTCCTACATCTCGAGTAGCTGTTCCTTCTCCTACATTTAAACTGCTAGGATTAAGGACAGGTAATTTCATACCTTTATTGTTCCGTAAAAGTATATCCTCTACCCCTGCCTCTGCCACATAATAACTTTTTAAAGATTTTATAGAGTTTTTTACTATCTGTCTTTCACTTAAAACTAATGTGCCGAAAGCCAAAGTAATAATTAAAGAAACAGACATTAAAATAATGGCTGCTAATATTGCAGCAAATCCTTTTTTATTATTTTTTAATAAATTTTTCATTAAAGATTTGAAATAGTGAAACTTAATATCCTCTTAATGTTCCAGTTGAACTTAGTTTTACTTCTCTTTGATANTTTTCTTTTAAAGACCGATAACGCACTGTCATTTCTATTTTTATAGAAGAAGGATCTGCTAAAGAAGATAAATAANTAAAACTTAAATTANTCACCTCAACCTTCTCTGAAGTTAANGGCTGAGGATCTTGCTCTTCTCTTTTTATACACAATCTTCCGTTATCTAAATAAAAATCAACATATGTCTTGGTTTCTCCTGAAGGAGGGTTTAGATTGGTCTCTAAACTAATTTGGTTAGCAGAACTAGTGGGTGTATAAATGTCTGAACTATATCTTATTTCTGAAAGAATATTATCTAAACCAGAATGGGCATTAATCAAGACCTCTCTATCAAATCGACTAATATTATAAAATTCAACCAACCTTAATGTTGCGGTTACAAGGGCTCCGCTAATTATAGACAAAACTAATATATAGACCAAAATTTCAATAAGAGTAAAACTATTCTTCATTTATCTAATTATTAAAATTAGTAATATAGGTAACCAAAGTCACATCTTTTATTTCCCCTCTTTCTTGCCAGTTTACTATGACACTAAATTTTCGTGAATTTGGGTCATCATCAACAGCGATATAAACAGGTTGTATATCTCCACTACCAGGATCTCGAGAAACTTCTTCAAAAACAATTTTTCGGGTAAAAAGATTATCGATAAGGCCAGGATCATTAACAACCAATCCCCAATTATCTCCAGAAACAGGAGCAACAGGAATAAGATAATAAGTGTCAAATAAATCAAGGTCAAGTTCTCCAATACCGGTTTTTCCATCAGCTGGATCATCCCAAGCTACCCGGTCTCTAATATTACGAACTGCTTCCACTCCTTCTTCGGCTAAATAACCAGCTTTCATTTCATTTTTGCTTTCTTTTAATACTTGGAAAGAAAAAACAGCAGCTTGATAAAAAGCGATAATTGCTATCGTTAGAATAAAGACAACAACCATTATTTCTATTACACTAAGACCTTTTTGTTTTTGATTGAAAATCATA
>JGI24422J19971_10002876_pt1 | contig 10757 bp, 8 predicted proteins | sample DeeMarSWOR152_54_FD_19971 | JGI IMG/M metagenome (IMG submission 19971)
AATACAATGGGAAAAAAGTTGTGAGAAGTGTGTTTGATGCTGAAGAAATTTATTCCGGTCCTCATCTTTCCGAAGGCCCGGATTTAATCGTTCTCTCAGAATCTGGTTTTGATATGAAGGGCTCGGTAAAGAAAAAGGAAATATTTGGCCGCTCGCAGCTGCAGGGTATGCATACCTGGGATGATGCTTTTTTCTGGTCAAAAAAAGAACAAGGTCAGGACCTACATATCTCTGATTTAGCAAAGATAATACTGGATGACTTTTCATACAAATAAAATGGGGACAGGCTACTTTTTCTTCGCGCAATTGGCATTTTGGATAACGCAACTCTTTCCAAGAAAAAGAAAAAAAATGGCACAAACCGCTATTTCTATGCAGAGCCTGCATTTTGGTAAGCTAAAACCTTTGAAAGAAAAAAAAGCCTGTCCCCTTTTCTTTAAAAGTAGCCTGTCCCCTTTTCTTCCTTTTATCATTCTATTACTTGCTCTTTCGCTNCCCCTCCAAGCTTATATAGGNCCAGGAGCGGGTTTTGCCTTTCTTACCTCTTTTTTTATCCTTTTTTTAACTTTTTTCCTGGCTCTTTTCTCCTTTTTCTCGTGGCCTTTTCGTTTTCTGTTTCGAGCCATAAAAGGGCAAAGAGCATATAAGAAAAGCAGTATCAATAGATTGGTAATCATCGGGCTGGATGGCTTAGAACCGACTCTAGTCGAAAAATACATGTCCCAAGGAAAACTTCCTAATTTTTCAAAATTTAAAAGAAGGGGAACATACGCTAAACTTCAAACAACTATTCCGTCAATATCCCCGGTCGCCTGGTCTTCTTTTATGACAGGTTCCAATCCTTCCAAACATAACATCTTTGATTTTCTAAGCCGCGACCCAAAGACATATCTCCCAAATCTTTCTTCTGCACGGATCGGAAAACCTACGAAAACTCTATCTCTCAGAAAATACAATATCCCCCTTTCAAAGCCCGAAATCAAAGGTCTGCGCAAGAGCATTCCTTTTTGGAAAATCCTGGGGCAGAAAGGCATTTTCAGCACCATCCTGAGAGTACCGATAACCTTTCCCCCAGAAAAATTCAAAGGACATCTCCTCTCTGGCATGTGCACTCCTGACCTGAAAGGAAGCCAGGGAACCTTCTCCTTTTATACCTCAGATAAAGAGAGAATAAAAAAGCGGGAAGGCGGAATAAATATTCCTGTGTCCATAATAAATGGGGATAAGATTGAAACCTACATATCAGGCCCAGAAAATAGCCTTCTGCAAAATGATGAAGAAATTCACCTCCCTCTTCAGATTTCAATCGATAACGATAAAGAAGAAGCTTTGCTAGAAGTCTCTGGCCAAAAATTCAAGCTGGAAAAACAGACTTTCTCAGGATGGAAAAAACTGACCTTCCGCCCTGGACTGGGAATAAAAATAAAAGCCATCTGTCGTTTTTATATCTCTCAAATTCGTCCTCACTTCGAGATGTATCTCACTCCGCTGAATCTAGACCCGGAAAAACCAGCTCTGCCTCTCTCCCATCCTTTTATCTATTCTGTCTATTTGGCGAAGCTCCTGGGAAGCTTTATAACGCTTGGAGAAGCAAACGATACCTGGGCCCTGAACGAAGGAGTTCTCAGCGAAGAGGCCTTCTTAGAATTGACTTATTCAAACCATGAAGAATGGGAAAACATGCTTTTCAATGCAATGAACAAAACAAAAAAAGGCTTGGTCACCTGTGTTTTTGAGACCACGGACAGCATCCAGCACATGTTCTGGCGGTATCTTGATGAGAGTCATCCTGCGCTCCAAAGGGGACAGGCTAATATGAGCGCTAAGGTTATCGAAGACCTCTATCAAAGAATGGATGAACTGGTGGGGAAAGTTCTCGACAAAACAGATGAAAAAGACATTGTAATCATCATGTCAGATCATGGCTTCAAGTCCTTCCGCCGCGGAGTGAATCTTAATTCCTGGCTTTATCTGAATGGCTATCTCTCCCTCAAAGAAGAAAAAAAAGGAAGCGAGGAGTGGTTTAAGGATGTCGATTGGGAGCAGACCAAAGCCTATGCTTTGGGCCTCGGGGGAGTTTACATAAACCAGAAAGGGCGAGAAGCAAAGGGAACGATTCATGCAGGTGAAGAAACAAAGGTCTTAAAGAGAGAACTCATAAGAAAGTTGGATGGTCTAAGAGACGATGAAAGAAACGCTATAGCCATAAATAAAGTTTTCGACCGGGATGAACTTCCATCTGGTCCTTATCTAGATAATTGTCCTGATCTTATCGTAGGGTACAACGAAGGATACAGGATTTCCTGGGATTCAGTCACCGGAAAAGTCAATGACCTTGTCTTTGAAGATAACATCAAAGCCTGGAGTGGAGATCACTGCATTGACCCCAGGATTGTCCCCGGCATATTTTTCTGCAATAAAAAAATAAATACAGAGAGTCCTTCTATAATGGATATCGCTCCTACAGCACTTGAATTATTTGGCCTCCAAGTGCCCTCGCACATGGACGGGCATTCACTGCTAGATGTCCAGAATTTTTCCTTAGATCAAAAAAGAAAGGAAGAGAAAAAATGAATCAAATAGATCGAAGAGAATTCATTAAATTAGGCTTGGCTGCTGGGTCTTTTCTGGCTTTGGGAAGCTCAGACCTGCCTATAAAAGTTTTTGGAAAGAGAGAGACTCCCCAGAAAGTCCTTATCCTTGGACTTGATGGGATAGACCCTCACCTTCTCCAAGGATGGATGAGGGAGGGGAAACTTCCCTATTTCCAGCGGCTTTGGAGCCAAGGAGATTTTCTCCCCTTGAGAACAAGTATTCCACCTCAGAGTCCTGTGGCTTGGTCGAATTTTACTACCGGAACAAACCCAGGTGGGCATGCTATATTTGATTTCATCCACAGAGATCCTGAACGTTACTTTCCTCTGTTTTCCGCATCCGAAACTACAGAGGCAAAAAAAACAGTTCGAATCGGAAATCTTGTGCTTCCTCTTTCAGGAGGGGAAGTAAATAACATGCGCAAAGGAAAAGCTTTCTGGCAGATTCTCGAAGAGCATGATATTCCGGCAACCGTTTTTAAAATACCGGCTAACTATCCTCCTGTTTCTACAAAACAGAGAACTATTTCAGGTATGGGAACACCAGATATTCTTGGAAGCTACGGCATCTTCAACTACTACACAACAGAAGCCAAAGAACTCAAAGAAGATATCGGTGGAGGAAGAATACATCCAGTCAGCGTCATTGCCAATAAAGTCGAAGCAAAGCTTCTCGGACCTGTGAACACTTTTAAAAAGGACAGGTCAGAATCAGCGATAGACTTTAAGGTCCTCATCGATCCGGTGAATCCCGTGGCTAAAATTTCTATCCAAGATCACGAATTTATCCTCAAAGAAGGAGAATGGAGTTCATGGAAAAAAATTAACTTCAGAATAATTCCCACTCAGAGTGTAAATGGCATCTGCATGTTTTACCTTAAACAGGTTAGACCTAACTTCAAGCTTTATGTTTCACCCGTCAACATTGACCCAGGTCGAGCTGCCCTTCCCATTTCCACTCCTAAGGGATACTCTGAAGAGCTGGAGGAGAGATTCGGTCCATTCTTTACCAAGGGTCTTCCGGCTGACACCAAAGCTCTTGATAACGACGTTCTGGATGATGGTGAGTTTCTTGAGCAGGACGATCTTGTCCTGAGAGAAAGGCTGGATATGTTCGACTATGAACTGGCAAAGTTTTCCTCGGGGCTTCTTTTCTACTATGTCTCCAGCACTGATCAACGGCAACACATGTTCTGGCGCCTTATAGATAAAGAACATCCTTCTTATGATCCAGGCCTTGCTTCCAAATATGGAAACACCATTGAAAATATCTATAGAGAGATGGATATGCTACTGGCAAAAGCAATGGACAAGGTGGATAAAGATACAGTGCTCATTGTCATGTCTGATCACGGGTTCTCTCCTTTCCGCCGCTCTTTTAATCTAAACACCTGGCTTAAAGAAAGCGGCTACCATACTCTAATCAATCCCTGGAAACAGGGTCGAGAAGATCTTTTTATGAACACTAATTGGTCAAGAACCAAAGCTTATTCTTTTGGCTTGAACAGCCTTTACATTAACCAAAAGGGAAGAGAAGCGGAAGGCATTGTTAAACCAGGACCAGAAAAAGAAGCCCTTGTTCGAGAAATTGCTCATAAATTAGAAAACTTCCGCGATCCCAAAACAGGGGGAAGACCTGTTTTGAGAGCTTTTGTTGCCAAAGATGTTTACCAAGGTCCCTATGTGGAAGAAGCTCCGGATATCATTGTCGGCTACAATCATGGTTACCGCACTTCCTGGGCTGCCCCACTGGGAAGGATCCCCAAGGAAATTGTTGAGGACAACACAGAAAAATGGAGCGGCGACCACTGCATGGCTCCCGAAGTTATTCCAGGAATTTTACTCACCAACCGCAAGATAAAGCTCAAATCTCCGGCTCTTTATGATTTAACGCCGACGATACTCAAAATCTTCGGTATAGAAACACCAAAGGAGATGGTAGGGAAACCGATATTTTAGATTCCAGGAGAAAAAAATGGGAAAAGCAAAAATAAAGCTGAGCAAGGATTTAATGGATAAAGTCAAAAAATACGCCAAAATGGCCGGATATTCTTCTCCAGAGGAGTTCATCACACATTGCCTGGAAAAAGAGATTGCAAAACTCGAAGAATCCGACTCAGAGGAGGAAATCAAAAAAAAGCTTAAAGGACTTGGATATATTTCTTAAGTAACAGACCATGTCCCAAAGTTACTTGATTATATTTGTCATTAAGAGGAGCGAATTTGCATTGTCATTGCAAGGAGCTAAACAACAGGTCATTGCGAGGAGCTAAATAACAGGTCATTGCGAGGAGCTAAATAACAGGTCATTGCGAGGAGCTAAATAACAGGTCATTGCGAGCCCCGCAGGGGCGAAGCAATCTCATAAAAAAGGTTGAGATTGCCACGCTCCTTCCAGTCGCTCGCAATGACATAATTCTCGCAATGACAGATTGAAAAAAAAAGTTGATGTGGATATTTAATTCAGCGTTCGGCAAAATTTTTAGCCTTATCTTTTTCCCTTTCCGAAGCATGAGCCCGTGGATTGGCATGATTTTTATCTCATTGCTAACAGCACTATTGATGCTTTTTATCTTTCGCTTCACTTCAAACCAAGAAGGAATAAGGCAAGTAAAGAATAAAATAAAAGCTCATCTCCTCGAGCTTCGTTTGTTCAAGGACAGCCTGAGCATTTCTTTTAAGGCGCAGGGAAACATTCTCCGCTACAACTTAAAATACATCAGCTACTCTGCCAAACCTCTGCTGGTGATGATCATTCCTCTCATTCTGATCCTCATCCAGCTTAACCTCTGGTTCGGCTACGAGGCCCTAACTCCCGGACAAGAAACAATTTTAAAGGTCAAACTGGAAGAAGGTCAGAACCCTCTTGATATCAATCTTTCTCTCGAACCTTCCACAGGTTTTAATATCCAAACTCCTCCCCTCAGGGTTGAAGAAGAAAGGGAGATAAACTGGCGCCTTCAGGCGAGAGAAAAAGGTGTTCATGATTTAACATTGATTGTTAACAGCCAGAGAATCACGAAAAAATTGGCGGTGGGTCAAAAACCACTGAGCAAGATTTCTCCTCTGAAAGCTAGACGTAACTTCATTAATGAACTTATCAATCCAGGAGAAGCTCCCGTTCCAGGAGACTTGCGGATAAAAACTATAGAGGTGAAATATCCCGTCAAGGATATGAAACTTTTTGGCTGGAACATCCCCTGGCTGTTGGGCCTCCCCCCCTGGCTTATAGTTTATTTCGCTCTTTCTATTATTCTTGGCTTCGCCTTTAAGGGCTTTTTCAAAGTCGAAATCTAACCTTCTATCCTTTTATTATAAGGTTTTGATTCATCAAGCTCTTGCTTTTTGTCGAATTTGAATTCAATTTTTCCCTATGATAAAGATAGTTAAATAAACCTTCANTCACGGAGGATATCATGAAATTAAAACCTATTGTGTTCGTATTATTTCTATCAATCTTTTTTGGCATTTATGTTTATGCCCAGGAAAAACCAGCAGAGCAGCCAAAATATGGCTGGCAAAAAGAGATGGTTGGAGGGATCAATTTAACTCAAACCAGTTTAAGCAATTGGACCCTGGGAGGTGAAAACTCATTCGCCTGGCAACTAAACTTTAATTTCAAATTTATAAATAGCCAGGAAAAGTATAACTGGGCTAATTCTGGAAAATTTACTTACGGTTCAGCTAAGATCGGCGATCAGGAATCCCGCAAGTCCCTTGATGAGATCAAGTTGGAAAGTGTTTTCACCTATAAGCTTGGAATATGCGTTAATCCTTATATTGCCTGTACTGCTGAAACTCAATTTGCACCCGGTTACAATTATGATACGGACCCAAAAACGCAAATATCGGCTTTTATGGACCCGGGATATTTCCGAGAAAGTATTGGTGTCGGCTATCAACCAAACGAAATCATTAAAAGTCGACTGGGTTTGGCACTCAAACAAACCATCACCAGCGATTATCCTATACCGTATGCTGATAACCCGGATACTGTGGATAGAATCGAGAAAACAAAGAACGAATTCGGAGCTGAATCGGTGACTGATCTAAGCTGGAAAGTAACTAAAAGCTCACTTTTTACCTCTAAATTAGAACTTTTTTATGCATTTGATGGCTTTGATGAAACGGACGTAAATTGGGATAACGTCTTCACCATAATGATTTCCAAATACTTTAATGTAAATATTAATTTCAAATTATTCTATGACAAAGACATCTCCAAAAAACGCCAAATCAAGCAGGCAATTGCGGTTGGTTTTACCTATAGCTTTTTATAACCAAAAAACAATAGAGATTTCTATCTGATGAAGATTATATGAAAGACGGGAAACAGGAATTGGGAACGGTTCTAATTATCCCTCTTTTAGGAAATACATCTTTAAAAGGAGACAGGGTTTAATCCAGGTTATTCACCTGGTCCTTTTCCCCAATCTTGTTGAACCAGGCTATCTCTTCGAGCTTCTTCCTTTTCTGCTCTCTAGAAGGCTTTTTCTCGTAATAACCCATGGCCATGAGCGAGACGATCTTGTATTTACGGGGAATTTTTAAAAATTTCCTGGCTTTTCTGGGATTGAACCAGCCAATCCAGCAGGTGCCCAGACCGAGCTCCTCGGCTTGAAGCACGATATGCTCACCGGCGATGCCTGAATCAATATAGTAATAGTGGATGTTCTGAATCTGTTTCCCTATTCTGTTGGCAATAATATCCAGCCGGGCCAGTATCAAAATTATAACCGGAGCCTTGGCAGCAAATTTTGTGACAAAATAGATTCCTGAAAAAACCTCTTTGGCAAATTGAGCCTTAAGGTCTGGGTCGTCAATAATCAAAAACCTCCAGGGCTGGACATTATCTGCGGACGGCGCCAACCGGGCAGCTTCGATGCAGGTCAGGATCTTCTCTCTTTCAACAGGCTTATCCAGGTAGCGGCGGATACTCCTTCGGCTCTTGACAAGATTTTGAAAAAAGTTTTTAGTCTCTAGTTTATTTTCTTTCATCTTAGACTCGCAATAACCTCTTATCACATAACTCTAAAAAAGAGCCAATTCTTAAATATTTTTCAGTCTTGCCAAGCCTGCTCTCTCAAGGACTCTAAAAGAATCAATTCTATTCTGTCTTCATGATAAAGATTTGGCGATGAATATTTTTATTTTATAAGGTGGAATTTGGTCTGACGTCCATCAATGAAGTAAACTCCACTCCTGATGAAGGCTCCATCCTGCTCCAGAGCAATACGAATTTCCTGGCCTTCCCACTCTGCAAGGTTTGTTCTGATGTTCAGTTCGATTGCATAGCAGGTGTCATAGTAGAGGCGGTAATCTCCTTTTCCAGGAACATTAACCTGGTTGTCCCACAGGCCAATGGTCGGTCCTGCTGCATGACCATAGAAGCCTAGCGGATGGCTATAGATGCTGGCCTTCAGACCAGCTTCCTTGGCTTTTTTCAAAGCAGCCGCAAGAATCTCATTTCCGGTTCTTCCCTCCTTGAACTCCATGATTAAAATATCCTGGAGCTTATTTCCCAGCTTCAATGCCTCTTTTAAGCCTTGAGGAGCATCAGTTTCTCCTTCTCGCAGGACATAGGCGTGTTCCTGGGTATCTGTGTTAAGGCGGAGATAGGTTATTCCGATGTCGCAGTGCAAGAGATCTCCTCTTAGGATAATATCTCCACTATTTTTTCTTTTTTCAGAGCGCTGGATAGACACCGAAGGATGAAACCAGTTGCCCAGACGCAACTCCCGGAACCTTTCCCTGATCCACCAGGAGACATCCTGAGTTGTGGTCACTCCTGGTGTGATGACTTCTCGGGAGAAAGCCTCGGCGATGATTCGATGGGCTATAGCCACAATATGGGGATAGACTTCAAGCTCCTCAGCTATTCGCCTCTCCAGCCACCCGACAGCAAGTTTCTCTGCTGAATGAAGTCGCGAAGAGTATTCGGGCCCAATAGCTCGAAGGAGCTTTTTTTTCAGGGAAGATGAAAGGCCATCGCCAAAGGCAAATGTATCAGACTCGTTAATCCCGATTCTTTTGGGATTTCGCTCCTTTATAACCTTTGCCAGACATTCCCACTGCTCAATTTTTTCAGGCTGCCAAACTCCTTCGTAGAAATCTCTGATCCCGTAACGGCTAACAGCCAGCCTTTCCACACCTTTTTCTCCTCTGTCATAAAAAACTAGCATTGTTAGACGGCGGGCCGCAAGGGAGTTATAAGGAACCAAGGAAAAAAAGACTGGGTCCTCATTATACTCACGACAGATAACTAGCCACATATCAAAGTTCTCCCGCCGCATAAGTTCAGGAAGAAGTGTTTCAAGACGAATCTTTAACCAGTTATTAACAGCAGCATTTCTATCCCGCATGCTAAGAATAGAAGGCATCTCTTCTTTTCCAGACAGAGGGGGAAGAAGCGCAAAAATAAGAAAAGATACGAGAAGTACTATTTTTATTTTTTTAGACATGATTCCTCCTTTCCAATCCAAATTTTAATGTTCTTTTTTCCTCAATTTATAACAGAAAATTGAATTTTTTAAAAACCTTTGAGACTTTTTTTTCGTATTACATTAGTGAATCCAGGCTAAAAGCTTTCGAGTAAACTATAAAGAAAAAAGTGGTTAAGAACAAAAATGGGAACAGGCCCCATTTTCTGATGTTCTGTCCACAAGTTGAGAATGTCCTCTTTGTTACAAAAATGGGGACTGCTTCCTTTTTACAAGTCAGGAATTTTTTGGTATAGTGCATAAGGCTTTAGGGTTCCTAAAAAAAATTATTAGTCAATAAAGGAGGAAGAACAATGAAAAAATTTGCGTTAATTGGAATTACGGTTATTTTCGCTCTATGTTCTTTTACATCTTGCGAAGAGGGTTTGTTTGTTTCTAAGGCTGCCCCTGCCGATGCTGAAAACGCGCTTAAGCTGATACCTAAGAATGTGATGGCTGTCTTTTTTATCGATATCCACAGGGTAATGACAATAGAATTTATAAATAATCTAATCAAAGAGAAAGAAAGCGATGAGACGTCAGATGAATTAACTGGTTTTCAGGAATTTAAAGCAAAGACAGGAATTGATCCCGAGAAGGACATCAATTTCATCGTTGGGGCTATAACAGGAGAGACGGAAAAAGGAAAGGAGGAAGGCGTCGCAATCATAAACCTCACCTATAACAAAGATCTTTTGCTCTCTATGATTAAAGAAGAGATGGCAAAAGAAAAGGAAGAAGAACATGAGAAACAGGCTGAAGAAGAGGAGGAAGAAGAAGAACATGAACTGATCGAAGAAGAATACAACGGCTTTACTATTTACACAGTTAAAGAAGAATGTGAAGAAGAAGAAGAAGAACATGGGGAAAAAGATGAAAAAGGAGAAAGCTTTACTTTCCTGGACAAGTCTAACATAGCCGCAGGAAATAAAAATGCAGTCAAGTCTGTGATAGATGTTCTAGCTAAAAAGAAAGAAAGTGTTTTAAAAAACGAAGGACTTTCTGCTTTGCTTACAAAAATTGATAAGGAAGCGATTTTCTGGGGAGCGGCTTTTATCCCCGCCGAAGCGATAAAAGAAGCTATAGAGGCAAGGCCTGAACTCGTCATCCTGGAAGCAGCCAACGCTGCCTCTTTCTCTCTTGATTATAAAAACGCAAACATCATTGCTGACCTAAAAATCATGAGCAGCGATTCGACGAAGAACCAAGAGCTGGCTGATAACTTAAACGGTTATAAAGATATGGCAGCTTTGATTCAGATTCAGGATTTGAACATGGCCGAGATTTTAGACAGGATAGAGATTACCTCCTTCCCAGATCATGTAAACATCTACACCAGCTTTCCCGAAGATCTTCCTCAGACTATCATTGATAAACTCAAAATGGAGAAGACGAAAGAGGAAAAAAAGGATAATTAGTAGGAAATATTCTTCTATTAATCTTCAAGAATATATTCCTTCTGAGAAAAAAGAACGCAGGCTAAACTAAGAAAAATGACCGTAATAAGAAAAAGCATGAAGATAGCAGTCCCTGTAGGACTTGGCTCAAGCCTGAACATCAGGAAGGAAAACCTTCCTGTTCTGGGAGCTGGCAGCAAGGATTTGAGATAATGGACGATGGAAAACCGCTGGGTTGAACCTGGAAAATATTGGATAACGTTTTCCCAGCCAAAGCTGAAAACAAG
>JGI24422J19971_10002877_pt1 | contig 10756 bp, 8 predicted proteins | sample DeeMarSWOR152_54_FD_19971 | JGI IMG/M metagenome (IMG submission 19971)
ATATTGACCGGATGGAAAAAAATATCGCCCGGATTAAAACAGAAAAAGTGACGGAAAAAATCACCAATCTCTGTTTTGAGCTCCTGGAAGCCAAAGGGAAGGAATAGAAAGTGGGAAAAAAAGTCTACAGAAAAATCAATCATATTCACATGGTCGGCATCGGCGGCACAGGCATGAACGGTATCGCTGAAGTCCTTCTCAACATGGATTACAAAATCTCGGGAACGGATATCGTTAAGACCGAGGTGACTCAGCGGCTTGCGGACCTAGGAGCCGAAATTTCCATCGGCCATAAAGCGGAAAAAGTCGAAGGAGCGGATGTGGTTGTCATATCCACAGCCATTAAAGAGGATAATGTCGAAGTTGAAGAAGCCCGGCGCCGTAAAATACCGGTTATTCCCCGGGCAGAGATGCTGGCTGAGCTGATGAGGATGAAATACGGAATCGCGGTGGCGGGTTCGCACGGCAAAACGTCCACCACCTCCATGATCGCTCAAGTGCTCGAATCGGGCGGCTTTGATCCCACTGTCGTGGTCGGCGGCCGCTTGAACACTGTTGGCGCCCATGGGAAATTGGGTAAAGGGGATTTTATCGTGGCCGAAGCGGACGAAAGCGACCGTTCTTTCCTCTACTTATCGCCTTTTATCGCCGTGCTCACAAACCTGGATGACGAGCATCTCGACCAGTATCAGACGGTAGATGAAATCAAAAAAACGTTTATCAATTTTGCGCTTAAAGTACCATTCTACTGCCCCGTGATTCTTTGCCTCGATGACCCCAACCTCCAGGCCCTGATTCCCTCTCTCGGCAGAAGAATCATCAGCTACGGATTCTCTGCACAGGCCGACATATTTGCCAGAGACATGCAGTTCGAGAAATTCTCGAGCACTTCGACTCTCTACTGGAAAGGAGAGAAATTCGGAAAACTCAGGCTTAACGTGCCCGGTACTCACAATATTCATAACAGCATGGCCGCAGTGGCCACCGGGCTGGACCTTGATATACCCCCTGATACAATCCTGGAAGCATTGGAAAGCTATTCCGGCGCTGGCCGCCGCTTTGAATTGAAGAAAGAAACCAACGATATCATGATCATCGAAGATTACGCCCATCATCCGACTGAAATTAAAGCCACTCTTGAGGCAACCAAGAGAGGCTGGAAACGCAGAACTGTTGCTGTCTTTCAGCCCCACCGTTACAGCCGTCTCTCTGTTCTGATGAAAAGCTTCGCCACCTCCTTTAACCAAGCGGATGTCCTCATCATCACAGAAATATATGCGGCAGGAGAAACGCCAATTGCTGGAATCTCCGGACAAGTCCTCCATGAGGAGATCAAGCAACTTGGGCACAGAAACGTGTATTTTGAACCTGACATGAAAAAAATCGCTCCTCTTCTCGGAAAGATTACTCAACCTGAGGATATAATATTAATCATGGGAGCCGGAGACATTTACAAGACTATCCCCGATATCGTGAAAATACTGGAGTCCAAAGGATAAAGATGGCTTATAACTTCAATCCGGCCATGAATAACAGATCACATCCCTACATCTCCGAACCGATGCAGTTCCAACGCGGAAGAGGAAAAATCAAGAGAAAAAAAATCAAGAGAAAGCTACGTTTGAAATTCACGCATATCCTTTTCACCTTCCTTCTTCTTGGTGGGATATTCTACTCAGTGCAGCGAGCGTACATCTTCCTGATTTCCTGGGATAAACTGGACATCCAAGAGGTGGAAATCGTAACCCGAACGCCTGAAATCGAAGAAGAAATTCATGGATTCCTGGAAGGGAAACATCTAGGCTCCATTCTTCTTCTGGACATCAGTCTCCTCCAGGAAAAGATCACAGGTCACAGATGGATTAAAGAGGTCCGTGTGAGGAAAATTCTTCCCTCCACTCTCAAAATCGACATCAAAGAGAGGATTCCCGCCGCTCTGTTGAAACAAGACAATATCTATATGATCGACGAGGAGGGAGTCTTTCTTGAGAAAATAGGAGAAGGAGAAAAAGTGAACCTTCCTCTCCTTATTGATTCGAATAAATTCCAAAGGGATTACGAGGAAAAATTAAATTTGGCTTGGGAATGTCTTCGCAGCTTATCTCCATCAGAGAAAGAACAGCTTGAAGTCCTTGACTTGACTGAATACGAAAACGTTGTTGTCCAGCTCAAGGAGAATCAGACGAAGCTCATCATGGGTTGTGACCGATTCCAGGAGAAAATCAGATTATACAACAGGTTTCAAGCGAAACTGGAAAAGTATGGGGCTCTTGACTACATCGACCTCCGCATTCATGACAGGCTGTACATCAAACCCAAGAACAGCTTCTTTCAAAGCCATCTCATTCCCCAAGCCGGCAAGGAGGCTTTCTGATGCCTAAAAACAGCTATATAGTCGGATTGGATATCGGAACAAAAAAAGTAGCCGCCATTATCGGTGAAATCGGAGAGGACAACAAAATCGAGATCATAGGCGTGGGAGCAGCCGAGTCCCGAGGATTGAGAAAAGGAGTCGTAGTCAATCTCGAAGCCACGGTCAGCGCTATCAAAAAAGCACAGGAAGAGGCAGAACTCATGGCCGGGTATGAAATCGACCGGGCCTTCGTCGGAATATCCGGGGCTCACATAAAAAGTTTCAACAGCAGAGGAGTGATCGCCGTTTCCGGGAAAAACAGAGAAATCGCTCGAGAGGACATCAAACGCGTTATCGATCAATCCAAGGCTGTATCCATCCCCCCGGATAGAGAAATCATTCATATCATTCCTCAAGAATTCGTGGTCGATGACCAGGATGGGATCAAAGACCCGCTCGGCATGAGCGGAATAAAACTCGAAGTCAATGTGCACATCGTCACGAGCGCCACGACCTCGGTCCAAAACCTGAGGACATGTGTCGGGCGTGCGGGTATTGAAGTTGAGCAAATCGTCCTCAATCAGATAGCCGCCAGCGAAGCCACACTCACTCATGACGAAATGGAGCTCGGCGTGGGTATGATCGATTTAGGAGGCGGAACAACCGAAATTGCCATATTCGAGCGAGGAAGCTTATGGTACACCTCCATAATCCCCATCGGAGGAGACAACTTCACGAATGATATAGCTGTAGGCCTCAGGACTCCAATCCCGGAAGGGGAAAAAATCAAGAAAAAATTCGGCTGTGTATCCAGCACTCTGCTGGATGATCAGGAAACAATAGAGGTTCCATCCGTCGGGAGAGGAAAGAAACCCCGAATTCTCTCCAGACAGCTGCTGGCTGATATCATCCAGCCAAGAGCAGAAGAAATCTTCCGGTTAGTTGATAATGACGTGAAAAGGATGGGGTATGAAAAATCCCTGAATTCCGGAATAGTCCTCACAGGCGGCACCGCACTCCTCGAAGGCTTGGAGGAAGTTGCGGAGGAAATCTTCGATCTGCCTGTCAGACGTGGTGATCCCAGTGGTGTTGGCGGACTGGTTGACAGAGTCAACACTCCGGACTACGCCACTTCAGTCGGCCTTCTTCTTCATGGATTCAAGCAATGGAAAGAAAAAGGCCTATCCAAAGACAGGAAAGGAAGCCTTTGGGCCAAAATCAAAGAGTGGCTCAAAGAAGCATAGGAGGAAAAAATGACAGAAGAAATGAAAAACATACTAAAATTTCATCTGGTCGAGGAACGCTTCGGCGCCAAAATCAAAGTCATCGGGATTGGCGGCGGAGGGGGGAATGCAATAAACAGGATGATCCAGACAGGAATCGAAGGAGTCGAGTTCATCTCTGTCAATACAGACCTTCAAGCTCTGAGCAGCAACAGGGCCAGGACAAAGATCCAGATTGGAGGGAAGCTGACAAAAGGTTTAGGCTCGGGAGGCCGGCCGGACGTCGGGAAAGAGGCCGCAATCGAGGATACGGAAAAATTAATCGAGATCCTTCAGGGTGCAGACATGGTTTTCCTGACTGCGGGCCTGGGAGGCGGAACAGGAACAGGCTCCACTCCGATTCTGGCCAACCTGGCATCAGAACTCGATATGCTGTGCATAGCGATAGTGACTCTTCCCTTTGAGTTTGAGGGAAAAGTCAGAGCCAAGCAGGCGCAGGAGGGCTTATCCCAGTTGAAAACGGCCGTGGATACGGTCATCGCCATCCCCAACGAGAGGCTGCTCCAAACTGTCAACCTGGACACCTCCATCCAGGATGCCTTCAAGATGGCGGATGACATACTCAGACAAGCCGCTCAAGGTGTTTCAGATTTGATTACTCGGCCCGGCCTGATCAATCTGGACTTTGCCGATGTCAAATCCATCATGAAGGGAATGGGCATGGCTTTCATGGGCACAGGAATGGCATCAGGAGAGAACAGAGCCATCGATGCGGCACAAAAAGCCATATCCAGCCCTCTCCTGGTTGACACCTCGATCGAAGGCGCTCAAGGAGTCCTGATCAATATCACCGGCGGCAAAGACATCACTCTCCACGAGGTCACCAAAGCCTCTCAGCTCATTCACAGCAAGGCTCATCCTGAAGCCAACATCATTTTCGGAACCGTCATCGATGAAGGCCTGAAAGAAATGGTGAAAGTCACGGTCATTGCCACAGGCTTCGACTTATCCGCACGGACCGAAGCGCAAGTTCCTGAAGATTTCCCTCCTCTGAAGCCAAAAACGCCCGCTCCTTTCCAGGTTCAGCGCGAGACGCCCCCCTATCTCTTCGAGCCCAAGGGAAACCAGACTCCTTGGGACAGACCAGCCTGGGAAAAGAAATGGGAGCCGTATGAAACACCATCTTTCATCAGGAAAAACAAAATCACTCCCTTGAGAAAGACACCCGATGAAATCAGCTGACCTTGCTGTTCTGGGATGTGAACAGCTTGTCACGTGCGGAGGCCAGATACCGAAAGAAAAGGCTCTCTGCAGGACCTGGGAGTCATAGAAAACGGATGCATCGCTTCCCATCAAGGAAAAATTGTTTTCATCGGAGATGAAAAGAAATTCAACGACGAGGTCCGTTTAGAAAAAAGCGGCATCCGTGTAGACGGAAAAGGCCTGGTGGGCCTTCCAGGATTTGTCGACTCTCACACGCACCTCCCTTTTGCCGGAACCAGAGAGCAAGAATTCGTTCTCCGTCTAAAAGGGTATACTTACCTGCAGTTGGCCGAAAAAGGACTGGGGATTCAAACGACAGTCAATGCCACACGGCAGGCCTCCAAGGAAGAGCTTGTCTCCCTCTGTCTCTCCCGCCTCGACAGTATGCTTATCCACGGGACCACCACTGTTGAAGGCAAGAGTGGCTACGGACTGAACCTCGAGGATGAAATTAAACAGCTCGAAGCGCTGCAAGAGGCCGATAGCCTCCATCCTATCGATATCGTCTCCACTTTCATGGGGGCTCATGAAGTCCCTCAGGAATTCAAGTCTAAAAAAAGTGACTACATCGATCTATTGACCAATAAAATTCTTCCGAAGGTCAGAGAAAAGAACCTGGCAGAATTTTTCGACGTTTTCTGCGAGAAGGGCGTTTATTCGGTAGAAGAGACCAGAAAGCTGGTTAGAGCTGCGAAAGAAGCGGGCCTTAAAATCAAAATTCATGCCGATGAGCTCTCCCCTCTTGGAGGCGCTCAGCTTGCCGCTGAGGAAGGAGCCGGTTCAGCTGATCATCTCATCAACATTACGGATGAAGGCATCCAGAAGCTCGCTAAAAGCCAGACTGTGGCCACACTGCTTCCCTCGGTTTCCTTCTTCCTCATGCTCGAGAAAAAGGCTCCTGCCCGAAAACTCATCGAGGGAGGGGCCATCGTCGCTCTGGCAACAGATTTTAATCCCGGGAGTTCGATGACCGAATCCATGCTTTTCGTCCTTCAACTGGCAGTCTTCACCCTGAAAATGTCCATCGAAGAAGCCATTCATGCGGCTACAACAAACGCTGCCTATTCTCTTTCCAGGAATGAGGATGTGGGGAGTCTTGAGGTTGATAAAAAAATGGACCTCGTTCTCTACGAAGCTCCAAATTATCCGTCGATTGTCTACCACCTGGGCATCAATCCCATCAAACACGTCATCAAAAACGGAAAACTGGCGGTCAAAAACGGACAAATCCAGAAGAGAAGTTAAATGAAGTGCTTCAATCTCTGTACTGTAATCATATTATTGCTTCTTTTCTCCTCCCTCGGAAGTGCCACAGAAGAGATCGCCGAAAAGACAGGTAAAAGCTGTTCATTTTGTCATCTGGATCAGTCAGGAGGAGGTGAGCTGACTGAAGCCGGAAAAGACTACCTCAAGAAATCTGCCAGAGAAGGCGGTGAAACACAGAAAGAAGTTCTCCAAGCCGGAAGAAGAAAAGCCTCAGATTTTATCCGCCTTTTGGTGGGTTATCTCCATATTCTCACAGCCATATTTTGGTTTGGCACCATCCTCTATGTCCATATAATCCTTAAACCTTCCTACGCCGCTCATGGCCTTCCCAAAGGAGAAGTCAGGTTAGGTCTTCTCTCCATAATCACAATGGCAGTCACCGGAGTAATACTATCTATATATCGAATCACTTCATTATCCATCCTCTTTAAAACTCGTTTTGGAATATTATTTATCATCAAAGTCGTTCTTTTTCTCATAATGGCTGGTACAGCGATTTATGTCGTCCTTTTCATCGGACCAAAATTGAAAAAAAAGAAAGAAGCTAAACATCTCGAACCAAGAGGAGATATGACTATTGACGATTTGATTCTTTTTAACGGAACCGAAGACCGAGCTGCATACTTCGCTTACAAAGGAAAAATATACGACGTGAGCAAAAGCGAACACTGGAAGAAAGGCACTCATTTCAGTAAACACAGTGCAGGAACTGACCTGACGGATATGCTCAAACAAGCTCCGCACGGCGAAAAGAAAATCATTGAAATGTCCCAAATCGGGAAGCTAATTCTGACGCAAACGAAAAAAAAGCGTCCCCGCCACGAAAGAATCTTTTATTTTATGGCCTATATGAACCTGATATTGGTTTTTCTGATTACACTCATTCTCGCTCTCTGGCGCTGGTGGTAAAAAAAGGGGACAGGCCCCTTTTTTCAGGGTCCGTCCCTTTCAGTCCTTTTATTAAGGAAGAGAGGGACTGTCCCTCTTCTCAAAAAAAAGGGGCCTGTCCCCTTTTTTCTTTTTTTATTTAAAAGGATAGTCGGGCAGGAAGATTCTCTGTTTCTTACCCTGTTCGAAATAATCCAGATGAAGTAACCACAACCCGATTCCAGCTGCGCCCTGCATCAGGTTGGTCTGTGCCAACAATAGCTCGGGGCGCGTGCGGTGCTCTGCATGTACCCATCTCAATCCGGCTTCATCTCGTGTACTCCTTTTGAGCAAATCTGAAGTCAGGCGCCGGACAAAATCAAGGTATTCCTGCTCATTCGTTATTCGATGCAAGTGCAGGAAAAACTCAGCCACTCCGGCGGAACCACAGCACTGCCCGACATTATTCCAGAATCCCGGAGTCTGTTTTTCCGGAATGCCGCTCTGGAGAATGGCACGGGCACATCTCTCGCTCCATTCTATCCAGCCCTTATCCCCTGTTACCTGATACAACCGGTAGAATAGCTGGGCGGTTCCAGTGGGGCCATGACACCATCCCAGATAGTAGAGGTCCTTGCCGTCAGGCTCATGATGAAAAATCAAACAGACATCTCCCTCCTTATGGGCGATGGACTGAAGATACCGGGCACCGGACAGGGCGGCATCGAGAAATTTCTTTTGCTGGGTCTCGGCACATAGCGTAGCCAGAAAGTAGGAGATGCCGGCCGTCCCATGGGAGAAGTTGGGCATCAACCGAGGATAGTCGGGATCCATGGCCCATTTCGTCCCACCTCCTTCTTCCTGGCCCAGCTCTATCAGTCTATCTCCGGCATGGACAGCCAGGTCGAGCAGGGATGGATCTTTCAATTCCCGGGCCGCATAAACAAGGAAGAGTCCGGTTCCGGCTGTGCCGCTGATGAGGTCAGTCGTCTGGCTCCACTCCACGCCTTTTCCTTTTTGGAGGGCATTGTTTTTAAGATAATCAAGGCATTGCTCGACTCCCTCGCGGTATTTTTTATCTTTGGTGGCTTTGAACGTTTCTTGGAGGGCAAATCCGATACCAGAAATCCCCACATACAATCCTGCGCCTTTTTCCCCTTCCAGAGTCGCGAGCAAGTAATCCGCGCCGGAACACGCATCATCGAGAAAATCTTTCTCTCCCGTGGAATAATAAGACTCAAGAAAAAACAGAACCACACCGGGTGTCCCACTGTACAGAGTGTTGTTTATGGATTCATCATTTTCCGGAACAGCCGGCCAGGTTGTTCCTTTTTCAGTTCGAACAGCCGAAGCTCTGATCCAGCGTGCGGCTTGAAGGGCCGCATCCAGATAGGGCCTTTTCTCTACCGCTTCTGTTTTTGTGGTTAATAAAGGAAATGCAGCTATGATAAAGAGTAAATATGTCGCAATGACAGTTCTCTTTTTCAACATTCAAATCCCCTTTTTTTCTTCATATTCGGCCTTCCCTCGAAAAAAACGTCCAAAGGAAAGTCTATTCAGATTTTATCAGCTCTTCAAGTTTTACGGAAGCCAACTGACCCAGACCATAATGAATGAAGATAATTATTTATCCGGGATTTTAAAATCGATGTCAAGAAAAATCCAAATTTCTACACTTTACTGTTATCCATTTTTTTCTGGAAAATAATTGATGAGTAGTAAAACCATCTGATTGATCAGACATCTAATAATTTCCTGATAAGTTTATTTTACTTTTCCAATAAGGGGATTATTTTTTTTGCAAAATATAGTAAAATCCTTGTGCAAAGAAAGGGAGCCAAAAAAGAAAATCAGATGCTGTACACATAAACCTTTTACATTCTCATAACAAGGAGGGGTGATGATGAGAAAAAGACTTCTTCCGCTTATTATTGCTTTACTAATTATCCCCTGGGAGATAAAAGCCCAACAGCTGTATCAAGATACATCTCAATCTGTCTTTAAAAAGCCAGCCGTCTCGCGTCTGCTATATAACAGGGTATTCATACATCGAAGAGACGGCACTTTCCTCTCCGGACTGCTAGCCGGCGTCGAGAATGACAAACTGATAATCCGGATAGGAGAGAAAGATGAAGAGCAACATTATCTTGATCTGTTAAGGGTGACAATCGAAATCGAGAAGAAAAAAGGACGCAATGTTATTCCAGTCGTGTTGCTTGGAACTTATCTTGAAAATTTATTGGTTTCTTTTACAGAAAACCAGCCAACAGCTTACCTGCCCAAAACTTATGAAGGTGCCGGAAATGCACTTTTTAGTAACGTGCTTATGGCCCTCACATGGGGAGGAATTTGTTACCTCATCACTCCCAAAACTAAAAAAGTTGAAAAAGTATTCAACTTTAACGGAAACGAAGAAAAAAGGCGGGCAAAATGGGGACGGCTGAGAAGATATATCACCGGGGAATTTGGATCGAAAAAAATAAACTTCTCTGCTCAGGGAAGTTATGTCTTTACGCGTGTTTCAAGCCGTTACACAACCTTGATTCAAAATGCCGGGTATCAGCCGAGGAGTTATTCATATCTCTTCCTTGATTCTATGGGAGAGACAACGGATTTCAACATGCTCCGCAAGCTCCAGCTCACCATCACCGCACCATCTAAAAACGAGTTTGGTATCGCAGTTTATTGGCCGGGCGAGCCTTTTACAGCAGGAGAAAGATCAGAGGAGAACCAATCCTTTGCAGTCGAACAGGAGCTCTCCGCGACAGCATACTATGGTGTGATCGTATTTAAACCTCCACGCTTTCAGAAATCGAAGCGGATCTCCCTGAATATCGGGATTGGTGCGGGAATGGCTCAAGTCGATTTCAAGGTAAGAACAAGTTCAGAAATCTGGAATCCCTATTATTGGACTTACGACACAACCAGAAATCAATACAACATCTCAAAAAGGCTTTTCAGTTCTGTATTTTTTTCTGAGTTGAATTTCTATGTCAGGGATGATTTATCCCTGGGCCTGGTTGCAGATTATGTATACATTCCTCCCCTTCAAGCACCAGAAATTCCTGAGGCTGGAATTCCTGCTCAAAAACTTCGTCTTGGAAATGCGAGCGTCGGCTTTACACTGGGTTTACATTTCTAATCTACAGGCTGAAGCCGAACTTAAAGAGCGAATTTGAAGTCAACAGTCATCACAAAAATTCGAACGAAAGCGTGTTAGCGGAAAAAATTCTAAATTGAAAAACTCTGCTAAAAATACTTGTCCAGCATCCGGTACTGTATGGCCTCGGAAACATGGACAGGGCTGATCTTCTCTTCTCCGCTCAAGTCCGCGATTGTCCGGGACACCTTGAGTACCCGCGTGTACGCTCTGGCACTGAATCCCAGGCGGTTCACAGCCATCTCCAAAAGCTCTTTCCCTTCTTCATCCACCCGGCAGAATTTCCTTGCTTCCTTGGTCCCCATCTGAGCGTTGCAGTAGATTTTTTTCCCTTTCAACCTCTGAATCTGCCTCCTTCTGGCTCTGACGATTCTTTTTCTTATCTCCGCAGAGCTCTCTCCCTGATCCCTGGAAACCATGTCCTTGAACTCCACGCGGGGAACCTCGATCTGAATATCGATGCGGTCCAAAAGGGGTCCGGATATTTTAGAGTAATAGCGGCTCTTTTGGGTATCCGTGCAACCGTATTCAGAAGACGAAAGACCGCCAAAAGCATCTTCGCAGGGATTCATAGCCGCCACAAGCATAAAAGCAGAGGGGAAGGTCACAGACATGGAAGACCGC
>JGI24422J19971_10002881_pt1 | contig 10739 bp, 6 predicted proteins | sample DeeMarSWOR152_54_FD_19971 | JGI IMG/M metagenome (IMG submission 19971)
CATTTGGCTTATTGGCCGTTCTATGATGCATTTCATCAGGAACAGGACGACTTGTTTTAAAAACGAGTTTTCCTTCTGAAGTGAATTTTTCAATCCTGTTCTGGAATAAAAGAGTGAGATATATATTGTCATCATCATCTTTTGTAAATAGCAGCCTATTTCCGCCATTGACTGAAGGAAAGGTTTTGAAAATAATCCCCTCTCCGAATTTTCTTGTGATTTCACCGCTCTCATCTATTATTTTAATAAGAGGCAGAAAAGGTTTGCTCCCGTCTTCGGATTCTTCATAGCTTGAGTTATTCCTTCCCACACGCGGATTCATGATTGCGATCTTACCCGAACTCAACAACCTGATTCGATGAACAGGTGTTATTAATTTTATGGAGCGAATATATTCTCCATGAGACGAAAAAACCTCAAGCCGACAATTCCTCCAATCAGCCACGTAAATATTGCCCTCTTTATCAAGGTCGATGGATAAAGGCCACAGAAATTCTCCAGGCCCCTGACCGGAGCCACCGAAAGTCGCTAAATGCTTTCCCTTATTATCAAACTTCTGAACTCTGTGATTACCTGCGTCAAGAACATAGAGATTGCCCTCAGAATCTCCGGCTATATCACAGGGACGGTAAAATAAATAATTTTCATCTTCGCTGTCTATTTCTCCAAGATGACCGATAAATTCCAGTTTTATTTTGAGATTATTTCCATCTCCATTCGCTGAGATTATGGGGGTAATCCCTGATTCGTTTTTATATTCTATTTCTTCTATCCATCCAGCCCGTTGCTCGCTGAATAAAACAAACATGACAAGGACTGAAAGAAGTCCAATGATTGAAACCCCTCTCTTTCTTGTATCCATGCTACAACTTCATACGCAACATTCCTGAAAAAGTTGCAGAAGAAAAGATTGGACAATTCATGAATTTTTTCGCCCTCTCTGAATGCTGAGCCGCTAGCGGTTCCTGATTTTCAGCAGCCACGGAAATCGCAGCCGCAACTCGATTAATTTAGCATTAATCTTCAGCATTTTTCAAGGAACCAGGAATTAAAAAAGAGAAGGGTGTTCTATTTGACGGTTTTGCCTTTGAGATACTCATTCCAGACGTTCTCAAACCAGGTATCCTCTTCAGGAATGGGCCGGATGTCCACCCACTGTTTTTTCGCCTTTTCTTCCTCGTCCAGGCGAATCTCCAGTATTTTTTGATCCACAAAGGCCGCATCCTCGTTCAGGCTGAACATCCACTCATCGCCCAATTGCGGACAAGGCTTCTCCCCTTTTGGGTCCAGCACCAGGTAGGAGCCCCTGCTCCTTCCGCCTTTGTCGAGATACTCCCCGATGGCTTCAAGATACAGGGCATGGGTCAGACAGAGGTCGAGATTCCGGAAGGCATCGGGAAGCTTCTCCACGGATGAGACCTTCATCTCCTTCTTCAGGCTGGAATACAAGGCCCAGGCGTTTTGAATCGCTTTTTTGACTTTTTGTGGGTCCCGGATATGTGCGCCGCAGGCCGACATCCTTTCCTGGATCTCTTCTCTTGCTTTGAGCAGGACATTCTCTGCTCCAGGCCGAGAACCGATCATCTGCCTGGCCTGCTCCCATTTCCTTTTGATCTGTCCTTCAGCCCAATCCTTAAAGCGTTTTTCATCAGCAGGAGCTTCAGCATACTTCTTTGAAATGAAAAGCGCAGCCCGCATGCTGCCGACCTGCCCTGAATTCAAGGCGGAACCGCCCGGCCTGTAGACTCCGTGGCTGCCGTTGACCTCCCCCACCGGAAAGAGGTGTTTGATGTTCGACTCCCACCAGATATTTCCTTTGAGGCCACCGTTGTTATGCTGGGCACAGACCGCAATCTCCAGGTTCTCTCTGGTTAGATCAATCCCGTGATTTTGATAGAGGTCGATGGCTGGCTGGTTCATCTTCTGCAGCCGCTCAATCGGAGTCCCCAACAGAGCGCCTGATCTCTCCAGATAGGAGAAAGCTTCTTTATCCAGCAGGTCAAAGGAAAAATCCTCGAGCAGGCCCCCGCCCGACGGATTCCGTCTGAAGTCAAGGAAGACCCTTCTCCCCTTGATCACGGTTTCCTGGTAGACCAGAATATCGATCAACGAGGAGCCGTGATCGCTGACCTTTCGGGGATCAAACGGCCACTGATAACCCTTGAGGAATATCGCCGTGGCCAGCTTTCCCATATCCGGGAAATAATGATTCAGGAATTCCTGCTCGTCCCTGCCGTTTGTATCCGTCGAAACGTAACACGGGATGACCTGCTGGTAGGTGCCGGAGAGGTTCCATCTGAACTTGATAGAGGCCAGGCCGTACTGCGACTCGGTGAGGTTGTGGCCGATAGCGCCGGATTCGAAAGCCAGGCCGCTCGATCCCAGCTGGCTTTCCGGGTAGACAGAGGTCTTGTATATTCCGGCCGGACCCCCGGTTCCCAGGACCACGTTCACAGCATTAAAGATAACAAATCCGAAGCTTTCAGACTTCCTATTATCCCTGTCGACAGCCAGAGCACCGATGACATGCTTTTCGTCTTTCTTCTGTTCTGTCAGGAGAGCGATGACCTGATGCCGGTTAAAGACTTTAATCCTTTTCTTCCTCACCTCTTTCGCCAGGCACTCGAACATCAAACGGGAAGTCAGAGGCCCGGCCGAGGTCGCCCTGCCCCGGGGATCATGGTCGGTTTTGTAACCGACATAAGCCCCGAACCGGTCGTGGGGGAAGGTGACGCCGAGGCTCACCAGATGGAAAAAGGCCTGAGCGGAATTCTGGGCTTCGCAAAGGGCGATATCGCCGTGCATGCAGCCGCCGTTGAACAGGTCCTGCGCCATCTCCAGAGGCGAATCAGGAACATCCCCGGCCAGGGAGAGCTTATAGTATGTCTGCTTGTCCGAGCCGGCATTGCTGGAAGTCCCTCCGCCCCAGTTATCCGTGGCGATAGCGATATCCTCCTGCCCGTATTCGCACAGCTTCACGGCCGTGTTCAAGGCCGCTGCACCGCTTCCGATGACCAGCGTGTTGAGCGAATAGAGCGGGAAACGAACCCCGTCGACCTCGATCCAACTCTTCTTCATTGTCCTTCCCCTTTTCCGAAACTCTGGTAAAGCCTGCCATAAATCTCTTTATCCCGGACCACACATCCGCTCTGCCGGCCGCTTCTCATCAGCTCCGTGCACCGGGAACAGGTAATACAGACTTTAGTTGGGTCCATCCGGCCATGTGCCATCAGGTCGCGGGGAGCATCAGGATAGGCAAAAGAGCTCCGACCGAGACCGATGAGCGAGGCTTCTCCCCTGCGGACGACAGCCGCGCCGATATTAGGAAGATACTGACGGAGCCAGGAATATCCTGTACCCACCACAGGAATATCCGGGAATCCCTTCTGGAATTCTGCCGCAAGGTTGAGCAGGCGGGAAACTCCTTCCAGCGGATGCTCATCAGGCGGAGAAACACCTTGCAGCGGCCGGTCATAGGGACGCCCCAAATGAGGTTTCTGATAAGGATTGCCCGCAGTGATGTTGAGCAGCGAAACTCCGGACTGGATCAAGGTGCGGATGAGCTTCTTCGGCTCTGAAAGGTCGCTGCGCTCGGGATTGTCCCTGGAGACGCCAAAGCTGCCAGCCACCCCGTCAAACACACTCAGACGCACGGCAAGGCTCAAGTCTGAAACGGTATCCCGAATCTTTTGAACCAGCTCGCAGAGAAAACGTGTCCTGTTCTCAAAGGTTCGACCGTAACGGCTATCCTTTCGGTCATAAGCCGCCAGAAGCTCGTTGACAAGATAGCCGTGACAGGCCTTTATATCGACAGCATCGAACCCGGCTTCTTTGGCCAANATCGCNGCTTCTCCGAACCTNTCCTGCAAATAATCGAGCTCATCGTCAGTCAAAACCCGGACGTCCTCCGNTGCCCTGTCTAAGAGAGGATTGAAGCCTGCGACCTGAGGCAGGGGTTTTTCTTCTGGCCGGCTGTAGCGGCCGGAATGGGTCAACTGGAGGACAAGGAAAACCTCGTGTGTCCCTCCGAACACCTGGCGTGCTGAAATTCGGGTTCTCTGGACCAATCTTTGGAACTGTGACAGATTCTTCAGACCGAGGAGCAGTTGATGAGGATTGGACCGGCCTTCAGGGATGACGCTGGTGGCTTCAAACCAGATGAGCCCGCTCCCCCCTTGAGCATAGCGCCGGTAGCGCCGGAATGTCATCTCACTCGGCGACCCNTCCGCTTCGGCATCAAAACCCTCCATGGGCTGAACTGNTAGACGATTGGGGATAGCTTGAGATCCGATCTTCATTCCTTCAAAAAGAGGAGCTATCGATTCNTGGAACGGAAGCTCACAATCCAGCTCTTTTGCTTTTTGGAGAAGTTCCGTGCTCGAATTGAAGGAGAACGGCTCGTGCGGGGTCATCTTCTTGGATAGTTTAGCTGAATTGGTTCCTAAAAAAAACATAAAATTTCCCATTGCCGCATTCTCCGGTAGCATCTCTTTTCCGTGAAGGAAAAACATCCCGTCTGATAGAAACACAGTCAATAAGGTTACAATCTCTGAGCAGCCTGGGTACCGCTCTCGACCCCCCGTAGCGGAGGGGGGAACCGACGGGACTGGTTCCCTCGGGGTCCGGGGGATAAGGGTGGTATCCAGGCCGCTCAATAGAGGATGTCAAACGAATGGTTGCATAAATACGGGCTGAGATGGGCAGCGACAGCTCCTCTCTATCATTTGACCGGAATCCTCTGTTGTGCTAGATTCAAATGGGGCAAAAAAAGTGAATTAAAGAGAACAACAGAAATACGGGAAGGCATGGCGATTAATGATATATAGAGTCTGAAACAAAGTGAAAGCATGATGAATATTTTAAAAAAACGCAAATACGGATTTATCGCTATTATCCTAGTGATAATTTTTCTCTCCTCAGGAGTCCATGGCTACCAGGGACAGACTCTGCGACAAGATCGGGGCGGCCCTCTCCCTCCTCTGACCTTGGTCGGAGTTGTCCTTTCCAAGGACGCTTCTTCCTCGATCGCCATCTTGAAGAACGAGCAGACCGGCCAGACAATAATGCTGCAGACAGGAGAGAAAATTCTGGATTTAACCTTAAGCCAGGTCCTGGAAAACCATGTCGTCTTCAAAAGAGGCCAACAAACATTCAACATCTACCTGGGAAGAGGCCGGATGACCCGGGCACTGGAGCCAACGCCAGAAATACCTCCGGCACAAGCCCAACAGCCTGAGCCGGAGGTCAAGCCCGAAGAAAGCGAAGAAGCGGAGGGTCGCGTTATAAGGATGGAATTCGACCGGGCTGAGATGGAAAAAAGGATCGAGGCGGAAATGACTCTGATCATGAAGGAATCCAGGTTTGTCCCCAATATGGAGGACGGGGTAGTCAGCGGATTCAGGATAATCAACCTGCCGAGCCAGAGCGTCATCTCCCGGGTGGGCATCCGAAAGAACGACATCATCAAAAAAATAAACGATGTCGAACTGAACAGCGTCGAAGGGCTGTTCGACCTTTATATGAGATTCAAGGATGAAAGCCGATTCGAGGTCACCATTGAAAGAAACGGAAGGACATTCCGCATCCTCTACACCTTGAAGTGAATCTCATTTCCCTTGGAAGTCAACTTTTATATATTCATCCACTCTTATATATTAATATGAACTGTCGGCTATCTTGTTGAACTCCTAAAAATTCATACAACTGAGATCTTTATACTTTTCAGACCAGATAAAAAAGGCATACGTGTTAACTCTCCCTGGTCACAAAAAATGTAAAAAGATGAGAGAGTTTTTTTAAATTACAGTAATCTGCGCAATGGAAGCTCGCCTTGAGTTGCTAAAGATCGGGTTTCTCATCTTCATTCATATCTCAAACTTTCTGCCGGATTCAATAAAGCCGATTTTACGGTCAGAAATGATACAGTCACGAAGGCAACCAACAACGAAAGGCCAGCACATAGAAAAAAAATGCCGGCCCCGATGTTTGTTGGATACGAGTAAACAAAATGGATTAGCCAATTCATAAAAAAGTAGGCAATGGGGATGGCGATGATATTGGCGATGACGACCAGTTTCATGAAGTCCTTTGTGAGCATTTGAACAATACCAGAGACCGAAGCCCCGAGCACTTTTCGGATACCGATTTCTTTTATTCTTCGTTCAACGGNATAGGAAGAGAGCCCGAATAATCCCAGACAAGATAAAAATATTGCCATTAAACCCAGAGCGCCTGTCAATTGAGCTGTCCTNTCGCCGCTCACCGTGTCTTCGAATGCATTCTCCAGAGACTCATACTCAAGGGGCAGGTTCGGAACTAAAATGTTCCATTGTTTCGTCATGTATTCAGCTGCACTGGAAATTTTATCTGGAGAAGAAACTTTTACATAAACAAAATTGAGGCCATCCGGATCTAAATAAAGCACAGCCGGAGCAATTTTATTTAAATAGATCGATTTGAAATGATAGTCTTCGGTGACACCGATGACCACGCCCTTTTTTTCTCCGATGACCAATTGCTTTCCGATCGGATTCTCCCACTGCAGTTGCTCGACCGCTGTTTCGTTGATGATAAAGCTATTGATATCTGCGAAATCTTGAGAAAAGCTTCTCCCCTGCCGGATCTCTATTCCCAACATTTCAATAAAACCATAATCGACACCATATGTATTCATGTTCAANGCGTCCTCTTTAGCCACTCCCTCTGGCACNACCTGATTTTCTNTNTCCCATTCAATAGGTAACGCGGCTGCTCCTGAGACAGAGACGATATCTGCNTGCCTAACNAACTCTTTTTTTAAANCGTCGAGTTTGGTCCTGGCTTCATGATTCAAATTTGCAGCAATGATCCCTGACCTGTCGAACCCTAAATCAACATTGAGGTTATGATTGTTTTGTTTTACGGTTATTACAGTCATCAAAATCAAAATAATGGAAAATGTGAATTGGGTGATAACCAGTATTTTGCGAAATCGACTTCCTTTCTTTCCTTTTATGAGCCTTCCTCTAAAAACTTGAACCGCTTGAAAAGCCGAGATGTAGAAAGCGGGATAACTGCCCGCAAAAAAACCTGTGAGTATGGCTACACCTAATGCCAGAATCAATACATAAGGAAGCTCCCAGATCGAAGATATGAAAATACTTCCCAAAATCGCAATCATTCCAGGACGGGCGAGCTCGGAGAACAGCAGGGCCAAAGGTAATGAAATTAAGGCCATGAGAATCGATTCTCCCAGGAACTGTTTTATCAACTGGAAACGTTTGGCACCGATGACCTTACGCATCCCCACTTCGTTGGCACGTATCGCATAACTAGCTGTTGATAGGTTCATGAAATTGATACAGGCGATTATTAATATGAGGACAGCAACGATCCATAAAGCAATAAAGCTAATTTGGGCATTACTCCAATAACAGTCGATCTCAGCCGAATTCAACCGAAAATCCTGCAAGGGATGAAGATAGAGACGCTGTGGAGATTCATGAGAATCGGGGAAATATCTTTGAATAAGAGCAGATAGCTTCGCATCCAGCCTTGTGGGACTGACGCCATCAGAGAGAAGCAAAAATGTCGCTTGGTTATTATCTCTCCAGTCATCCATCCGGATATTCATTTCTCCGGCTGTTTCCATTGACACGAGAAAGTCAAAACTAATGCTTGAATTCTCGGGAATGTCTTCAATAATTCCGGTGACGACAACATCAAAATCATTGTTTATAGTCAGGCTTTTCCCGATGGGATCTTCATTCCCAAAATATTTTAATGCCGAAGTCTCAGTAAGAACGATGGAATAGGGTTTTGACAAAACCGTCTCGGTTTGACCCTTTATGAGATTAAACGTGAATATGGATAGAAAATCAGCATCGACAAATCGAATCCTGTTTTCATAAAAATATTTATCCCTGTGCCTGACCACCAATCTCCCTGCGGGAGAAAATCTTGCTGCCTTTTCGATCTCCGGAAATTCGGCTAATAAAGCATCTTTGAGCGGCGATGGGGTTATGGCTGAATGGTGGTCCCTCTCCACACCTCTGGAAACAACCTGGACAACACAGTAGATCCTGTCGGCATTTTTATGAAATGAGTCAAAGCTTAACTGAGAGAACAGCAAGAGAGCAAACACAATAAAAACTCCCAATCCCAGCACCAAACCAGATATGGTTATAGCCGAATAGACTTTATGATTTTTAAGATGTCTCCAGGCAATCTTGATGTAATTGCTTAACATGGTAGTCTCCCATTTTCATGGCGTTTTTAAAAAATGAAATTTCAACCTACGTTATCTATTTTAGTAAGCAAAAAATATGCCAATATTATCTCCTGGAGTTTTCGAATGTTTATTCAACGCTTCATGTCCATTATCGAACAATTCGTGTCCGTATCTGAACAGAAATAAATATTCCCCAGATAAACTTTATAGAAGAGTATATCCAGGATTCCATTTACTGTGAAAAGAAATTCATTTCTCAGAAAAGGACTTGTAGTCGGGCAGTTTATAGTGTCCATAACATTGATCATCGGCACTTTGCTTATTAATGAACAGCTGCGGTATGTGAGTCATCGGAATCCTTGCTACCCACCCACTCTATTCTCGGGGTTTTCCAGGGATTGACTGCAAAATGTCAGTTCCACTGAGTTAATCATCATTAAACAGTAGACTTTAAAATATTTTTTTCCGCATTTAAGTCAACTTTTTTATCTTGCCTTTCGTTTATAAATATATGAGAGATTGTTTAATATATAAATAATCTATTTGAGCAAGGAAAAAAGATGCAGCACGAAGAGGAAAATAAATGCTAAAGTCTTTAACACGGCAGGAAGTGCTTATTTTGCTTTCGATCTTTCAGCTCAAGGATGAGGCTTACCTCGTATCTATCCGCAAACAGCTGAAAAAGATAACAGGAAAGGAGTGGTCGATGGGGGCGGTCTACGTTCCTCTGGATAGGCTCAGAAGATTGGGCTACCTGGACACTCGAATTGGAAAGCCGCAGGCTAAACTGGGAAGAAAAAACATCAAGTATTATCACCTGACCAGACAGACCATTAAAGCTTTGGCAGAGATCAAACAGGTGAACGAACAGGCTTGGCTCGGATTCTCTGAGAGGGCGTATAAAACTTCAAAGTAACAATGCGAAATAAAAAGAAAAATCCTCCCCTACTTGCTGTATGGTTGATAAAGCATATCTTCCCTGATTACGACAAGATCTATCTTACCGAGGATTTTGAAGAGATATACCGTGATCTTCTGAAAGAAAAAGGGCAAATTCCAGCTTGGTGTTGGTGCTGGGGACAATGTTTTACATCCTTACCAAGATTTATCTTTCATTCCATTTACTGGAGGACAGCCATGCTGAGAAATTATTTTAAGATTTGTCTTCGTAACATTTTCAAGCATAAATTCTTTTCCTTTGTCAATATTTCCGGCCTGGTTGTAGGCTTGACCTGCTGTGTGCTTATCCTNCTGTGGATTCAGGATGAATTCAGCTATGACCGATTTCATGAAAATGCCGATAATATTTACAGAGTTCTTACCTGCGGCCAAAGACCGGACGGCTCCCATTCTTTTTGGACTGGAACCCCCGGCCTTTTGGCGCCGACGCTTCAAGCCGAATATCCTGAGATCGAAAAAGGCATTCGTGTCGTTCCCGAGATTCGCTGCCCTTTAGGATATGAAGACAAGAAATTTTACGAGAACTGCTGCGCCACAGAATCCACATTCTTTGACGTTTTCAGCTTTTCGTTTGTCCAGGGAGACGCTCAATCCGCACTTCAGTCTCCTGGCTCGATCATTCTGACAGAGACAACGGCCCAGAAGTATTTCGGCAGTGAAAACGCGTTAGGAAAGAACCTCAACCTGAGTTTTTGGAGGAGGCACCTTCTTAAGGTAACAGGTGTGATCAAGGATGTTCCACCTAATTCCCATCTTCAGTTTGACTGTCTGATTCACTTCTCCGTATTGAGAGCGGTGGGCTGGGATGTTGACGTCTGGGGAGGAACCAATTATCAGTCCTATGTCATGCTTGGCAATAAAACCGGTTATAAAGATGCAGAAAATAAGATCAAGGATATTTATAAAAAGCAAAATCCAAAATCTACAGCGACTGTCCGGCTTGAGCCCATCACACGAATTCATCTTCACAATCCGAACGGCGGGGGAGCGATTGTCTATATTTATATTTTCTCGACCCTGGGAATATTTATTTTGCTCATAGCCTGTGTAAATTATATGAACCTGTCCACAGCCCGTGCCTCAACAAGGGCTAAAGAAGTGGGACTCAGAAAAGTGGTTGGCGCCAAACGCCTTCAACTGCGATCGCAATTCTTAGGTGAATCAATCTTCATGGCTTGCGCGGCTCTGATCCTTGCCATAATTCTGGCCTGGATGTTTCTCCCTCTTTCAATAACCTGGCGGGCAAGCAGATGACCATGGAACTAAAGGGCTTTACACTCATTGGTTTTATTTTTGTCGCTTTGACCACGGGAATCATATCCGGCATCTACCCGGCCCTCTACCTTACCTCCTTTCAGCCCCAAAATATCTTGAAGGGAACTCTTCCCTCAAGGAAAAAAACCCCTTTCCTTCGCAAGGGCCTGGTTGTTTTTCAGTTTACCGTATCCATATTTCTAATCATTTCAGCTGTGATCATCTTCAAGCAATTGGAATACATTCGCAGCAAAGATCTGGGCTTCGAAAAGGAGCATGTCCTCTTTCTGCGAGCAACTGTTGAGCTTGCTGAAAA
>JGI24422J19971_10002882_pt1 | contig 10739 bp, 11 predicted proteins | sample DeeMarSWOR152_54_FD_19971 | JGI IMG/M metagenome (IMG submission 19971)
ACCTATAGCGAGTTTCCAGAGCTGGGAAGATTCGCAGTGAGGGACATGGGAACCACCGTGGCGGCTGGAGTGGTTAAAGAGATCACAAAGAAGGAATAAACCACATCCTTTCCTTTTTTATTTTAAAACTTCTTCCTCCGCGCCAAAATACTAAATGATTTTTTACAGTAGGAAAAAATAGAATACTCTGAAATAAGTCATCAATGATGCACTGCGTCTACTCTTCGATTGCACGCGTGGCAACCTCCTACGATTTGAGTTTCTTATCTCCAAATTGTAATAAAATTAAATATGAGTTTCTCGATACTACCATTGGTGTGTAAGATTGGTCTATAAGGAAACCGCAATAATCGCCTCCCTAGTCATTGTAGCGGCTGTGAGTTCTTTAGCCTTGGGCACAACGATTTTGGCGGGGAATGAAGATCAACTAATGACATTCTGGGTTTCTTTTTGTGTGGGTACCGGTGGCGCAGGCGTTTACCTGTTGCTGACGCTCATGATCGAGAAGGACATGGCGATCCTGAAGAATAGATACATCAACAACTTAACGGTAATGGCCTTCTTTTATCTCTTATCAGGAGGATTTGTGGCGGCCGTAACTCAGACGTCTGTTGGGATTCTTACTTCCAGCGATCTTCACGCTGTTTTTATAGTTGGCTTTGGCTGGCAGGGGGCTATGTCAGGAATTGCAGGCGCGAGTTCACGCGTACAGCTTGCCGAAGACGCCAGCGATAAAACTATTGATGCCGACAGAGCAAAACAGAAAGGAGAGGCATTGATAAGGATTAAAGAGAAGAAGATAGAAGAGATGAGAGCTACAATAACGGAACTCAGAAAAAAATTGGGAGGTAAGGGTTGAAATGGTACGACTCGCTGAGTATGTCGATAATTTCATGACCACACCAGTGCCCCAGATTGACGCGGGGTCTACGGTTAGACAAGCTCTAGATATGATGCACACTCTCAACACTGGAATTCTCGTGGTCACTCAAAACGGGCAGCCAGCATATATAGTGGAGGATTGGAAAATTGAGGGAGAAAAAATGGCAACTAAACTAATGAACATTGACAAGAAACTTCTCGAGCCTGTCCACAAAGTTAGAAGCGGCACCCTATTACCCAGTGTGATGGAGCAGCTCGGCGAAAAAACCGCAGTCATCATTGTTGACGACCAGAATAGAATGATTGGTATTCTCACAGCATCTGATTTGTGGGCGAAAAAGGGTTCTCTTGTGCAAGAGTAAAGGAAATGTGCGTGCAACCAACGCACTCACAAAAGCCTGAAAGTATGTGAAGGTAGACTATTCTCTTCTTTCGGTGGTTTTGCCTAAAAATTTTTTTCTGAAAAGGAGATTGAAATGAGCCCTATTCGCCGCAAAAAGCCTGAAAAACCGTCTGTTCCAAAACAAAAACACCCCACAAACCACCCACAAATAACCTTCAAAATCAACCGCAAATTAACCATCATCCCAGCTGAAAAGCGCAGACAGTACGTTGAAAATCTTGATAAAATGCTGAAGGCATTTAGTTGCCTGACCCATACAAAAGTCTACCTGCTATGGAAAGAGCCATCTAACTGTATCTCATCATTATTTTTTTAGATGCTTTTTGGAAGAAACAAGGAGCAGAACTCTAAAATCCTTGCATTCTGCTTATTAGTCGGTAACTTGTCGATTAGAATTCAAGCAGAGCTGTGTGAACATATGTCTGGAACAGAAACCTTGGTACCGTATATTAAAGAACATGAAAAAGAACAGCCAATGATCATTGTGGACACTCGGGAGGCGAGTGCTTCTCCTAAAATAGCTAAGGGACTACGGGAACAAGGAGCGGAGATCGTGATGAAAGCGCTTCCGAAAGGCGATTATGTACTGTCTGATTTGTGCGCTGTTGAAAGGAAAACAGTGCATGACTTTGTCTACACCTTAACGAGACGCTACCTTTTTGAGCAGCTGTTTAAACTTAAGGAGGTCTACGCCAAGCCTTTCATTCTGATAGAAGGGTATATGCCTATAATCTACAAGTTCAGCCGAATTAAGCCGTCTTCAGTTTGGGGAGCGATGTTCGCGTTGGCTAAGCAAGGAATTGCTATGATATATACAACAAGCTATAAGGAAACCGTAGACTTTCTCTATACGGCTGCCAAACAAGAGCAAATTGTTGAAAAGAGAATTCCGGTTGTGCACGCGGTAAAGAAAACAGAAACATTGGCTGAAGCTCAGCTCTTCTTTATGGCAAGTTTGCCCAAAATTGGACGAGAAAAGGCTTTATCTATTCTGAATGCATATCAGACTCCAATGAACGCCCTATTAAATTCGGAAAGATGGGCAAAAAACATTCATGGGCTTGGACCGAAAATAACTGAAAAAGTTGGGCAGGTTTTACATAGACCTTACAAGGAGTGAAAAAACAGCATGGAAGTTGAAGTTACCCCCACAAGAAAAGTAGTTGTTTTAGGCGTGGATGAGCGACGGCTAGAAAGCCTCGCTTGGTGTGCCAGCACTTACGGAGTCAATCGCCTCTACTGGATTGACGGTTATCTGCTCTGCCTTGAAGTCTACGAAAAATCCTTTGAGCATGAAATGAAAACCAAGGAATTCCCAATAAGCCAGGTTTGCTACATCAAGTTTCCCGAATACTCGAGAAGCTTCGAAGTGGAAAGAGGAGTAAAGCTTCCCATAGTGAATGCTTCTGAGATGCGCATATTCCAAAACCTATTGAAGGCAATTTTAGACGCAGACAAAGGGAACACTTCGTCTCCAGCCAAAGAAAGCTAAAGTTTCAATAATTTTAAGGCGTTTTCTCCCAGAATCTTGCGCTTGGTTTCAGTTTTCAATGGCAACTTTTGTATCGCTTCTATATTTGCCTTGATACTGGGAACACCTGGCCAATCCGAACCGAAAATCATCTTGTCCCCGATTTTCTCTAGCTCTGGAAAATATTTCAGCAAATTTTTGGGTGGCAACCCTGAAATGTCAATGTAAACATTTCTGTGACGCTTGGCCAAGAAGAACGCAATGTCATACCAGAATGCTCTGCCTCCGTGGGCTTGAACTATCTTTAAATTGGGAAAGTCTACTGCCAAGTCGTCTAGGTACAAGGGGTTGCCAAATTTTAGCTTTGCATTTTTGAAAACTGATGAGCCGGTGTGGAAAACCACAGGAACGTTCAATTCTTGAGCCTCAGCATAAAGTGCATAAAATTTGGTGTCGTTTGGATAGAAATGCTGATAAGGGGGCAACAGTTTCAATCCTTTCATCCCTAAGTCCTTAACCAACCCGGACAAGGTTTTTTGGGGATTCGGGTCAGTAGCTGGGTTTATAGAAGCGAATGGAACTAGCCTTTCGCTTTCACTACAGAAATCAGTTACAAACTCGTTTTTCACAACGCCTGTGGTTAAAGGTGCAATCTCAGCAAGAACAACTGCAAGATCAACACCTTCCTCATCCATCAGTTTTAAAATACTACTTGGTGTCATAATTTTGTCAAAGTTTTCGTAAACTGCAGGATTCATCTTTCTCATATATTCATGAACCCATGGAGTCCACATGCCAAACTTTGCAACATGAACATGAAAGTCCACAACAGTCATTGAAAATCACATCTATTTGTAAATCATTAATACTTCAGTTAACTTATTTAAGCTGAAGTTATCATACTCTCTCGAAAAATTGCTGTGATAGTTGTATGTTCAAAAAGGTTTTGGTTGCCAATAGAGGCGAGATTGCAATACGAGTAATGCGTGCTTGCAGAGAGCTTGGAATCAAAACCGTAGCAGTCTATTCCGAAGCTGACCAAGAGTCTCTGCATGTACGTTATGCTGACGAATGCTACTGCATAGGACCACCCTTACCAGCTGAAAGCTACCTAAACATCAAAAAAATCGTTGAAGCAGCTAAAACCTCCAACTCTGAAGGAATTCATCCAGGATACGGCTTTCTTGCCCAGATTCCAGCCTTTGCAGAAGCATGCGAATCTGAAGGAATCGAATTCATTGGACCTTCAAGCGAGGTTTTAAGAAAGCTTAGCAACAAGGTTACAGCCAGAAGGACTGTAGCTAATGCTGATGTGCCAGTTATTCCAGGGAGCATGACTCCTTTTAAAGATGAAAGTGAAGCAGCGAAAGTTGCAGAAGAAGTTGGCTATCCAGTGTTAGTTAAGGCTGTTTATGGCGGTGGAGGAAGAGGCCTACGTCTTGTCCGTGATAAAGGTGAAATAAGTCAAGCCGTTGAGCTCGCTCGTTTAGAAGCGGAGACATCATTTGGGAATCCTCAACTCTATGTAGAGAAGCTCTTAGACAAGCCACGACACATCGAGTTTCAAATCTTGGCTGACAAAAAGGGCAACATCATCCATTTAGGGGAACGCGAATGCTCCATCCAGAGAAGATATCAAAAGTTGATGGAAGAGACCCCTTCGCCGATGATGACAAAGGAGCTGAGAAAGGCTATGGGAGAAAAGGCAATCAAAGCAGCAAAAACGGCAAACTGCACAAGCGTCTTCACCGCAGAGTTCCTCGTTGACAAACAGGGCGAATTCTATTTTCTCGAAACCAACACAAGGCTACAAGTGGAACATCTCATCACCGAAATGGTTACCGGCATAGACATAGTCAAAGAACAAATCAGAATGGCGGCTGGGGAAGAACTGCAATATAAACAAGAAGACATAACGATGCGAGGACACGCCATAAACTGTAGAATCAACTCAGAAGACCCGTACAAAGACTTCATTCCATACCCAGGCGTAATTACGGGTTATCTTCCCCCAGGTGGTCCAGGCGTTAGAGTTGACAGCGCCCTATACAACGGCTACACAATTCCAGTTTTCTATGACTCATTAATCGCCAAACTCGCCGCTTGGGGTGCCACCAGAGAAGAAGCCGTATCACGTTTGCAGAACGCGCTGAACGAATATGTAATCGAGGGAATAAAGACCACGATATCTTTTCAACTAAGAATCCTAGATGACGAGTGTTTTAGGAAGGGAAAAATCCACACAGGATTTGTTCATGAAAGAATAGGCAGCCTCGCTGCTGAAGAAGAACATGAAGGCGAAGAAGTTGCTGCTCTATCAGCTGTTTTGGCCAGCTATATCAGGCATAGAGAAGAAGGATTAGCGGTTATTCCACGAAGAAAACCTCAAGGAGCATCTAAATGGAAACATCCCAGAGTAGGATGGTGATTTTAACTCGAATCCAGTGAAGTGTCAAAGTTGAAGGAACATAAAGTTTCAGTGGATAACAAGCCACATGCAATTAAGCTCTCCAAAATAAATAGTGAAACGCCTTTTTCTGTCGAAATCGACGGCAAAATCTGTCGGGTAGAGTTGTTGAACGATCTGGAATTTGGTAAACCATTTTTGGTCAAGACTAATGGAAGGGCTTACAAGATAGAGTTGGATGAGTTCAAAGAGAATGCGCCCTTTTTCGTTAGGGTTAACAATAAGCCATACAAGGTTCTATATGAAATTGCGAAGATACCTTCTACGTCAAATCGAGTTATTGAGCCAACTTTGCTAATATCCAGAAAACAACCTTTAGGCAAGACTCTTGTCGGTAAAGAAAACGCTGTGACTGCTCCAATGCCTGGCATAGTTGTCTCATTAAAGGTGAAGGTTGGAGACTCCGTAAACATTGGACAGCCTCTCTGCATCCTCGAAGCTATGAAAATGGAAAACGAAATAAGTGCTCCCAAAGCAGGAGTCGTCAAGGAAATCCATGTTTCGGAAGGCTCAAGCGTTAGCCAAAGACAAACAATAATCATAATCGAATGATGATACACAGACTGAATATGCGAAGCATGTTGGCTAGCTTTTTCCAAGTTAATACTGTCTGAGAGCGCATTTGAGTTGCCGATTGAAATATGTTCGAATTTAAGAATATTGCAGTCTTCTCAAAATCTCGGCGCTTCTCGTTTTCGGCAGGTGTTTTACAAATCTTACTTGGTTTCTTCGCCATTCAAGGTAACGCTATTCATTTAGAAGCTCAGAAAGAATTTTTTCATAGAAATCTAGCGATTCAGGATTAACCAAGGCATCCCTATTTGTGACAGGTTTGCCATGTATTATGTTTGCGACCGCGCTTTCAACCTTCTTCATGTTGAACGTGTATGGAATATCAGGGGCTTCGATGATCAAAGCTGGGACATGTCGAGGAGAAGCTTCTTCGCGCAAGGCTCGTCGAATCTTGTTTATTAAATCCTTGGTTAATTGGAATCTTGGAGCAAGTTTAACAAAGAGAATGACACGTTGATCTCCTTTCCAATCTTGCCCTACGACCATGCTGTCAGCGATTTCTTCGAATCTTTCCACAACATTGTATATTTCAGCTGGACCTATGCGCACTCCGGAAGGTTTTAAAGTGAAATCGGAGCGGCCTAAGAATGTTATTCCATTTGTGTCTCTATGAATTAGGATCCAATCACCGTGCCGCCAAACGTTTGGATAAACACTGAAGTAAGCATTCCTGTATTTTTTACCATCAGGATCATTCCAGAAATATAGGGGCATGGAGGGAGAGGGAGCTTCACAGACAAGTTCTGCTTCTTGATCAACCACATGATTGCCTTTTTCGTCGTACGCCTTCACTTTCATTCCTAAAGCTGCTCCCTGCAGTTCACCTGCATACACAGGCTGGATTGGAGTTCCAGCGGCAAAACAGCCATTGATGTCTGTGCCTCCAGAGATAGAGTTAAAGTGTAAATCTTCTTTGATTTCGCGGTAAACATATTCGAATCCTTCAGAGGAGAGAGCTGAACCTGTTTGGGATATCTCGCGTAACGATGACAAATCGTATAACTTTCCAGGTTTCGCTGCCATGCTTTTGAGGTAATTGATATAACTTGCACTGCAACCAAAGATGGTTATTTTTTCATCCTGAACCAGTTTCCACAAGGTGCTCCAATCAGGATAATTTGGATTGCCATCATATAGCACCACTGTTGCTCCCACGGCTAGAGAGCTCAGTAACCAATTCCACATCATCCAGCTAGGAGTTGAAATGTAAAAGATCTTGTCTTCGCGTTTTAGATCAGTGTGAAGTATCAGTTCCTTTAGGTGATTGATGAGGATTCCACCTGATCCTTGAACCATACACTTTGGCTTACCTGTTGTTCCAGAGGAAAACATGATGTAAACCGGATGATCGAAAGGTCGTTGTTCAAATCGGATTTCCATTTGTCTTTCTCGACATATGAAATCGTTGTAAAGCGCAGAGTTAGGAATATGACTAGTATCGGGTTCTTTTTGAATGTAAGGAACTACAATGACTTTTTCCAGCGAAGGTATTTCATTAGCGATTTTCTCAACGTTGGGCAAATCGCTAAATGTCTTCCCTTTGTAGGGATGTCCATCGACGGTGAATAGGACCTTCGGTTCAATTTGACTAAAGCGATCTATTACCGCCCTTGGACCAAGCTCAGTGCCACAAGAAGCCCATATGGCACCGATGCTTGTAGTGGCAAGCATTGCGATGGCTGTTTCCATAAGGTTTGGCATATAGGTAGCGACGCGTTCTCCGGGAGCCACTCCTGTTTCGCGTAGCGATTTCGCCAGACGCGATACAGAATCGTGTAGTTCTGTATAGGTCATTCTGGCTGATTTCAGGTTTTCTCCTCTAGATAGAAAAGCTGCATGGTCATCTCTATATCTTAGAAGGTTCTCGGCGAAGTTCAATCTTGCGCCATTAAACCATTTTGCGCCAGGAAACTTGTTTAAGTCGTCGACTACCACATCGTATTTGCGGGAAGCTTTTATGTCGCCAAACTCCCACATGGCTGCCCAGAAATCCTGTATCTTTTCAATCGACCACTCGTACAGTTCGTCATAGGAGTTGATTTCAAGCCCATGTTTTTCATTGACAAGACTGATGAACCGCGTTACATTAGATTGCTTTACGCGTTTTTCAGAAGGCATCCAAAGTGGTTTTCTCATGTTTCTCACCCTACAGCTCTCTTGAAAGGGATTCTTCATAAACGTCTTACACATGAAATATTAAGAATTTGCTTTAAATTAACAGAAGAAATCGCCTCTAAGAAGGGGTTAGAAATAAATCTTTACACTTACTACTCTATTTGTGTGGTTCTAGCATGGAAGGTAAGAAGGCAACGATTGGAATCATTGGTTTAGGTCCGGTAGGCTCTATTCTGGCTGCTCACTTGGCCAAGGGTGGAGAAGATGTTGTTGTCGAAGACATTGTGGAAAAACTTCTGGTCACAATAAAAGAGGAAGGTTTGCGTATCTCTGGAATCAAAGAACTGACGGCGAAAATACTTAAGACTGCTAGTTCAATGGCTGAACTTTCCGAGTTCAATCCTGACATAGTGTTCATAGCTACAAAGGCTTGTTTTTTGAACACCATTCTTCAAGAAATCAAGCTGATTCACAAGCCTGAAATGAAGATAGTTAGCTTTCAAAACGGACTTGACAATGAGCGATTCATTGCTGAAACTCTGGGAATTGAAACAGTATATCGTGTGGTCATCAACTATGCTGGAAATAAGATAAGTCTTGGAAATGCTAAGATGAACTGGTTCCAACCGCCCAACTACGTCGGTGCGCTTCAAATGGGAAAATACATCACTGATGAGACAACCAGATACGTTGCCCAGATGATGACTGCCTCTGGGCTGACAACAGAGCAGACAACAGAAATTAAGAAGCATGTATGGGAGAAAACCATCTTGAACTCTGCTCTCTGCTCAATATGCGCAGTAACCGGACAAACGATGAAGGAAGCAATGGAGTTCGAGCATACACGCGGCCTTGCAATAAAGATTCTCGAAGAAGGATTAGAAGTGGCGAAGGCAGACGGATATGACTTCGGAGGGGAAGCTCTCAATCGGTTTACGTCATATCTCGAAAAGGGCGGTGCTCATAAGCCGTCCATGCTTATAGACGTTGAGAACAAGAGACCAACCGAGGTTGATTTCATGAGCGGAGCACTGGCACGCTATGGAGAAAGATATAGAATTCCAACACCCGTAAATTCCACTTTTACCAGCCTGCTGAAAACCATAGAAAACCGATATTTGAGACACTGAGTAAACTTGTTAAGAACCTGATTCTTCTGTTTAAGTTTCACAATTTGCCCTTTATCTTATATATTCAAAAACTTAAAGATGCAAGTCAACATAGTGAAATGATATAGTATATACGCGCTGGAGACTCTCATTGCCTATGAACAATGTACGTACGATTTCCCCCACATTAGCCCGACGTCTAGCTATCATGCGTCAGCGCCTAGCTGGCCCACGACCACCGGCTAATTCTGATGGTATTATGGAGGTTGTGCGTGATCTAGGTTACGTGCAGATCGATCCGATGAGAGTGGTGGAGCAAAGCCATCTTTTGGTGCTGTGGAGCCGGTTGGGACAATACGACCCAACACACCTCGACATGTTACTATGGAAAGAGCGGCGGCTCTTTCAGGACTGGGCACAAGCCACTTCGATCGTGCTTACAGAGGATTATCCGATCTTCAGCGCGCTGAAGCGCAGTTTCGCAACTGGTAATCAATCTTGGGCTCAGCGGATCCGCACTTGGATGCAGAAAAACAAAAAACTGCGTCGCTATATTCTCACTCAACTCCGCCGCAAAGGTCCCATGCCCTCGGATGCCTTTGAAGACAAGTCCGTCGAGGACTGGCGCTCCTCCGGCTGGACCGCCGGTCGAAATATTGACATGATGCTTACATGCTTGTGGGCTCAAGGCAAGATTATGATAGCTGGACGCACGGGCGGCCAGAAGCTATGGGAACTGACCGAGCGATATTTACCTGAGTGGACGTCCCGAGAACAACTATACGACCATGAAGTCTCTCGCCGTGCTGCGCAAAAGTCGTTGCGAGCCCTTGGCGTGGCGCGTGCGACTCACATCAAGCAACACTACATCCGCCGTTGCTATTCTAACCTTGATAATGTGCTAGCCGAACTCGAAGTCAAAGGTCGTGTTACGCAGGTGGAGATCCGAGAGGGCAGACGCGTATGGCGTGGCCCATGGTATATTCATGTCGAAGACCAACCGTTGCTCGACCGATTGGCTGGGGGCGAGTGGGAGCCGAGAACGACTCTACTCTCGCCTTTTGATAACTTGATCTGCGACCGCCGGCGCACGGAACAGCTCTTCAACTTCCATTTTCGCCTAGAGGTTTATGTGCCGAAGCCCAAACGCAAGTATGGTTGTTATGTGATGCCGATCTTGCACGGTGATCATTTCATCGGCCGTATAGACCCGGTGATGGATCGGAAGCAAGGGCGGCTGAAGATCAACGCTGTTTACGCAGAGCCTGATGCTCCAAAATCTAAGGAGACAGCTCGGGCGGTGGCCAGCGCGATCGAAGAACTCGGCGTATTCCTAGGAGCAAACGAAATCTTCTACGGCCAGCGTGTGCCTACGGCCTGGAAAAGCGCACTCCATCAATAAACACCTCCAAACCTAAACCCTTAAAATGAAAGAGTGACATCTTTTTCTTCTCTTCGAACCCTAATGGAAACAACACCTGTCGAAGGAGTTTCAGCGATGAGCGTCCTAAGCCCGTTTAGAGATTTACTTTTGACAAGACATGATGTGGCGAAAGGTTGGAAAGGCAAAGGCAAACGTGTTATCGGCTGGAGTTGCAGTTATACTCCTGAGGAGCTCATTCACGCGGCAGACGCTCTGCCGGTCATGGTTTTCGGGAATCCTGAAATCACAAAACTGGCTGATGTCCATTTGCCAGTCAACATATGCTCTTTTCCCCG
>JGI24422J19971_10002890_pt1 | contig 10720 bp, 12 predicted proteins | sample DeeMarSWOR152_54_FD_19971 | JGI IMG/M metagenome (IMG submission 19971)
CCGGGACAGCAAGAACCCCGGCACCACCTCAGTGGTCCAGCGCTAGCTCCTGAGAACCCGCAGGTACGCCTCCCACGGTCCGACCTGGGCAGCGTAGGCCTTCGCCATCACGCGCGCGATCTGGAAGATATGCCCCAGGTCGTGGACCGCCCACGTGGCCAACAGCTGCCGCACCGTCACGTGCCCCAGTTCGGGATGCATGCCTGTGAGCTCGAGCTGCGCGGTCAGCAGGTTCAGCTGCTCCAGCGTCCGCAGGTTCTCCTGGCGTAGCGCCTCGAAGGTGTCCAGCAGCTCCGCCAGCGTCTTGCCCTTGCTCTTCTGGAACATGGCGAAGCGGTCGAAGGGCGTGAAGGTTCTCGCCTCGCCGTGCTCGAGGATGATCTTGAGGCGTGTGATCCAGTCGGTCTCCTCGCCGTGGATCAAATGACCGACGATATCGAAGGCGCTCCAGGTATCGGGTCCCTCGTTGACCCTGATCCATTCCTCTGACAATCCGCCCAGCAGCGAGCGTAACGTGCGCGGCGTTTGCCTGAGGATCTCAAAGGTGCGCTCAAGCTCGAAGTCCATCGCTTGTCTCTCCCTGAAGAAGTGTAAGAGTGCCGATGCTCAATGATCGGTTCATTGGTTGCGCCTGGCAAAACCTACTGAGCTGCGGCTCACGCTCCGCAGGAACCGCGGGTCCGCTGCGAGCGTTCTTGAGATGAGGCGCGCCGGGCAAGCCGCCGGCAACCCTTCGGGGTCGGTCGGCATCTAACACGTAGAGAGGGGGGGACAGCGCGCTCGGCGGAGACCGCTGAGGGAGAGACACGCAGGGCCCGGGCGCCATGGCTGCGGCTTGACAGGCGCTCGGTTCCTCGCTGTCCAAATGGCACTGGACGGCTTTCCCTTCTACATATCCCACCTATGACTCCGCTGAGTGAAGGGGTCGGTCGCCTATGGCGCCGGCCCCTGACTTTTTGGTTGAGCTGCCTAGCAGGTCGCTGAGAAGCGATCGGAGTTCTGCACCGGGGAGGCGCCGGGGGACCGACGAGCGAAGTTGGTTTTAGCGACCCGGCTCCAATTCTTGACCCGGGTCTGCGGGTGAGCTGCCCGCTGCCCAAGCGGGAAACACCGACCCCGCCTGCCGGGTCGACCGGAGCGAGCGGTCCCCCGGCGCCCACCCGAATCTACGGACCTTCTTCAGCGACCTGCTACCCCCGGTCAGTCTTGCGATCCGCGCTTGAATTGCTGCAGCTGCCGTCGCTCCCTCTTGCTCGGTCGACCTCTCTCGCGGAACTCGAAGGTCGGCGCTGCCTTCCTCAGCGTCGCCAGGCGCTCCCGCTCGCTCACGCTCTCGGGCGTTTCCTTGTAGAGGGTCGCTGCCTCGCTGGCGGGGCCGCGCCGCTCGGACAGCCGGCGGACGATGAGCTGGAACTCGCTCGGGCCCTTGCGGACGCGCACGCGGTCGCCGACGTGGAGGCTGGACGCGCGCTTAGCACGCCGTCCGTTCACCTGCACCTTGCCGCCGGTGATCGCCTTGGCAGCCAGCGAGCGTGTCTTGAAGAAGCGCGCCGCCCAGAGCCACTTGTCCAGGCGCACCTTCTCGCTACCGGCCCGCTCGCTCAGTTCCTGCTCGCCCACAGCCGTCACCTCATTGCAGTTCGAGCTTCACGCGCCAGGGGACGATCATCCCGTAGACCTCCAAATACCTGCGGGCCTGATCTCTGAGCCGTCCCTGCAGGATGCGCTGTCCCGCCCGCGTGCTGATCAACTGGCCGTCCCCGCTGATCGGACCGGACGAGACCTCAACGCTGTAGGGGACGATCGCCACGTTGGTGATGGGATTGATTCTGAGGACCTCTGGATACTGACCCCGCATGATGCCGTAGACCACGAAGTGCCAGCTCAGCATGAGCGCGAGGGCGAGCAGTAGCGCTCTGAAGATGGGTACGCGGAGTCTCTTGCGTGGCTGCTTGAGCTTCAGTCTGAACTCCGTGGGGTCGCTCATCACCCCATCGTTACACATCTACTTGGCTGGCGCAACACGAGGCCTCGGCGCTGACCCACACGGATGCCGCCTGCGCTCAACCCTCCGTTCCGACGAAGGTGCACTGGAGAGGAGTTGTGTGGCGGCTGACTCGGCGCCGGGAGAAGATATCACCGAGCCGGGAGGGGAGCCTCACCTGCCTGCGGCCCTGCAGGCGCCGCCACACGATACGCCTCCTGAGGTTCAAGGCCTCGAGTTCGTCCCCTCTGCTTTCCAGCTGGCGACAAGAGGAAGCAGCCCACCACCAGTACGCGGGGCGTTCGCGGGTTCGGCGACGCCCGTACTTCCGCGGTTATGGCGTAATTGGCTACTTCCTCTCGCCGTCGTCGCCGCCGGGCGGGGGCCTTTCACCGAACCCAGCCCCTCTCTGGGGCGCGCACGCGGTTCTCGGGCCCAACGACGGGCGCGCTCGCGCGCACCGAGCCTATGTTAGGAGATGACGCGGGGTTACGGGAACGGTTTGTCGGCGAGCCGTCATCTCGTATAGACGAAGCGGCGCTATCGCGGGATGAACGGCTTCGGGGTATACGGCCGGACAGGTGCTAGAGCGACCAACCCAGGCGCTCTTCCAGAGCGTGGCGGCGGCTGCGGCTCAACTTGAGCTCGGTTCCGTTGTGGAGGACGACGACGTAGTCACCGTGGAAATAGGGGTGCAGCTCTTCAATCCGATCGATGTTGACAATGGTCGAGCGGTGTATCCGCACGAATCGTGACGGGTCGAGCTGCTCTTCTAATCGCTTCATCGTATCACGGAGCAGATGCCAGCTTTTTCCCACGTGTAGCTTGACGTAGTCGCCCTCCGCCTCGATCCAGTCGACCTCATCGACCTTGAGGAAGGTGACGCGACCGCCCGTCTTCAGCATCACCCGCTGTAGGTACCCTGTTGGGCCAGCCTCCGGACGCGGCGCGGTCTCGCCCAGCTGACCTTCGAGCAGGGCGATCAGCTTCCGGCTGAGTTCGCCGACCTTACCCCGGCGGATCTGCGATTTCGCTCGCTCGACGGCGGTGGCGAAGCGCTCATCGTCGTAGGGCTTGAGCAGGTAGTCCAGCGCCGCCACCTCGAATGCGCGTAGCGCGTACTGGTCGTACGCGGTCACGAATACGACCACCGGCATCGCCGCCGCCCCGATCTGCTCGATCACGCCGAACCCGTCCAGCTCGGGCATCTGGACATCGAGGAACACGAGGTCGGGGGAGAGCTCCTGGATCGCCTCCACTGCCTCGCGTCCCTCGGCGCACTCGCCCACCACCTCGATCTGCGGGTCATCCCGCAGCAACACCCGGATGCCGTCCCGTGCAACGGGCTCATCATCGACGATCAGGGCGCGTATCTTGTCCATGCTGCTAGGCCCCGCTCTGCCATTCGTCCGTCGCCAACTGGAAGGGGATCTGCAACGCGGCGCACACGCCGCCATCTGCCGAGTTGGCGACAGCAAATGTGTGGTCGCGGCCGTAGAGCTGCTCGAGCCGCTGCTTGGTCGTTGCAAGGCCCACACCGTCCCTTACCGGCTGCAGCGAACCGCCGGGCAGACCGGGCCCATCGTCCCACACAGCAAGGTGGAGCCGCTCAGCATCACGCCGTGCGCTGACCTTGACTCGCCCACCCGCCGCGCGCGGCGCGATCCCGTGCTGGATGGCGTTCTCGACCAGCGGCTGCAGTATGAGGTGGGGAACGCGTGCGTCCCACGTGTCGGGCTCGATTTGCAGCTCGACAGTCAACCGGTCGCCGAAGCGGATCTGCTCGATCTCCAGGTAGCGCTCGACGAACTCTATCTCCTGCTTCAGTGGCACCAGCTGCGCGCCGGCGCTGTCCAGCGCACGCCGCAGCAGTTCGCCCAATCCGGTGACCACGCGAACGGCCTGTGCGCTCTTGTGGGTCCTGATGAGGCCCGCGATCGTGTGGAGCGCATTGAACAGGAAGTGNGGGTGCANCTGCATCTCNAGCGCCTGCAGNCGTGCACGGCTGAGCTGGGCCTCNAGCTGTGAGGCCCGCAACTGTCGCTCCCGGCTCTCTCGGTAATACTGCGCGGCATAGCTCAGGCCGATGATGAGCCAGTAGAGGAACGGATCGAGGTGCAACCAGGTCGCAAAGAGCAGCAGCGAGTGATCAACCAGGACGCTGAGGCCGCCGGGATACAGACCGGTGAGCTGGCCCGCCAGCACGAAGACGACCGACCCGATCAGCGCCATGAGCAGGCACATGGCGAGGTGCACGAGCAGGCTGTTTGGCCAGCGGCGACGATCGAGTGGGAAACGCCTGCGCAGCCACAGCACCACTGGCGTAAACAGCGCCCACGTATAGGACCACGCCAGGTGCCGGATGAGCGCCGGTCCCAGGGTCAGGGACCCACCTTCAGCTCGGCTCAGCAGGTAGAGCTCGACCGCGAACAGGGAGCCGAAAAACGTCCAGAAGCCGATGACCAGGAGCCACCTGACGCGCGGCCGGCTGAGCAAACGCCCGAAATCCGTCGTAGCCAATGCTGGTATGGGCTGCCGTTGGCGGGGTCGTTGCCGTCGTCGAAGGATACTAAGACGGGTGCCGCCGGGCCGGCAACCGCCGAGCGGTGAACCGTGCGCGGGCTGCGATGAGCCGACATACAGTGCGCTGAGTGGCTAACCGGGGTGCTGGAGGCTCGACGCGATCCTGAACGGGTCAGAGAACACCACACCCACGTCGATCGAGGAGTTCGCCAGGGCGTTCAAAGGGCCAGGAGGGCGGGTAGAAAGATGAGCACGAGCCCTCCGGCGCGCGCTGGGCGCGGAGGGCTCGCTGGCTGGGACTAGCTCGCCTGAAATAGCCTACCTGCGCGCGACGCTGTAGCGCTCGGACACGGCATCCCAGTTGATGGTGTGCCACCAAGCCTCGATGTAGTCGGGGCGCCGGTTCTGATACTTCAGATAATAGGCGTGTTCCCACACATCGATGCCCAAGATGGGAGTACGGCCATCCATCAGCGGGCTGTCCTGGTTCGGCGTGCTCTCCACCAGCAGCGTGCCCTTGGCATCCACCGACAGCCAGCCCCAGCCGCTGCCGAAGCGGGTGGCCGCAGCCGTGCTCAGCTCCTTCTTGAAGCTGGCGAAATCGCCGAAGCTGTCCTTGATCGCCTTGGCAAGGTCGCCGTTCGGCTCAGCACCGCCCTTCGGGCTCATGATCGTCCAGAACAGGCCGTGATTGGCGTGGCCGCCGCCGTTGTTGCGCACTGCCGTGCGGATTTCCTCTGGTACGTCGTTGATCCTCTGGAGCAGTTCCTCGAGGCTCCACTCGAAGAGCTTCGGGTGCTTCTCCAGCGCGGCGTTGAGCTTGCTCACGTATCCTGCGTGGTGCTTGCCGTGATGGATCCGCATCGTCTGTTCGTCGATGTGCGGCTCCAGGGCGCTGAAGTCGTAGGGGAGCCGGGGGAGTTCGTGGGGCATCATCAACCTCCTAAGTCGCAAGAGTCGTCGTCAGCTTGTGTGCCGCAGGAGCCTTGATGTTATCCCGGGAGGGCGGGGTGCGCAATGCTATTGAGTATCAATCTCAGTTCTTGGTAGGCCATGGGGCGGAAGCATTCAGCGAGGCGCCCATCTCCCGTCGCTTGGTTGTGCGCCTTTATGTATCCTGTCCTACGATTAGTAGCGCCACAGCGATTCGAGGGCTTGACAAGTTCACACTGTCAGTGATCTGGTTGGGATCGGTTTCAGGTGGGCCTCCGCCTCGGGACGAGCCCTGAGCGGAGGCAGGCAGTGGACCGCTGTGGCGACATCGGGGCGCTCACGAGGCAAGGGCGGGCGATGAGTAGAGGACGAGCGATGGAGATGGCGGTCATCTTCGTGACCCTGGCTGTGTTGTCGGCGTGCGGCGGTGACGCAGGGTCGTCGGAGGAGACGACGATATCGGAGGCGGCAGTGTCAAGAAGAGCGGGAGACGAGGGCACGATGTTTATTGGGCTCAGGACCGTGGTTTACCAGGTGGATGACCTGGGGGAAGCGAAGCTGTGGTACAGCAAGGTACTCGGCTTCGAGCCGTATTTCGACGAGCCCTACTACGTGGGATTCAACGTGGGCGGGTTCGAGCTCGGCCTGCTTCCGGTGGAGGGCGGAGAGGCGCTCGGGTTGGGCGGGACGCTGGCCTACTGGGGCGTTGAGGACATCGAGGCGGCAATGACGAAGTTGCTGGAACTCGGTGCTAGCGCGCACGGCGAGGTTCAGGATGTGGGGGAGGGGATCAAGGTCGCGTCCGTGGTCGATCCCTTCGGAAACCTGCTCGGCATCATCGAGAACCCGTACTTCAAGCTGCCCGAGTAGACTGCCTCACGGCGTCCAGGCCCAGTAGTCCGGGCCGATCCGCAGGTTGTGGAGCCACTCGGCGGGCCACGAGTAGCGGAGCAGTACGGCCAGCCAGCCGTGCGAGAGTGCCAGTGTGATCAGATTGGGCTGACCCTCGAAGAGTCGGCACCAGACATAACCTCCCACCAGGGTCATTAGGGCCAGAGCCGGGTTGGGCCAGTGGGCGGAGGCAAAGAGGGTGGCGGTGATCGCCGCTGCCAGGACCGGACGACCGCTGCCCTCGCGTATGCGGCGGTAGGTGAACGATTGCATGGCGTATTGCTGCGCCAGTCCCCAGAGGGGATAGAGCAGGAAGGAACGGGCGACGCCACGCGGGAAGTCAGGTCCGGCGCCGGTGAGCATACCGACTCCGACCACCGCGATCGCGCCGATCAGCGTCGCCAGCCCAACCTGTACACCCGAGGCCCAGAGGTTGTCGAGGCGCAGACCGAGCTCACGCAGGCGGTCCCGGTGGAAGAAGTTGGAGGTGAAGGGGATCAGCACGATGATCGTGAACACGGGGATCTTCAGCCAATCGTTCCCGGTCGGCCTGATCACCCAGATGTAGGCCAGCGTCAGCGCCACGAATACCAGAGGCTGGATCGCCGGCTGGCTGAGCACGGCACTACGCAGCCTGGCGGCACGCTGCCGGTGTGTTCTTCCCTGGCTCATCTCTCCTCCCTTCCGCAGTCCACCATTACAGCGTCTTGCGGTGTGCGCGCAACGGCCTGTTGCGCTTCCGGTCGCGGGCCGCCAGCCGTGGGCGCTGGGTTGGGCGCGGCATACGCGCTTGTGAGCCACTCTGGGGCAGGAACAGAATTTGCCCAGCGCGGCGGCGCGAGCTATATAAGGGGAAGTCCACAAAGTAGGCGAGCCTGTAAGCGATTCGGAGGTCTCCGCTATGCAGCGACGTGACGTGCAGCCTGGGGAGGTCCAGCTCGGCTATTTCGCCGTGCAGGCTGTGCCCCGCCCGCTGCGCTTCCGGACGGAAGCGCAGCCATCCGGGGACCCGCTGCGCCGCCGCTGGCAGGCCGTGTACTCGTACGGTGAAGGTTGGTCTCGGTTCTACATCGTCATCAACCTCGGCCGGCACGTGCTGACTTTGCAGCGTCTGTCGGACGCCGATTACTCCGCCATGTTGCGCGCACTGGCTGGCAAGCCCGAGGGCTCGCTGACGCCGCTGCCACCGCCCAGCACGAGGGTCGAGTCTCTGAGTTTCGACATCGAGATCGTCGGGCTCAAGATGACGCGGCAGACCGCGGGGGCCTTCCGTGCCGACGCATCGGGTGACTGGCTGGTCGTGCAAGCTTTTGTGCCTCGCAGTGTAGAGTCGTTCCTACTGGGTGTGAACGATCGCCTTCATGCGGGCGAGCTCATGATGACGAAGCCGGAGTCCGTGCCGGCGGTCGTTCGAACGCTCAGCCAGGTCTTCGGCTAGCTCACCGCAGCATCCCTGCCCAGCCCTGGCGCCAGCGGCGCCGGCGCGTATTATGTACGAACCCGTCAAAACTTGAGACTGCGAAAGCGCCGCGCCGGAGCTTTGCGCCAGGCTCATCGGGAGGATAGCGCGCATGTTGCAGCCGGAGGTTCAGGAGGTCGCCAGCGTCTTCAGGGGCGAGCTGCGATGGATGTTCGGGCCGTACCCGGCGCTGATCCCCGACGGTGGCTGGCCGTCCGTCGGCATCCTGGACGCCCTCTGCCGAGGGATGCACGGGCGCAGCAACTGGACGGAAGGCGAGAAGGTCTTCGTCGCCGGCGCGGCCGCCCAGCTGGGCGAGCTGGTGCACACCTGCTGGGGGACCTTCGCGCCCGACGTGCGAGTCGAGCACCAGGACGGCATCGTCTGCTGGGCAACCGATGCGAACGGTTCGTCCTATCGCCTGCGGCTGGAAAGCGGGCTATTTGCCACGCTGCGTGACCCGACCCTCCCTATGCAGCTACCGGAGCACCTGCCGTACTGCACGTCCGGGGGCAGGCACGTGCTGGAGCTGTTCGGGCTCACGGCATGTCTGGGCATCAGCGCCTTCGGCGAGGGGCCCTGGGCGCAGCTTGAGGCCGGGCAGCTCTCTGAGCGGGCCAACAGCGTCGTCCCCGTTATGGCCGGCATGTGCGCTGAACACTACCGGCATCTGCACCCGGAGGAACATCTCGGCCAGAAGCCGGACCTCTACCAGCGCCTCATCTGGCCGCTGACCCTGTGCGATGGCGAACGTGCCTATGAGGAGGCGGGAGCTAATCTACTGGCCTACCTCGACGGCGCGCTGGCCGTCATCAGGGGCGCGCTGCCGATGCTCAGGAACCTGGCGCGCTTCCCCAGCTCGACCGTGAGGGGTGCAGCGTTGACGCTGATCATTCTGGATGAGCGGGTTCCCGTATCGGGCGAGCTGATGGAGATCGCTGCCGACCATTTCCGCGGCCGGGCACCGGCGTTCCGTGATGCCGCGATCGCGCTGGCCGCCGAGCGCGGTCGCAACATCGACTGGCTCCACGGCGGCGTTAACGCGGCAGCGCGCTTCCGCTTCGAGCGGCAGCTGTCCTTGCTGCCGCTGGTCTATCTGCCTTTCGAGCAGTGCGTCGACCCGGCCAATCGGGAGCTGACGAGCGCGCTGGTGACGATGGAAGCGGAGCACGCGGCGACGATGCTGCGTCGCCGGCTGGCCCGAGGTGCGCGTGATGCGAAGCTGCTGTTCCAGCAGGCGATGCTGAAGCGCTGGCTGGGCGACCTCGAGGAGTCCGAGGCACTGCTGGAGGACATCGTGCGCAGCTACCCCGAGGGCTTGGACGGTGAGTTCTACCTAGAGGCGGGTGTGGGCGCTCTGGCCCTGGGTCGGCTGGATGATGCGATCACCCGGCTCGAGCGGGCCCGCGCCATGGAGGCCACCCGCTACCGCGTCGCCTCGCTGCTCGGGCACGCCTACGCCAGCGCCGGCCGACGTGAGGACGCCGTGGCCGCCTTCGGCGAAGCGATTGCCCGGGGCCATTTCCCTGCGGACGTCCTGGTAAGCCGGGCCGATGTGCAGCGGGAGATGGGCGAGCAGGAGGGGTACTCACGAGATCTCGCGGCCGCAGCGGCGCTCCACCCGTTCAATCCCCGGGTCGTTGAGCGGGTCATGGCCGCGTACGTGGAGGCCTAGCGCGCTGTTCCCCAAAGCCCAGCGCCTCTGCCGCCCGGATGGCGCTTTGCCATCCGGCGCACTGTGCCTTATGGTGGAGGCGACCCGATTTCCCAGCACAACAAGCCGAGCGCATAGCTGTACGTTCGCTCACATTCAATCAGGAGGCGCGTCATGAGCTGCCGCAAAGCCGTCCTGGCTCTCGCACTAGTCCCATCGCTCTTGCTCGTCTCCTGTGCCCGAGAGGCCCAGCAAGAGGCGGCTGGCGAAGCCACAGAGATGGCGATGACCCGGAGCCTGGAGGATGTGGGCGAGGCCATCGCCGACATTGACACCCAGTACATCGAGGCGTTCACGTCGGGCGATGCCGCCGCCATCTCTGGCCTCTACGTCGATGACGCTATGCGCATGCCGCCGAACATGGCGATGATTCGGGGCAAGGAGGCGATCGAGGCGTACTTCGCCGAGATGTTTGGGGCCACCGCGGCGCGCGCGCTGACGCTGGAGCCGGTCGAGTTCGGCACCAGCGGCGACCTGGCATACGTGGTCGGCAGGTACTCCTACACGATCGAAGTGGAAGGCGCGCCGGCGCCGGAGCATGACGAGGGCAAGTACGTCACCATCTCCACGCTGAGCGAGGACGGAAGCTGGAAGATGGTGGCCCAGATCTGGAACAGCGATCTGCCGGCCGAGTAGACACCCGTTGATTGGCTGAGCCCCGCGACGCGGTCGAGTCGTCGTGTGGCTCCGCGCATCTCCGGCGCTCTGTAAGCCGGTTGCTTTCCCGCGGAACCGGCCGTATGGTGTAGTTGCCCGATTTCCATAAAACAGCAAGGCTGGAGCGCATAGCTGTACGGTCGCTCACATTCAAGAAGGAGGGCGTCATGAGGTACACTAAGCTCGCCCTGGCTCTGGTGCTGGTCCCATTCCTGGGCCTCATTGCCTGTGCCGAGCAGGCAGGGGAACAGGAAGCCCAGATGGAGATGGCGATGACCTTGGACCTGGAGGCCTTAGGCGAGACCTTCGCGGCGGTGCAGGCGGACTACAAAGCGGCGTACGAGTCCGGTGACGCCGCGGCGCTGGCTGCCTTGTATACCGAGGACGCGACGCGCTATCCGCCGAGCGCAGAAGTCATCAGCGGCAGGGCGGCGATCGAGCAGGAGTTTGCCCAGGCGTTTGCCGCAACAACCGGCAGGCAGATTACCATCACCCAGACCGACATGGGTGGGATTGGCAGGTTGGCCTACAGCATCGGCACCTACAGCTACAGCTACCA
>JGI24422J19971_10002891_pt1 | contig 10719 bp, 14 predicted proteins | sample DeeMarSWOR152_54_FD_19971 | JGI IMG/M metagenome (IMG submission 19971)
GAAGACGTCGCCCATAATGCCTACCTTACTGTATTCAAAGGACGGTTTCGATCTTCCACGCCCTTTCAGCCTAACCACATGCCCATGCTTGCGAACTATCTGAGCTAGTGGCGAATTCACGTTAGAGGTTATAAGTCCCATAGAAAACCTTGACGTTTTTTTGCTTTCAATGTATCTGGCTAGATCTTGCCCCATTGCTAGTGGATCATCAGAAAAGCCACTACCAGAGTTAATCAAGAGCAAGGTTTTCTTGTATCGTCTTTCAAGCTCGGCTGCCGCATCGTACATGTTCTTCCCAGGAAAGCCTGGATCGTCCGGCGTCAACACAACCTTGTTCCGCCAACCAATGTGGCTCATTGCGATCTGGCTCATCGCAGCGTTCAATGAGTACATTGACCTGCCCGATCCTCCGCAGACCACACAGTTTGCTGATTTTAGGCTCTTGTACAGAGGTAGCAGTCTGTTCCTTCTAATGCTGAAAATGTTATCTCTAATCCTGTTAACGTATCCTATATGGCTGACCTTGCTTTTGATTTCACTCACACCTCATTCTAGAATGAAGCGTCAACTATTTTATATTTTTCTTGCGCGTGGATCTTCTTCTGAAACCTTGCACTTACTTGTATCTTGCCTGTCTTTTCTTCCTTTTTCTTTTAAGTTTTCTTTGTTTTTTCTTTTTCCACTTTGCGCGAATATCTTACACGCCCCAGAACGCTTATTCCTACTCTATTGTTGCATGTCTCCGCTTTAAATCCTCCTCAATCCGTCCTAGCCGTCGCTTCAACCATTCTAACTTCTTTCGAGCTCCGAAAAATCCATACACAGGCGCCCGTATTAAAAATCTTGCGGTTTAAAAGAAGCTTCCTAAAAGCTCATTTATAGATGGAATTCCAAAGAATAGACGGACATAAATTGCGACTGCTAAGATTAAGATAGTGACGGCTATCAAGACGAAGTCGCCTCTATGTATTTTTAGTATGTACAGGTTTGTGCGTTTTCCGGTTGCTCCCCAAGCACGCGATTCCATGGCTTCAGCCAATTCTAGGCTTCTGCGAATTGCACTCACAATCAAAGGTATTAGAACTGGAATGTAATTTCTAATTCGTTTCAAGAAGTTTCCACGTTCAAGCTCTAGACCTCTCGCTTTCTGCGCATCCATAATCGTCTGGGCTTCTTCAGCTAAAACAGGAACAAACCGCACGGCGGTTGTGAAGGCGAAACAGAACTCGTAGGGTATACGTGTTTGCTCTAGAGCTAAGCCTAAATGATCTGGTGACGTCGTTAGGAAGAAAACTGAGAAGGACTCGATGAGGACNACAAACCGTAGAGTCACGGCGATAGCATATTCCAAATGATGGGCCAGATTTTGGTAACCGGCGCCAATGAATGAAAAGATGAAGTTCGTCAAGAAAATTATTGTGGCTAAAAATGCCGCTCCTCGCATCGAACGAAGCCATTGACGTTGGACACCAGCCAAAACAACTAATGGAACTTGTATCAAGAAAAGTATTATCAAGGGTAATAGTTCCCAAAAGATCATTGCAGCCACAAAAATCGCGCAAACATAGATAAATTTTATTCTCGGGTCTAGGTTGTGAACGGGTGAGTAAACCCTTCGAAATTTGAGCCCGTCAAAAACACTCATTTTGCTTTCACTTTCAGAACGCTGAGCAATTTTTCTCGTGCCTCATAAACATCAATGACCTCTTTGGGGAGGTGAAAGTCGGATAGCTGCAGGAAGATTTGAGTTATTTGCGGTGGTACGATTGATGCATGGGTTAAGATTTCAGGGTCTGCAAGCACTTTTCGCGCTTCACCATCAGCCACTATTCTTCCCCCTCGCATTAACAAAACTCTTGGGCTACATTCAGCCACAAACTCCACGTCATGCGTAACGATGATCACGGTTTTTCTTTGAGCTTTCATTTGCAGAATGAACTGAAGAAGCTTCTCTTTTTGACTGTAGTCTTGCCCTATGGTTGGTTCATCTAACATCAATATTTTTGGGTTCCATGCCAAAATTGAAGCTAGGGCTACACGTTTCCTTTCTCCACCGCTGAGCATGAAGGGTGAGGTTTTCCTGTAACGTGCCAAGCCCAGAAGGTTTAGAGCCCATTTCACTCGCCTCTCTATCACTTTCTCTTTGAATCCGAAATTCTTCAAAGCGAAGGCTATTTCTTCCTCAACTGTTTCGCTGAAAAGCTGATGATCCGGGTTTTGGAAAACGAACCCAACCTTTCGTGCTAGGGTTGCAACACTAACTTTTGTTGTGTTCACTCCATCAATAAGCACGCTTCCTTTGATCGGCTTCAGAAGTCCATTAAAGTGTTTGACTAGAGTTGTTTTTCCAGCGCCATTTTCTCCCATTATGGCTACAAACTCACCGTTTTTGATTGTCAACGATACTCCTTTTAATGCTTCTACACCGTTTGGATACGTGAAGCAAACGTCTTTTGCTTCGATCATTGGCTTTCGAGAGCCTCCCTTAGCATGGCTGCCATTTCATCTGAAGACAACGGGATCGTGTTGCTCAAGCTTACCCTGTCCTTCTGGAGTATCTGGTAGAGGCGTGTTGGCTTTGGAATTCCTACTCCGATTAGGCGGGCTTCTTCAGAGCTTAAAACTTTACGTGGTTCTCCGTCGAGAACGATCTTTCCATCGTCCATTATGACAATGTGATTTGCATATCTTGCAGTTAGGTCAAGTCTGTGCTCAACAAGCACTACGGTGATTCCAAGTTTTCTGTTTAGATCGTAAATGACTTCAAATATTTTCTTTGCACCCAACGGGTCAAGAAAAGATGTTGGCTCGTCTAGAACAATTATTTCTGGTTGCATGGCCAAAACAGACGCAATTGCTACGCGTTGCTGTTGTCCGCCTGAAAGTTCATGTGGCGCTCTCTCCCTCAAGTGATATATTCCCGTGAGGTTAAGAGCCCAATCCACCCTCTTTCGCATCTCTTCTCTTGGGACTCCAAGGTTTTCAAGCCCGAAGGCCACGTCCTTTTCTACGGATAAGGCAAAAAGTTGGTTTTCCGGATTTTGGAAAACAAGTCCTACATGCTTTGCCAATTCGTAGATTTGCCGTTTGGAAACTCCAAGTCCGACGACCGTTACTTCGCCTTCCATTTCGCCTTGGTAGAAATGTGGGATTAATCCGTTAAAGCATCGACAAAGGGTTGTTTTACCACATCCACTTGGGCCAGTGATCAGGACGAATTCTCCTTTCTCGATTTTCATGGAAACGTCTCTAATTGACGGTTTTGCTCCTCCAGGATAAGTATATGTGAGCTTCTCTGTTTCTATTATTGACATGCTGTTGGCGCCTGCCTGCTTGTAAGCGAGTTCATCTTCTCATTTAAGAGTAGCTACTTAATTTCTGGTTAATTTTTCCCTTAAAAGCCTTAAACAACGCTTAAGCCCGGTTTCAATGTCTCCTACCCCATTGACTCCAGCGGCTGTCGAATGTCCACCGCCCATACCATGGAGATATTCACCAAGAGGTCTGGCTATGTCTTTTCCAAGGTGGATACCTGTCCTTTTATAGAATTCGCGGGTTGAGCGCAGGCTAATTTCTAGGTTTTCATTCTTTTGTCCGGCCACAACTCCGATGTGTGCGCCCAGTTCGATTATTGCTCTTGCTGCTGAGGCTTGGTAGGCGCTGACGTGTGAAAACGCGATAAGCCATTCGTCAATCTTAACGAGCCTTGCTCTTCTAGAGGCTTTTAGCCTTGCGATGCGTTCTGAGAAGTCCATTGGCAGTGAAAGAAGAGACATCGTCTCTTGGGCATTTATACCAGCGTCAATTAGTTCTGCAACGTTTTTTAGTGTGGATGAGTTGGCTATGATGAAGTGGCGTGTATCGAAGGCTATGCCCAGAAACAGTGCTTTTGCCTCGTTTTCGCCTGGTTTGACGCCTGTTTGCTTATAGAAGTTGGAGACGATTTCGCATGTTGAAGAGGCTTCTTCGTTTGCTATGTATAGTTTTGCTAGCTGTTGTGTTTCTGGGTGAGGTGTGTGATGATCGATAACTATGATAGGTGCTTTTGAGGTTTTCAGTTTTTCAGCCAATTTATTCAGTTGTTGAATTGTGTTGGTGTCTAATAGAATTGTCACATCAGAATTTTCGACGTTAGGTTGTGTTTCTACTTTTATGGGTAAATGTTTGAGTAGATGTTTTGAAAGTCGGCTTATTCCGTGAGCTGCTCCAATTTCAACTTCAAGATTGGGTTTGAAGTGTTTTAGTAGGCTTCTGAAGGCGTAGGCTGAACAGATAGCGTCTGGGTCAGCGTTGTGGTGACATAATAAAACAACAAGTTTGGCATCTGACTCATCCAGGATTTTGGTTATTTCTTGGAATGACATTTCAGTTCCCTCAAATAATTTTCAGCTGAGGTGAAGGCTTCTCTCATTGCTTCGTCAACAAGCTTCTGTACGTTGAAGTTTTTCATTAGTGGTGATAAGGAGGCGTCGATGTCAACCGTGAGCTTTACGGGTTTTGTTCCCTCAGTTTCCACGATTATGTTTAGCGTTTCTATTCTTTTTGGAGGAACCTTCGATAGAACATATTCTCTGGCTCTTTTTTCCACGATTGAGCAGAGTTCTTCAATTTGCCTACTGTCTAGCTCTGGAATGCCTAGTTCCACAATTTTCCACCAAAAGCGTCTTTGAGGTTAGGAGGGAGAAACAGGACCTAAGTCTTTTTGAAGTTTCGCCTGCAAATCCTTCAATTGTCCTCGTAGCCGTTCTTCTTGCTTTCCAAGAACTTGAACTCGAACGTTAAGCAATTCTTTCCGTTCGTTTAAATCGGTGGTTACTTCTGTTTTCTCAGATTTTACCAGAAGCGAGCCGACTGCTTTGTATATGACTGTGTCATCTGCCGTCTTTTGCAATTCGCTCAGGGCTTGTTCGATTTCTGTTAGTTCGAGTTCTACTTGCTGTTTTTGCGCCAAGACTGTTTGGAGTGTTTGTTGTAGCTGTTGAAGTCTCAACAGACGTTCTTGAATTTGAGGTGGAAGTTTCGAAATCTCTTCAGTCACTTTTTTTATCCTTCCGTCTGCACAGCAATACATCAAAGCGATTAATTAAAGATTTTCCAAGGTTTCTAAAACATTCACTATCGAGTTTATCCATCTCAAATAAGCATTTACTGATGCACGCAAAGCAACTGTATCGTTAGCTTCAATCTTCAGGACCAAGAAATTTTCTTCTTTCTCCAGAAATGCTTGGGAACGCATCGTCGGGGTCTTTTTGACCTCTGGGACTAACGCCTCAAAAATGATCTCCAAGCGTCTCTCTGAAGGAAACTTCAAACGCAAGACAGCATTAGCTCTCATCTGTTCAGCTCCCAAACCAAATGCGATACTCTAATCTGCGGACCGACCTCAACAAGGTCTGGGATAAGCTTAAACGTGATAACTATGCGGTTTGGCGCATCTGCCGAAATCTGCATTGCAGCATCAATTCTTGTACTATAGATCTCCTTGAGCGAAAAAACTGGAATGTTAAAGAATTCTGACAAAACATTTTCGAGCCTCTTAACCTCTGAAGAAGTTCTCTCTGAAGCTGCGATTGCAACAGACTTCATTTTCCTTTCTCTAGACACCTTCTCTTCAAAATCCCTACGCAGCCTTACGCCCTTTACGCAAATTAATGGTAGAACAACATCCAAACCCTTCTCACCTATTCTGAAAAACCGTATTTTTCCCAAGTCTCCCCTCCATTTACCAATAACAATCACCTTTTCTGCATCAAGCCCTAATGCCTTCTCAGCCACTCCGTCGAGGCTTAATTTGCCGCGATTTATCCGCACAACGTTTGGAAAAGTGTTTGAAAGGTCTCTGCAAAGTGTTCTCGTGTTCTTCGAGGGTCTACGCGAAGTAGTCAATAATATAAACGATTTTTTAGCCAATGTCCAAATCACTAGCAGAGTTAGAAAACGCTGTTACTCGGTTGCCACCGCCTCTTCTGCAACTGCTCCCTTAGCTGCACGCTTTGACACTATTCCAAGCTTAGTAGTTGGAGTATAGGCTCCCCCAGTAAACGTGAACCCGCATTTCCTGCATTTCCAAACGCCAACACTTACCCTCTTGACTCGCTGAAGCCCACACTGCGGACATCTATGAGGCTTTTTCATTTCCTCAACTACTTTAATGTAACGTTTCCTGACTGTGGCTCCGTAACGCGAGCCTAACCCGCGTGTCGGTCCCACCTTTTTTGTTCTCTTTCCCACGCCTGTTTCACCACTTTAGCTTCTTTCGAATTTCCTCAGCCTTTTCCATAGCCATTTTGGCAGCTTCTAACACCTGCTCCGGTGTAAAGTGTCCACTGCCTCCTTTCTGTATTGCACATACTTTGCCGTCATCATCAATTGTCATGGTCAACCTGGCATCCATTATCTGCTCTTCCTCAAGCCACGGATCAACAATAAGCTTGTCATTTATCTTCGCAAAAGTAACAGCAATCGGATGTTTCCTCACCGACAGCGGCGTGTAACCCGGTTTTATCTTCACTTCATCTTCTTCTATCTCATAGTTAAACATCTTCGTATTAAGCAGAGCGGCGAGAGCAGCTAATGCGGAGGCATCTATTAGGTTTCCATCATGGTTAAGCACGTAAACATCCACAAAAATCACAAACACTTTCTTACCGGGTTTTATGCACAACTTCTTGAAGTCAATGGTTTTTGATTCTCTTATTCCTCTGTCAACAACCCTAGCAAGTTCTATCGAGTCTTCATTCGGCGGTCCAGGCTCAAAGGTTGGTGACGCTAACGGTACAAGCTCAGCGTTTACTGTTAGACCGCCTTCATCAGGCGTGTCTGAAAATGGTTTTCCGATTTCAATTTTTGTTCCAACCATAACTTCTGTCTTTCCAAGCAGAACCCGTGCTGAACCTTCGGCCCGTTCGATTACTCCTTGTTCAACCTTTATTTCACGATAATCTGTTAGACCTCTACCATCCACCCTTTTTCCCTTCGCGAGGAGATCTACAATCTGCTTTTGCTTTACACGAACAATTATGGACGACATTAATCTTTAGCCTCCTCAACACCCACATATTTGGCTTTTAACGCTTCCTTTTGCATTGTGTAGATTTTTCTGCATCCTTTAAGGGCAAGATTTACAGCCATTTCGAACTCTTCAAAGGTCAAAATTCCATCCATCTGTAGCAGTGTGATTGCATTAAGATTCGGCATTAAAGCCACAGGTACGTCAGCGTTTCCTTTTTTGTCTTCGGTGTCCATCAAATCCAGCACTACAGTGTCCCCGACTTTTCCGGCTGAACAGGCAGCAACCAAATCTCGCATTGGAATACCCGCATCTGCTAAGGCTACTGATGCTGCTGTAATGCTTGCGCATCTTGTTCCTCCATCAGCCTGTAGAATCTCGATGAAAACGTCTATGCCTGTCCGCGGGTAGTATTCAAGGAAAATCGTGGGTTCAAGAGCTTGTCTAATGACTTTTGAAAGCTCTATATCTCTTCTCGACGGTGCCGGCGACTTACGTTCCTGAACAGAGAAAGGTGCCATATGATAGCGGCATCTCAGAACTGTTCGATCTGGAAGTGCCAAATGTTTAGGATGCATCTCCCTTGGACCATGTACACCCGCTAAAATTTTGTTTTTCCCCTGCTGGATGTATGCTGACCCATCAGCATTCGGTAAGATACCTACTTCAATTTTTACTGATCTTAATTCTTCTGGTTTTCTTCCATCTAATCTTAAACCCTTTTTATCAATTAATTTATCAGGTTTTTGACTCATTCTTTAATTCCTCCTTTTGTTTTGCTTTTTCTTTCTTAATCATCTGGGCTACGCGGTCCGTCAGACCAGATGTGTGAGATTCATGCTCAATTCTACGAAGGGCCATCATTGCCAACTGTTCATCTTCGGGGCTTTTGCCGGTAACTAATACAACTCCATTCTGCCCGAGAATTATGTGGCAGCCTGTTTCCTGTTTTATCATGGACACCATTGAGCCTTTTCTGCCAATCACGCGGGGGATCTTTGTCGGAGTCATTTTTAGAACTTGTCCACGGGTTATTTTTCCAAGTCCAGGTTCGTCCACTGCTAGTCGTGGATCGTGTGCTCTGTCGTACGCTATTATCTTTGCAATTACCAAGTCTCCCGCGTCAAGAACTTTGGACAAATCGTTTTCCTGGGGTCTGAAAGGCCTGCTCAAGACTTCTGAAGCCCTCAAAATGGCCAAGTACGGCGAGCTTATGTCCACCGTCCATCCGTTAAAACCAACTTCCATGATGGTTCCTATGACCGTGTCTCCCAGTTTTGGGATATAAAAGGCTCTGAGCGCAACAACATTCACTTTTTTGTCTTCGTAATCCACAAGCCCCAGCCTTGAGGCATAGATTTTGTTGTCTTCCTTGTACGTGTTCTCGCCTGTAACATATGCTCCTTCCGCAAGCAAATCTCCGGGCGTTACAAGCTGTCTTCTTTCAAAAAAGGTTGGCATAGTCTACACATCCATAAATTCGTAATAAACCTTTCTAGGAGAGCATTTTCGCTTCTGCCCTTCCTCTAGTTATTTCTCCAATTTTTTCTAGAAATGGACCGTACAAGCCTGCTGGCATCTCTAAGACTCCGTGCCATGAACCGTCTCCGCGCCATTCTTCACGTTTTATTGTTCCAAATCCTTTGACTGTTCCGTAGGCTTTGGATGCGTATTCTGCTGGTATGCGAACTCCAACCGATACCTGCTCCATTTTCAATGGTAGAACACTGCGTAGCAGTTTGATTATTTCCTTTGCTTGTTCTTCCACTGGTTTAAAGGGATCTATTGAATAGTGGATTTGTTCCAAGGCTTGTTCTACGCGTAATGGTGGGTGTGGAAGGTTTGTTCTCGGGTCGACGCATTGTCTTGATATGAAGGCTATTATCTGTTTTCTTTTGTTCTCAATCATTTTTCTGCGTTGTTCGGTTGTGAGTTGTATTGTTCCCTTTTTCAGGATTATTTCCGCCACTTTGAGCGGTTCTGTTGTTCCGAAGGCTTTGCGCAGGGCTTCTTCTGAGACCTTTGTGCCTTTATTTGCGTCTGAGAATATGGTTTCAGTAGCCAAAGCTTCTGTTATTGCTGGCATTTTTCCCATGCGATATTCTAATGCTTTTTCAGGTTTTACGAGAACCTCAAAGTGTCCGTTATCCTTTGTGAAACGGGCAATTGTGTATTTTTCACCCATCCCTGTTTCACTTGCCCAAGCCCAATTCCTTCATGTATTCTCCAATTTTGTCGTTGCTTACCATTTCCATTTTTTTGGTTGCTGAAGGAATGACTGCTACTTTTATTCTAGGCGGCAGCTGTCTAGTTTCTAAGGCTTTTGCCAAACATTTCACTGTAAGTTTTGTGGTTTCTTCAAGGCTCATTTCTTCGCGGTATTCTTCTCTCAACATTTTGACCACTGTTTCTCTTCCCGCGCCTTCTGTTCTAGCCTTATAGCCTCTGTATGTTCCGCTTGGATGTGTACCAAACACATGGTTTCCGGTTTTGTCCACCCCAACGAAAATCATTGAAATTCCAAAGGGTCTCACGCCGGCATGTTGTGTGTAGAGCTGTTTTATGTCGCACACTCTTTTCGTTACCACTTCTACGTCTATTGACTCATCGTATGTTAACTTGTTACTTTGGGCGTATATCCGTGCATTATCTATTAAGACTCTCGCGTCTGAGCTTAAGCCCACTATGGCTGCTCCAATGTGATCATCAAGTTTGAAAATCTTCCAAGAAGATTCCGCTTCCTCAAGGGGATCAACTGTCTCCTCTGCCCCTAAAACCACTCCTTCACGGCATTGTATCCCCAAAATTGTTGCTCCTCGGTTAACCAATTCCATTGCGTATTCAACTTGAAACAGCCGACCGTCTGGTGAGAAAACGGTTATTGCACGGTCGTACGCTCCTGGTGCCGCAAACACAGACATTAAATATCTACCTCAATATATTCTAAACTCACTTGCAGACTTTCATATAACAACTAAACTAAAAACCTTTTCCTATGTGTTCTCGCTTTTAGTTTAGTATTTCATATTTCTCTTTCTGATGAGGACCGGCTCGCTGCTGAATCATATGAAAAATAGAAACGTAGCGATTTAGTGTCATTTGACTTGCATCTAGCCAACTCCCAAAAAAGAGGGCATGATCCCTTAACTATTGGAGCCAGTGGTGGAGTCCATTTTTCTGGTGTGCGCTTTCTAGTCGACAGGAGTGGACTCAGATCCGGAGGGGTTTCCAATCTCCTCTGTATGACCTTAAACTCGTAAACAGTTACAATCTGTTCGGGATCCTAGTTGCCGTTTATTTCCATTAAAGCCCTGTGAAATTCTTCTAGGCTGTTGTGTCCTTCTTTTTTATCCATCTTAGCGCGCGATATTTGTTTCAATTTTTCACTTTGGAGACACTGAGAGCTATATTATAATGTTAAGAAGAACTTTTATAATCATTATGGGATTTTGAAAACGTTGATTATCCACGTTAAAATGTTCCACACGGATATGTCAAAGGAAGCATTTAAAGAATAACTCACATTAGGTTCAAGGCGATATTTTATGTCGGAAAAAATGCCAAAATTCGAAATCTACAAAGATGCTGCTGAAAAGTTCAGATTTAGACTGAAAGCTCCTAACGGTGAAATCATAGCCTCTGGTGAAGCTTACGAGTCAAAAGACGGATGCAAGAACGGAATAGCGTCAATTAAGGAAAACGCTCCAAAA
>JGI24422J19971_10002894_pt1 | contig 10716 bp, 9 predicted proteins | sample DeeMarSWOR152_54_FD_19971 | JGI IMG/M metagenome (IMG submission 19971)
ACCCATCTCTCATTTTTACCGCATATTTACGAGGGGCTGATGGTGTACTCCTTGCTGGGTGTCACCCTGGCGATTGTCATTATCGAGAAGGTAACTACTATGCTCGTCGGAGGTTTGCCCTTTTAGAGAAAACAATGGAGACGCTAGGACTAGAACCGGGAAGGCTCATGCTCGCATGGGTCTCAGCATCAGAAGGACAGAGATTTGGTGACGTAACTAACCTGTTCACCGAACAGATAAGGCAAATGGGTCCAAATCCCTTGAAGAGTGCTCTACTGTAATTGGGGGAAGAAATGAAAAATAATGGAAACAGCACCTCGGTGCTAGTAATTGGAGCTGGCATTGCTGGTATCGAGTCAAGCTTGCTCTTAGCAAATTCGGGCGCCAAAGTCTATCTCGTCGAAAAAGCTTCCTACTTCGGAGGTAATATCATCAAGTGGGAGGAGGTTTTTCCCAACATGGAGTGTGCTACCTGTATGATAGCACCAAAGCAACAGGAACTCTTGCAGAATGAAAACATTGAGCTGCTAACGCTTAGCCAAGTTGAAGACGTGCAGGGTTCTGTTGGTGATTTTACCGCGAAAGTAAAGAAAAAGGCACGATACGTTAACCTGGAGGCCTGTATCGGATGTAATGAATGTTTTGAACCTTGCCCAGTTGAAGTGGATAATGAATTTGAAGAGAGACTCAGCAAGAGAAAGGCAATTTATATTCCCTGTGCCGGAGCTCTGCCCAACGCTCCCGTTATTGATAGCGCTAATTGCCTGCGCTTCAAGGGAGAAGATTGCCAACTTTGTCAGGAAGCCTGCATGTTCGAAGCTATTGATTATACCCAGCAGGATGAAGAGTTCGAGCTCAAAGTTGGAGCTATCGTTGTAGCCACTGGGTTTAAAACCTTTGATCTCACTCAGATCCCTCAATATGGATACAAGAAACTCAACAATGTTTACTCTACCTTTGATCTCACTCAGACCCCTCAATATGGATACAAGAAACTCAACAATGTTTACTCTATCGTAGAGGTTGAACGAATATGTGCCTCTAACGGCCCTACAGAGGGGCAGATTATTATGCAAAATGGCGAAACACCCAAATCCGTAGCCATTATCCACTGTGTAGGGCGGGAAGAGAAAGGCTATTGCTCTTCAGTTTGCTGTATGGCTTCGATTAAGCAGGCGCATTTTTTGAAAAACAAGATATCTGGCGTAAAGATAGCTCAATTATACTCTGACTTATGTATCCCCGGTAGAATCTATCAGAGGTTTTACGAAGAAGTGAAGGAAAGCGGAGTCGACTTTATTCGCGCCACGGTAAGCGAAGTTACGCAACAAGGAGCCGGCGTGGCCATCAAGTACAAGACTGAAAATAGTGAGGAAAATACACTCAATGTGGATATGCTAATTCTGGCACCGGCGATTGAGCCAGGGGTAGGCTCAGCCAGACTGGCTGAGATCTTGGGTATACCCCAGGATGAACACGGATTCTTCAGTGAAAAGGATCCAGACCTTGATTCTGTGGACACTTCCCGAGAGGGCATATTCATTGCCGGATGCGCTCAATCGCCCAAGGATGTTCCGGATACCGTCGCCGAGGCAGAAGCCACAGTAGGAAAAATACTCTCGTTGTCAAGATAGGGGTTATGATATGGCAAAAAAGATAGGCGTATACGTATGCGAATGCGGTAATAACATAGCCGATAATGTGGACATCGATAGGATAATCAAGACAATTTCCCCGATGCGCAATATCGAGGTTATCGAAAAGCACCGACTGTTATGNTCTGANGACGGAAAGGAATTCCTGAAACAAAGCATAAAAGATCATGAACTCACTCATTTGGTGGTTGCGGCTTGTTCGCCAAAGCAACACGAACACACCTTCATGGGTGTGTGTATGACAGCAGGGCTTAACCCTTACTTATTCCAGATGGCTAATATAAGGGAACAATGTGCCTGGGTTACGCCAGACAAGGAAGAAGCCACAGACAAGGCGATAAGGCAAATAGCAGCCGCTATTGCCAGAGTTGCCTATAATGAAGCACTGGAGAGGAAAGATATAGACGTTTATCCCGACATTCTTGTAATCGGCGGTGGCATCTCAGGAATTAGAGCCACAAAGGTACTTGCTTCTCCAGACAGAAGGGTCTATCTGGTAGAAAAGAGCTCTTCACTTGGAGGCAAGGTGAAGGGCTTTGACAAGTTGTTTACCAAGATGGAATCTGGATCGGTGCTGATCGAAAATGAGCTAAGGAGCGTGGAGGGAGGTGAAAATGTTGAAGTGTTCACCGACAGTGAAGTTAAGCAAATTTTGGGGTTCTTCGGCAATTTCGAAATAAAAGTAGTGAAGAAAGCAACAAACGAAGAACGAAATTTTAATGTTGGAGCGGTGGTATTAGCCACTGGATTTGACTTGATGGACCTCAAGGAACTTCCTCAATACGGGTATGGCAAACTTGAAGATGTCTATACAAGTCTGGAATTTGAAGAAATGAATGTTCCCGGCGGGCCTACCGGCGGGAATATACTTCTTAAGAATGGCAAGCCTCCTGGATCCGTTGCCATTATCCATTGTGTGGGTCGAGAGGAGAAGGGCTATTGTTCTAAAGTATGCTGCATGTATTCCCTTAAGTTTGCCAGAATGCTGAAAGACAAACTCCCTGAGGTAAGGGTATCCCAACTCTACTCGGACCTATGTATTCCGGGGAAAGCATACCAGAAATTCTATGAGGAAACAGAAGGCTTTGGTGTCGAGTTTATCCGTGCTGATAAGACCAATGTCGCTCAAAATGACAAGGGTATTACTGTAAAGTATGAAAGCGAAACTGGTTCAAAAGGAGACCTATCTGTAGATATGGTAATTCTTGTTCCGGCGATGGAAGCTGGTACTGACACTAACAAGTTCGCAGAAATGCTTGGCATACCTGTGGATAACGAAGGGTTCCTTGCTCAAGAACATCAGAGGCTCGCTCCAGTGGCATCTTCTGTAGAGGGTATATTTGTAGCTGGCTGTGCTCAGGGCCCCAAAAATATTTCCGAGTCGATAGTTCAATCAGAGGCAGCAGCAGGAAAGATACTCTCGACCCTGGTTCCAGGCAGGAAACTAGAACTGGAAGTAAAGACGTCTAAAATCTCCGAACCTTTCTGCACTGGATGCAAGACCTGTATCTCCGTCTGTCCCTACTCCGCTATTAGCTTTGACGATTTTAGAAAAATTTCGGTAGTAAATGAAGCTCTGTGCCATGGATGTGGAGTATGTGCTGCAGCTTGTCCTTCCGGTGCCGCCAGCGTGAAAAATTTTGCCTTTACACAAATCTATCAGGAGGTCGAAGCGCTACTAAAATAAACGAAAGGAGACATTAAATACCAAGGAAGGTGGATTGAAAATGAAAAGGATTACCCTGCTTATTTTGGGAATTATTCTACTTATACTTATACCAGTATTAATTGGAGCCACTCCGGCGGAACCTGCCATCTCACAGTTCGATGTTATTGCTACTGCCGCAGATGCCTACCTGAATGATCCCAAACCAGAACTCAATATTTCATCAAAAGACTTACTGGCCGCCATGCTAGGCGATGGGCCATATATCATCAGTAATAGGAAGCATGAAGATTATACCACGGGACATATTCCTAGAGCTATAAACCTGCCGGAGTCTGTTTTATTCAAGCCCGAGAATCTAGCCAAGCTACCCAAAGACAGTAAGATCGTGCCCTACTGCTACACAGGCCATACTGGGAGTCAGGTTACCGCTATGCTTAACATGTGCGGCTATAATGCCACCAACCTGCTCTGGGGGATAATGGGCTGGACGAAAGATACGAATGTTGCCAACAAACAATTTTCTAATCCAAGCACAGATTTGCCAACCGAGACTACAGCTAATCAACTTACCGAAACATACAGTCTTCCCACAGTCAACGTAACGGCCTCGACAAGCGAGTTAGAGATTATTCGGACTGCCTGTGATAACTATGCAACTGCTGGATTGAAGAATATTACAGCGGGCGACTTGAAAGCATTGATTACTGATGGTGACCCAAATAATGATCCTCTTATCATCAGCGTTCGCAAAGCAGAGGATTATGCCCAAGGCCATATCCCTGGTGCAGTCAACATACCCTTTACGAGCATAGCTAAGAAGGAAAACTTGCAGAAGCTTGATCCTAGTATGAAGATCGTAGTCTATTGCTACACTGGCCGCAATGGAAGCCAGGCAACGGCTATTCTTAACACACTGGGCTATGATGCTGTTAACCTTTTGTGGGGAATCAGCGGCTGGACCACCGACCCGGTTATAGCAGCCAAGAGATTTGACCCAGACACGAGTCCTGATTATCCATTTGCTACCGGTGCTGGCGAAGTGGTGCCAACAACGCCAAGCAATGGCGGTGGCTCCTGCGGCTAAGGCAGATAACCGGCTTGGTTTTAACCAGGCCAAAGTAAAATTGATAAATTAAGTATTAAGAAAGGAGATAAGATGGCAGAAGAAATTAAACCCAATGAGACTCTTGATGTAAGAGGCGAAATCTGTCCCAACCCCGACGTTAAGACGATGGTAAAGCTCAAGAAGATGGCACAGGGGCAAATACTAGAGGTTTTGGTTGATTATCCACTCTCAGTAGAGCGCATTCCGGGTAATGCTGAAAAAAATGGGCATAAGGTACTGAAAGTAGAGCGTGTTGATGGTCCCAACCACAAAATATATATAGAAGCTCAGGGAGGGCAAAAATGACCCCATTGATTCTACTGGGCATTCCCATCGGCTTAGCCTTTGGGTTTGCCTTACAAAGGGGGAGGTTCTGTATGAACTCTGCTTTTAGGGACGTTATCGTACTGAAAGAGTACACACTCCTAAAGGCGGTGGGGCTTGCGATTCTTATCCAGATGGTGGCATTTGCGGCCCTAGACATGGCAGGGGTAATTACTATAAGCCCCAATACGTTCTTCTGGGGTGCCAATATGCTCGGCGGCTTTGTCTTCGGAATTGGCATGGTAGTAGCGGGGGGATGTGCCAGCGGTATAACTTACCGCTTCGGAGAGGGTATGGTAGGGGCAATGTCTGCAGTACTTGGTTTAATACTCGTGGGATTGATGACTACAATGGGTGCTTTCCATCCATTAGTTATCGCTATCAGGGGTGCCACAACAGTGACATTAGCAAATGGGGCAAACCTTACATTAGCTAACATATTCGGCATTCCCCACTATATATTAGCCTTTGGTATCGCGGGTGTTGCTCTTATTATATGGGCTATCCGTTCCAAAAGCAGTAAGGGTTCTACCAAAGAAGCGGAAGGTATTTCTGTAGGTACAAAGATATTCAAGAAGGGATGGGGATGGCAGGCAACAGCGATTGTCATAGCTATTATAGGAATTCTTGCTTTCATCTCCTCAACCGCTGCTGGTAGGAGTTATGGTCTGGCCATTTGCGGTGGATACTGGACAACCATTCAAAGTTTACTCATGGGCCAAAACCTCATCGGTTGGCTATCCGTAATGCTGCTTTGCACTATATTGGGTTCTTTTATCGGAGCCAAAATCGCTGGTGAAGCTAAGTTACGGGCACCAGCACCAAAGGTGTTGATCCAGACCTTTTTTGGTGGCTGTCTGATGGGTTTTGGAGCGGCCCTTGGTGGGGGTTGTAACATAACCCATATTCTTACTGGAGTACCTCAGCTTGCCTTGAGTTCCATACTGAATGGAGCCTTTATCATATTCGGATGCTGGACACTGGCGTACTTCTGGTTTGTCAGACCAATGCGGAACTTATAAGAAACTGGTCATACATATAGAAATGACTGATAGCTATTGGCATAGAGAGAGGTGAGTACTGCATCGAAGCTGATATCTTCAACTGATTTTCACTCACTTCCCAGAGAAAAGCTTAAAAAATAATGGCCTTATAGAGGTATTTAAGGACTGATAAGGAGAGTTAATATGGTTGTTACTCAAAAGGGGGCAATCTTGGCGGCGGAGGAGGGCAAAGAAAAAGCTATCCTCAATTTCCTAAAACAGGCACTGAGACAGGGCTGCTTTGACGCTGTCCTTATTCCCACTAGAGTACCAACGGGCGATTCGTTTGCCTATTTTTTGGTTCAAAATGAGGCATCTCTTGAAGGAGCGTCTCCGTTGCCTCCAATAATGCCAGTCCAAGGAGCTAGAGTTATTTCCAGCCTTACAAAGCTTGGAATAGGAAAGAAAAGGATAGCCGCTGTCATGCGGCCCTGCGAGGCAAGGGCGACAATTGAGCTAGCTAAACTTGGGCAAGTGAACCTCGAAAAGATAATCTTTATCACTATGGAGTGCCCAGGTGTGATACCTCTATCCGATTATTTTGGAGATCCAGTAAAGGGTAATGAAGTATTCAAAGATGCTTCTCAAAATTGGAAAAGCAATCCCATGCGTTCGGTGTGTCGAATATGTGATAAATTTTCTGCCATCGGTAGCGAAGACTTACATGTAGGAACGCTAGGAACGAATAGCGGCAATATTCTCCTCATTCCCAATGGCTCCAAAGGTGAAGATATCTTGAACAAACTAGGTATCTCACTGGAAACAGATATAACTGATTGGGTAGCTAAAGTGAATAAGTTAACCGAAAGGAGAAAGAAGGAAAGAAAGCAGACTAACGATGCATTAAGATCGGATATTGAAGGAATAGACAGACTGATACAAGCCTTCAGCGCATGCATAAATTGCCATAACTGTATGAGGGTTTGCCCTATATGCTACTGCCGGCAGTGCAATTTCGATTCGGATAAGATGAAATTTACTTTTGAAGATTACTTCACGAGAGCAGAAGCTAGAGGCAGGCTGATGGTTCCTACTGATACTTTATTGTTTCATGTCGGAAGAATGCTGCATATGTCCCTTTCTTGTGTATCATGCGGTATGTGTGAGGACGCCTGTCCTATGGCTATTCCAGTAGCGCAAATATTCACCGTAGTTGGTGATAGAAACCAAGAAGCGTTTGACTATGTACCTGGTAAGAATATAGATGAACCCCTCCCGCTGACGACTTTCGAGAAAGAAGAATTCTTAGAGGTGGAGCAGTCTTACGCAGGGGTCTCTTCCCAACAGGAGGGTCAAAATGCCTAAGGTACTAAAAATAAGCAAAGGTCCAGATGAGGGGCTAAAACATTTACTCAGATTTCTTTTGGAAAACGGCAAGGTGAAAGGCGTTTTGACGCTCAGAAAGATGGGCGAATATGGTGCTATCTCTTATTCACTCATTACCAATCCTGACGATATCGACTCTACTGTTCCACTTTTCCCTCTAATGCCGGACAATTTAGCCAAACAGCTTTCTCGGCTCACATTAATAGAAGCTGCTACTGAACCCATCGTTGTGGTTTTAAGGCCTTGCGAACTGAGGGCGTTTGTAGAACTGGTGAAACGTACTCAAGGCAGCCTGGAAAACATCCTGTTCATAAGTTCAACCTGCGGTGGAGTCTATCCACTAGAAATGGCTGTAGCGGGTGATATTGAGGAACAGTTACCTCAATATTGGAAAGCAGTCGAACAAGGTGAAGTTATTCCCAATATAAGGCCTGCCTGCAAGGCTTGTGTGTATTTTGTGCCATACAACTCCGATATTACCATATCATTACTTGGAACCAAGAGCATTGATAAACAGAGTGTACTATTACTGAACACCGATAAAGGGGTGAACTCAGTAGAAGGTATATCGGGACAGTTCAGTGAAGAAGGACTCGATTCAGCGGCGATAGAACAAATACGGAATGAGAGGGAAGCTGAGAAACAGAAGCTTTCTGACGAAGTTGAAACGAAAGCCCTGGGTATTGATGACCTAACAAAGACGTTTAGTAGATGTATAGATTGCCATAATTGCAGCAAGGTCTGTCCCGTTTGTTATTGCCACGTATGCTTTTTCGAAACCGAAACCAGCGAACATGGGCCGATTTACTATGAAACAGAGCTACAGAAAATGGGATATGTAAACATGCTTTCTGATACGATATTTTACCACCTAGTACGGTTATTCCATGTAAGCGCGTCATGTGTAGGATGTGGCTTATGCGCTGACGTGTGTCCCGCCAATATACCACTCTGGGCCATTTCCCTAAAAACGGGTGATACAGTTCAGAAGGCTTTTGATTATCTGCCAGGGAAAGATATCGAAGAAGGGCTCCCCTTTACCACGTTTGCACCAGAAGAATTTGCCGGAATTGAATAGTTGAGAAAAAAGCTTTTATGAGCAACAAGAACTCAAATAATTAAGTGCGCTAATTTTCTTGCCTTAAATTTTACTCTGGCTAAAGTGGTAGGGGTATTTAAAATTCTTCTAGAAGTGAGGGGCCTGGAAATGAAAGTAGTAAGTTATGATTTTCTCTAAATTAGTGACAAAGGGTGCGTTAACTGGAACTATCAGATAATCAGCTAAGTTTTGCCCTTAAAATAGACGAGGAATCATGCAGTAGCTGCGCTGTGTGTTCCTCCGTTTGTCCTTTTGACGCAATAAAAAGAGACCCTGAAACAGGTAAATTGCTTCTGGAGATAGAAAAATGTCAGGTATGTGCAATTTGCTACTCCAGCTGCCCAGCCAAAGCAATCAAAATTATCTACTATGATATAAATTCCCTAACCAGATACCTGGAGAATGCAAAAGAGGAATATAAGTCTGATTCCTTGGTCATTATGTGTAAAGGAAGCGCCCCCGATTTTGCGGACGTAGAGAAGCTGTTCGGAATTTCGAACTTCATTCCCTTATCCATCCCCTGCGTCGGGCGCATCCCACCAGAGCTTCTTTTGAAAGCCATATCCCCCATGGGAATAAAGATGATCTATATTCTCGCCTGCGATGAGAATTACTGCCGATTTGAAAGGGGAAGCTCGATCACCGGACGTAGAATCACAGCGCTTAATATTTTGCTTGAACAACTTGGCTATGCTAAAAAGCTAATCAAGCTAAAGCAACATAGTCTGAAGGTCAAAGCAGATAGAAACAAATGTATCAGTTGCGGCAATTGCGTATTCTACTGCCCTTACGATGCTGCTAAACTGGAGCAAGGAACCGCTACCTTCGATCTAGAATTATGCCGCGGCTGTGGTTTATGTGTAACACTATGTCCTGCTTTTGCTTTGGATTTGGAGCACTGGGAAGAGGATCGAATATCAGCCTTAATATTCGAGTTGCCAAAAGAGAAGAAAAAACCAAATATTTTAGTACTTCGCTGTCAATGGTCTGTTTTTCCAAAACTTGATGAGGAATTTGATTCCAACGTTCATGTCATAGATATGCCCTGTGCGGCAAGAGTTGACCCCCTACATATCGTAGAGGCTTTCCGACAAGGAATAGATGGCATTTTGATAGCCGCCTGTCCCGAAGAAGACTGCAAATCGAAGGTAGGGAGTAAGGAAGCTCGGAGGTTAACCACAGCGCTAAAGAAGACTTTGAGCCAAATTGGCCTTGAAGAAAGGCTTCATTTTTGTTCTATAGCCCCAAGGTATCCTGAATCTTTCTATGAAGAGCTACGACAATTCAAGGTAAGGATAGAAAATACCTATTCAAAGGAGGTCAGGCATTGATAATAACAACTCAGAAACCTTTGGATGAAATTCTGGATTATCTATCTCCTTATAATTCTATTTTAATTGCCGGCTGTGATGGTTGTACTCAGCCACCAAGAGGCTTAAGAGAAGCCAGAACCTTGGCTCAATTGCTTGAGCTTGGCGGGAAGTTAAGAAGCAAAAACTTCAACCTGAGGGTAACTACATTGCCAAAGCAATGCGACTCTTATCTAACACTGACTACCCTTCAGCCCCAAATAGAGGGTATAGAGGCCATTCTATCATTAGCTTGTGGTTTGGGAGTGCAAACTATAACTCAAGTTCTACCTGATTACCCTGCCTTCCCTTCTCAAAACACTCTCTTTATGGGATCGGAAATTAGAGAGGACAGCACTCTTGAAGAAAGATGTGCCGCTTGCGGAGATTGCATATTGGCCATAACTGGTGGCATTTGTCCCATCGCCAGATGTGCTAAATCATTGCTTAACGGCCCCTGCGGAGGCTCACAACATGGCAAATGTGAGATTGACCCTGAAAAGGATTGCGCCTGGGATCTTATTATTAAACGCCTGGAAAAGCTAGGCAGGCTGTCCGCCTTAGATGAAATTCGCCCTCCCAAGAATTTTGGGGAGGTAATGAGACCCGGCAGGGTTAGCAGATAGACGCTTGACAGGAAAGTCTCCACACATAAAGCGATTACAAATGTGTTTCTCTGTATAAATTGCGTAATTCAGTGGTTGCCAAGACGAAGCCCACGATAAATGACCACCCCCAATCCAAAGCTTTGTTTCACGAAAAGGTTGGAGCGAACCATTTATAGAAATTAAGCAACGACTTTGATTTCGGTGTGCGAAAAATGCCAGAATTTGGGACAATGGCAAGTATTTGCCCGCTCATGCAATGCCCTAAGGGACTGCTAAATGGGCCATGTGGTGGAACAAATGCGGACGGCAAATGCGAATTGGATCACATACGCGACTGTGTTTGGGTAATGATTTACAGGAAGCTGGATGAAATAGCGGGGCCACATGATTGGAGTAAACAGGTAAGGCCAGGCACGTTAGAGGTTGAAGCTATCGACCTGTGGAAAAGCTGAACTGCGACCTGTACGGATTTGCTAACTGTGGCCAGTGTCAAGACGCTTGTTCCATGGACTTGCCCCTTGCCCGGCTCATTTTTATG
>JGI24422J19971_10002895_pt1 | contig 10713 bp, 9 predicted proteins | sample DeeMarSWOR152_54_FD_19971 | JGI IMG/M metagenome (IMG submission 19971)
ATCGTCAGCGTTACCAGCTATTTAGTTTACGGCTTCCCGGCCAACAATCACAATGAAGCGACAGCGGGTATCACTGGTATTAAGCTGAGAAAACACGCCGTTCTTTCCTTTGATTAAGAATTATTGGGAACTACTGGACTTTAGCGATGATGTCCCGATACTGTTCTTCAGGGAACGCCTTCAGGGTCTCAGTGTGGACTTGGCCTAGGCTCGCTATCTTCAGGATTACAGTCGTTGCAGCTTCATCACTGGGGAACTCGACAACAACTACTAGGTCGTACCGGCCCATAGTGAGATAGAAACCGGTCACCTTCCCGCCAACAGCCTCGACGGCTTTCTTAAACGTGTCCAAGCGCTGGGGCGACTCTTTGACATTTAGAATACCCTGATTTGTCCAGTTAACAAGCATAATATAACTTGGCACAGTATACTCCTTGAAAGTAGATTGATATTCGTTATCTTCTGGCAAATAGTTCTTTCAAATATAAGCACCACCTCCTTTCAACATTAAAAAAGGCACCAGCCAACGCTATATTTATTAGCGGTTACTCATGCCCCATTGTCATCACCTTTATCCCCGCAACACGCATTAGAAGTATTCAGTTGTCAAGGATATGTCATATCATGCAAACTAATTATATTCCTCTCTTAGCATTTGTCAACACTTCAAACTAACCATTCCACCAGACGCGTTTAAAAGTCATATATATTCCAACTCAAGCGATGTCGTTAAAAAATGGGGAGGGTATAGGGTTGTTAAAAGAAAGCGATCAGAGAGATGCATTTTGAGCACAGTCCGTTGCGGAAGCCAGAACCGGTTAATGCTTAGCGTAGTCATGCCAGTCGGCTTATAATATCTGCCTTTGGCTGCTAGTTACTACTGCATAAATATCGTGATTTTTGTCCAATCATGCACAAAAATATTCGATACCATTTGCATTTTCTACTAAGTAATAGTTACCGCTCATCGGGTTAATCTTTGGGAGAAGATAGCTCTGCTTGGTAGCCGAGGCGACCTTTAGTAGCTATGATCAGAACGATCGCGATGGTCCAGTAGACGATGGTTTTTAGAACTATAAAGTCATCTATCCCTGAAAGAACATCATCCGGCATCGGGAAGTGATTCCAAATAATATTTGTCGCTTGGTGGAATAGCATCACAGGAAACACGCTTCTGCTTGACCTGTAATATAGCCACGTCATGATGAATGATAAGCCAACAGTATTAGCTAAAAACCAGACAAAAGGTGTCTCATAACTACTCCATTCTGGGTTGAAGAAAACTGGTATATGCCAGGCAGCCCATATCATGCCTAAAATGAGGCTTGCAGTAAGAGGATTTCGTTTCGTTAACAATTTCGGTAGGGCAAATCCACGCCAACCTGGCTCTTCATTACCGCCAGCGAAGAACATTACTATTGGTAAATTCAGCAGATACAGCCACCACGGGAGTGCATTTGAGAAATCTGGTTGTCCACCCCACAATAAGTATAGACCAAACTGGAAAAGTACAACTCCAATTGGTAAGAATAATGCCCCAAGTAGATACCATAAAATGTTTATGCGTAATCTAAAGGTCCTACGGAACCATTGATACAAGCCTGCCCTTTTTTCGACAACCCATATAACAAAGACAGAAGAGAGAAAAGGGCCAAAGCCTCCCGCATACGTGAGTAAGGACATCTTTCCGCCTGTAACGGTTATTTCGGGGATCCAAATACACCAGCTAATGGCAAATGCGAATATAAAGAAAGCAATTACTTGATGCTCTCTGATCCACCCGGATAGTCTAACCATAGTCCTCTGCGCCTATTAATAATCCTAAGATTAATTCTGCCTGAATAATTTGTCAATTGTAATATTGCCAACTAAAAGACTTTTTACCTCCGATTGAGCATATATCAGAATTAACACATGGCTTAAACTCAAAACTAACCATTCTACTAGCTACGTTTAAAAGACACATATATCCCTAAACAAACGATGTCGTTTAAAATGTGGAGGGCATAGGGGTTAAGTAAAAGCCACAAGTGAATTCTAGGACATGCTGATGTTGGGATCACACTAAAGATATATTGCCATGCAAACGCTAGAGCGATCAGAGAGATGCATGTTGAGCACAGTCCAGTCCTGAAGTTGAGGAATGCGCTGGCATAAAGGACTGTAATTGAAATGATGCTATATCGGGCCCCACTTTTGCTAGGAAATCTCCGCTTTCTTCTCCTTGGATTGAATATCCCTCAAGCTTATTTGGGATCTGCCATAGTATCTTGGATTTCTTTTCCACCACTAATACTAAGATACGTTGAAATATATTTTGGAAAAGTCCAGGAATATTGTGGGAGTAGCTAGAGTTAAGTGCGAATAAGTATAAGTTAATGATTGAAAGCGGTTGGAGTTACCTACATTCAGGTGATTATCAGCGTTGCTTCAAGCAATAGAACAGACAATTGTTACTTATGAGAGACACTTATGACCAACCAAGTTTGCTAAAGTAAATCAATCCCTTGTTCGTAATATAGAACATGCGTAATGTTCAAAATAGTACTATAAAGATCACAGATAATCACAATCATGATCAGGTAAATGTTGATAGTCATTAGTATATTCATTCTTATTTTCTTAGCCATGGGCGTGACTATCTGAAGTTATGTTATAATCCGTGCTAGAGGGAAACGGATGTGGCCGAATTAAAAGTCAGAGAAAAAAGGGCCTTACTTGATACGGTAAAGAGAATACATGCTTACAAGCTTATGCAGTCCTACGCTTATAAGAGGCTGATAAAAAAGGCTGCGGATGAAAGGACCAGGCAACTTTTAGCAGAAATCAGTACCAATGAACTTCGTGATGCCGAATCTTGGTTAAAAATATTAGAGCAGCTGGCCGACGGGGACGGGAAATCCGGCAGAGTCTCTTTTTTAAACCAGAAGATTGGCCTGATGAAAGGTGTTCTGGGTACCCGGGGCTTCTTTGAGTGGGCTATCATTGCTGAGGATGAGGCTGTTGAAGAACTGGCCGTCCGGGCGGCGAATCTCAGCGACCCTGTGGCTTCGGAGGAATGGACTAGAGTAGCTTCTGATGAGAGATTGCATATAGAGAGGATTAAAAAAGAGGTCCTGGGTATGGAGGGCTGGGAGATGGGAGGTGGTGGAGGAGTAAGAGATGTCATCTTTGGCGCTAATGACGGTCTTGTTTCAATACTAGCCCTGGTTGCCGGAGTCTACGGGGCAATTACGGAGAGTCATCCTATTCTTATTGCCGGTATTGCCGGGGCAGTTGCCGGGGCCATATCTATGGGAGCTGGCGCCTACCTGTCAGCCAAATCAGAAAAAGAGGTAACCGAGAAGGAAAGCGACAGAAAAGGCATTAAGAGAAAAGGAACTCCTGAAGAGGAAAAGGAGAAGCTGGTCAGGTTCTACCAGGCGAGAGGATTCAAAAGGCAAGATGCCGAGGCCATTGCGGACAGGGTAGCTATGCAGGTAGAATCAAGTGAATCCTATACCATCGGAGAGGAGGTCGGGCTGACCACTGAAGAATCCTGGACCCCGACCAAAGCGGCTCTTTTTACCGGGTTATCATTTGCGGTTGTATCTCTTATTCCTATCCTGCCATTTGCCTTTATGGAGGTAAACCCGGCCGTGATAACGGCGGCAATCGCCAGCATTAGCTGTCTCTTCTTGGTTGGAGCCAGCAAAGCCATCTTCAGCAGAAAGAGCTGGGTTCGAAGCGGGATTGAGATGATGGCTATCGGTGCGCTGGCATCAGTGGCAACCTACGCCATAGGACTGGCCATTCCGGTATAATACCGGCAAATAACTTATATCATTTCCCACTCGCAGTATGGATCTCCAGCGGCGACACACTTGATTTCCCGCACATGCTTTCCCTTAACAGCCGAGAACAGGCCATTGAGGAAACCGGTGGTGAAATAACATGAAGGTTCCTTGATGCGTCCAAACAATGTAGTTCTCAAGCTCTCACAGTTCTCAATGATTCTGACCGTCTCACCCAGCACAACCTTACCTACCTTGCAGTAATTCATGAAATCAATAACTCTCTTGACGGCTTCATCCTCGCTCAGGCCTGCTTCGAGTAGACGCTCACCGATAATCTTGGCTGACCTGGCGGAACCCATCATCTGCGCCCTCCGGTACTTCTCGCCGACGAGATTAAGAAAACCCATGCCATGCAATACCACATGGAGGTGCACATCGCTGCCCAGCCTGGGTCTTTTCGCCAGAGGCTTTTCCTCAAGCAGAAATCCCATAAGCCACTCCATCAACCGCTCGTGTATCTTATCAACAACTGAACTATCAAGCTCGAGAGAAGCTTTCAGATTGGGGATTTCACCGGTGACAAGCTTAAACTCACAGTAGGGGTCTCCCAATCCCACGCACTTTGTCTCAATCGCATTCCATTCCCGCCTGTTCCTTTCTATTGCTTTGCAGTAGCCGGCGAGCATGGGAGGGATATGCGAAGCCATAGCCACACCAATATTCTCGAACCCTACGCAGTCGGAATTCTCGTATACCCTGAAGTAGTGTTCATCAGTTCTGGAGACATCTTCAAGGTATTCCACGATGCCGCTGAACTCCTTGGCTATGCCATTGAATGGAGGAAACTTCAACACACTTTTCATAGCTTTAGTCTGACTCAGGCTCTTAGGCACGAATAAACCAAGAGCCTGTAAAAAATACATCGTGTTGAATAGAAGTCTCATGTACCATGGATACAATGATAGTGATTCTTCATCCGGGGAAGCCTCATATTTGTTTAGCTCATANAGCATCGTCGGGAACCCCTTGGGGTCCCAGAGCATGCAGCTCCANTGGGTAAGGCTCGGCCAGAATAGATTGACAAAGTCGCCAACTTCCTTTCTTACGGGTGATCCACCAAGCGCATATGCTTTGAAAAATTTAGCCAGTATATCCGGGTCCCAATCCATCGGCGGTCTGACTTTAGGTTCTTTCGATTCTATGGGGACATCAATAATTGCCGGCTCTACCTTTGGATGCTTCACCACATTCAGGGTTCTCTGATGCTCTTTTGCCTCCAGTCTGAGGATACCGTCGGCGACACTCATCATGGCCCCCAGGTCTTCCTCCTTGCCGCAGCCCTCATCCATTAAGGCTAGTACCGAGTTNCCCTCAGAAGCGAACTTTGCCAGGCAGAGCCTCATGAACCTGAATACCTCCTTTTCGTTAAAGAGATACGGAGATGTTAGGGAATCAAAAGCTAGGAAAACATCACGCCTGCCAAGTCTTTCTTGAAGCTTAGTAATCGCCATGCTGATGCTATTCAGGTCTTCGCAGTTGGCACCTATAGTGTCAGGGCGCTCTGGCGTTGTTGCCCCTACCGTCTCACCGAAAGCATCAACGAAGCTAAGCGCACCTGGTGGGGGCTCACCTACACCTCTTTCTTTCAACAGGTCTGTGACCTCGGAGGGGCCATGCTCGGTAGTAACGTATATAACCGGCCGGTCCATGGCCAGCCCGTTAAGCACCACCTGGTGGCAGAAGGTGGATTTTCCCGCTCCGGGAGGTCCTGCCAGCAGAATCAGGTTGCTCTTAGGCAATTCCTGGATTTCGGCTAGTGACAATCCCCTTTTCTCCATCTACTACCTCCTCTTATCGGTACCGCTTAAATTATCTCCCACTCGCAGTGGGGATCTCCGGAAGTGATACACTTTATTTCTCTGACATGCTGGTTTTTAACTGCTGAGTAAAGTCCATTGAGGAAGCCGGTAGTGAAATAGCAGGATGGCTCCTCTATATCCGTAAAGTACTTGGTTCGTACGCTCTCACAATTCTCCCTTATTCTTATTGTTTCACCAATCGTGATCTTTCCCACCTTACAGTAATTCATAAAATTAGTGACCCAGTTTATCGCCTCGTCCTCTTTTATTCCCGCTTTCATAAGGCGCTCACCGACCTCCTTCCCCGACTTGGCCCCTCCCATCCTTTGAGCCATTTGGTATCTCTCCCCAGCCACATGAGGGAAACCCATGGCGTGCATGGCCACATGAAGATGAACCTCGTTGCCCAGCCTAGGCCTTTCCACAAGAGGTTTCCCCTGGAGCAGAAATCCCATGAGACGCTCCATTAACCGTTCATGTATCCTTTCAACTACCGAGCTGTCTTTCTCCAGAGAATCCTTCAGTTCATTGATTTGCCCGGGTACCAGCTTGAACTCACAGTAGGGGTCCCCCAACCCTACGCACTTCGTCTCAACAGCGTTCCAGTCCCTTTCCTCCTGCTCAATTCCTTTACAGAAGCCTGCCAGGTTCGAAGGGATATGCGAAGCTATAGCCGCGCCGATATTTTCGAAACCCACGCAGTCAGAGTTCTCGTATATTCTGAAGTGGTGTTCGTCGGTCTTAGAGATGTCGTCAAGGTATTCTATGATGCCGCTACGCTCCATCTGGGTAAGTTTGCCGGGGGGGAACTTCAGGATCTTCTTCATATCTTTTGCTTTGCTGAAACTTTTAGGTAGAAAGCCCAGAGCCTGAAGAGCAGGCCATGTTCTTATGAGGAGTCTCATTTGCAGTGGATAAATCTGGCGCATCTCTCTGCTCTTGCGTATCTCTCTTGCCATGGCAGACTCCGCCTTATTCAAGTCGTATATCATNGTCGGGAACCCTTTCGGGTCCCAGAGCATACCACTCCAGTGGGCAAGGTTAGGCCAGAACGGGTTTAAGAAGTCCCCAATCTCCCCTCTTACACCTATTTCACTTCCTCCAAAAAATGATTTCATAAATGGTCTCAACAAAGTCGGGTCGCTCCGCATTGTCCACTCCATTGGGGGTTTGGGTTCTATGTGGACTTCAATCGTTGACGGCATTACCTTGGGGTGCTTGACGACGTTCAAGAGCTGTCTGTCTTTCTCAGTCTCCATTTTAATTACACCGTCAGCGATGCTCATCATGGCTACCAGGTCCTCAGATTTACCACAGCCCTCATCTACTAAAGCCACCACCGAGTTCTCTTCGGCAGCAAATTTCACCAGAAACAGCCTCATGAACTTGGTAACTTCAGCGCCACAGAACAGGTATGGGGAGGTAAGTGAATCGAAAGCAAGCAATATGCCTTTTTGCCCCAGTCTCTCCTGTAATTTGGTAGTAGCCATACTCATGCTGTTTAGGTCGGCACAGTTAGCACATAGTGTATCTGAGCGCGATGTGCACGTCAGACCAACTGTCTCGGTGAATGCATCAACGAAGGATAAGGCCGTCGTAGGCTCTCCCATACCTTTCTCTTTTAACAACTCGGTAATTCTGGAAGGGTTTTGCTCTGTAGTGACGAATATTACTGGTCTGCCGGCAGCTATGCCATTGAGCACCATATGGTGACAAAGGGTAGATTTCCCGGCTCCTGGAGGCCCAACCAGCAGTACTAGGCCTTTATCTGTCGGTTCCCGTATTCTGGCTAGAGACATCTTATTACCTCCCTATTTAAAGACAGTCAGGGTAGGATAAACCTCTACACCGCTACTAGTAATATTATACGGGCGTGGCTGATTGTCAACCTCCAATCCACGCATTTTCTCTACCTGGAACATTCGCGTTATCTTATCGTCTTTCAATACGGTACGCAGTAGGATAACGCCTTGAGCCAGATACTCTTCGAATTGATGCTCTCTTTCCAGGCCTGTACCTCTTAGTTCAGAGATTAATAGATTGGTACAGCCAGTTTTTTTGAAATCGGCAATCAGGTCTCTCATAGCATATATGCGCTCAACTTCATCGGGATATTGGAGGGTGAAAATAGTAATAGGATCAATGACCACCCTCCTAGCCTGAACCTCATCTATACCTTCTCTGATTGCCTCAAGAAGCTTTATTAGTTTGAATTCCTTCATGCCCAGCTGGATAAGACCGGCCTTTTCCGAGGATGCTACTCTAACCGGAGAGACATTGATGAAAGCAAGCTTTTTTTCATGCTCGAGGTTACCAAGATCCCAACCGAACTTCGACATGTTCTTTTTCACATCCTCAGGGTCTTCATCCAATGAGATATAAATTCCAGGTTCGTTGTATTCCGTTACACCTTTATACAGAAACTGTATAGCGAAAGTGGTCTTACCACTACCAGGACCTCCAGCGACTAAAATGCTGTGGCCTCTCGGAATTCCCTTATCCCCGAGGATCTTATCGGCGCCAGCAACGCCTGTTGAAGTATAATCGTCACTCATATCCACCTCCCAGAGCTATTATGTCAATCATAGCAGTCTAGCTAATTATAAACCCAACGAGGAAAGATAACAATAATGGGCAACTATGCAACTTTGATTGATTATGTTCCTTTAGCAATTACTCAATCAATACCCTTTAATTATCATTTAAAACTTATCAAATCCCTAGCCACGTTAAAAAGACACATATATTCCGAAACGAGCGATGTCGTTTAAAAAATGGGGAGAAGGCTATCGATTCGAGGAATATGTCGAAATTTTGGTTCGTAATTCCTATAATAACTTCTTTATTTCTAATACTGAGTCTTTAGCAGCTGTTTCGCCCTGTTTGATACACTCTTGGGCTCGGTGAAAGTCACCGAAGCCAATATGCGCCGCATTAGGACTGATTATTATATCTGCATCTTGTATACTGGACTTTACAAGTAAGCATTGTGCCATTTGTATTGCTTGCACTATCACGCTGAATATATGCGGCTCCTTTAGATCTGCTTTTACTTCCTCATCCGCCAACAGAACTCTATGATGTATATCAGGTATTACATTAACTGCAATAACATAATCTGACCCCATTTTTCTAAGAACACTGACAGGCACTGGATTTACTAAACCGCCATCAACCAAGTATCTTCCTTGCCACTTGACCACAGTGAAAATTCCCGGGATAGATATGCTTGCTCTAACCGCCTCTAATACCGATCCCTGTGTTATTATTACTTCTCCACAATTGTTAATATCGGTAGCTACACAAGCCAGTGGTATTTTTAGATCGCTAAATTCGACATCACTACCCATAATCGACTTCAATAGGCTTCCAACCTTCCTGCCTCCAATGAAGCCAGTTCTATTCAGCCTAAAGTCTGCAAGAGAGACTAACTTCTTCATATTCAATTCTAAGGCAGCTTTTTTAATCACGCTTACATCCTTGCCTTGGGCGTAAATAGCCCCGATTAAAGCTCCAATACTGGCACCAGCTATCATGTCAATAGGAACCTTTTCCTCCTGCAGGACTTTTAAAACGCCAATATGGGCCAATCCTCGAGCACCACCACCACTGAGAGCCAGTCCAATATTTCTTCGTTTCTTCATAGTCTTTTCCGTTTACAATAGCAATATATCATATTTAAAAAGCCTGTAAAACTTGAAGGATTTAGTTTGATTGTTGATTTTGTTATTAACAAAACCGCTGAGCATAAAACTGTGCAGATATCTAAATGTCTCCATACTAACTAAATCCCTGACCGCGTTCAAAAGCACTATATATCCCGAAAAAAGCGATGTCGTTTAAAATTGTGGGTGGGTAAATGGGTTAATCTTGACTTCTATCGTTTTGAGTTAAGCGTACGCAGTAAAGCGGTTAATAGAGCTAGTCGAGGAGTGGCAACTCTTAGCGACTGAGCCCGGTGCAGCGGTTCACCAAATATCGCCTCTACCTCCATGGTTTTGCCCTCGACAAAGTCTATCATCGTGCTTGTTCTATAGACACCCATTGTGTCGGTTAATCCAAACATACGATCTATAACAGCGATGCGATCTATTTTTGCATCTTCCGAATGTGCTGCCAAATCTGCATTTCCAGCTTCAATTACCTCTTCCATAACAGAGCGTGCCATATTCCTCAATTCGGGATTGCCCACAATAAGGTCAGTGGTGATTCCTCCAGCTGTGACGGACAAACCATTGAAGGGAATGTTCCAGCACAATTTCTCCCAGCGTGAATGTAAAAGAGATGGCGATGCATCAATCTGAACCTTACTTTGTGCCCAAAGTGCCAATGCGGACTCAAGCTCATTAGGATCATTCTGAAAGTGTCCAAGCGTAACAGGTCCGTAAGCAAGATGATGAACATGACCTGGTACTCCGCGGTTGATACAAGTGAACGCAAGCCCACAGAAAATCCGCTTAGAGCCGAACCACTCAGCAAATCGTTCTTCAAGCCCCAAACCATTCATCAGCACTAGTATGCGCGTATTAGTTGAGACACAGGGTCGCACCAACTCCTGTGCCTCTTCGATGGAAGTAGCTTTGAGGGCACAAATCACCCAGTCCACGGCACCGATTTCCTCGCTGCTTTGAGCTACCTTCGGGTTTGCCAAAGTAAAGTCGCCATCGGGACTCGTTACCTTTAAGCCTCCTTGGCGTACTGCATTGTAATCACGTCTCATTAGGAAACTAACATCATGCCCTGCCTCCGCTAACCTTCCGCCGTAATAGCTGCCGATAGCGCCAGAACCGATAATAGCAATAGTTTGCGGCTGGTTCATAAGTTACGTTTCTAAGCATTAATTCGATTTTGTGGTTGTAAGTTTAGTTTGCCGAACTAACTTTGTCAAGACTCAAAACTAACCATTCCACTAGCTACGTTTAAAAGACACATATATTCCAACTCAAACGATGACATTTAAAAATGGTCACGCATGACGAAGCATCGCTCCTAGCGCCTGAAAGGACTAAAGACGTAGGTGTAAAAGCAGTCTGCTCTAGATGCGGGCATACCTGGTACATCAACAAGAAGATAAAGAC
>JGI24422J19971_10002905_pt1 | contig 10692 bp, 9 predicted proteins | sample DeeMarSWOR152_54_FD_19971 | JGI IMG/M metagenome (IMG submission 19971)
AAATGGCTCCTTCATCAACCGAAGTTATCGTAGGATCAACTAAAGACCCCCAGTTTGGACCAGCCTTGATGTTCGGGCTCGGCGGAATCTTTGTAGAAGTCTTGAAAGACGTAACCTTCAGGATTGTCCCAATCACCGAACAAGACGCTCGGGAAATGATCACAGAAGTGAAAGCCTATCCTATCCTCAAGGGCTATCGCGGTCAACCTCCCGCAGACATCGACGCCATAGTAAAAATTTTGCTGAACACCTCAAAATTAGTGATGGACCACTTGGAGATCAAAGAACTCGACCTAAACCCCATCATGGTTTACGAAAAGGGAGCAAAAACGGTCGATGCAAGAATCATATTGGAATAGAAGCTCCAACCACCATAAACACGAAACCTTCTCCCAACTTCAAGTTCCACCCGACATTCCCTTCTTCTCTCGACTTGACGGAAGACGATTTCAAGCCATTTCAGAAAAAGTTGGCGCCGAGAAACCTTTTGACGAAAAGTTTGCAAAGTGCTTAGTTTCCTCTGCAAGAGTCCTGTTTAAAAGCAACTTTAACCCAGCTCTAGTTTACGTGGCAAGCGACGAAATAAACGTGCTCTTTTTGTATGCCGCCCCTTTCAGACGAAGGATTGAAAAAGTGAACTCAATTCTCGCGGGAGTTGCCTCCAGCGCGTTTTCGTTAAGCGTTGCAAAACTCTTCAAGAAACCGCTAATCACTGCTTTTGATTCTCGTATAATTGTTTCCTCCCAAGAAAAGATAACAGAATACTTAACTTGGAGACAGAGAGACGCTGGCGAAACCACAACAACGCCTACGCCTATTGGCTCTTTCGAAGAAACGGCTATGAACCCTCAGAAGCCGCGAAGAAATTGAAGGGATTAAAAACCAAGGACCTGCACGAAATTCTTTTCCGCCACGGCGTCAACTTAACCCGAACACCAGCTTGGCAACGAAGAGGAATCCTCCTCTTCAGAGAACCATTCCAAAAACGAGCGAAAAGCCAAATAGTAACACGTCGACAAATCAAAGAGAAGTGGAACCTCCCTCTATTCTCGTCAAAAGAAGGGCAAGCCTTGATTCAACAAATCCTTAGGCGGGCTAGACCCAGCGCAGGAAGAGAATAAAATGTCTGGATCCCTTGAACAGAAAATTGAAAAACTGAACCAAGAGTTAGCCTCTCTTAAAGAAGAACGAAACAAGCTAAACTTGGAAGCCAAAAAATGGGCTGAAAAAAGAAACGCCATCCACGAACAAATCAAGGACCTGCGAACAAAAGCTGCTGGCCTCAAAGAGAAACGAGACAAACTAAACGAGAAAGTTCAAGAGCTGAAAAGCCTCCGCGAACAAGCGAAGACGAAGCGCAAAGAAAAACATGCCCCAATTTTGAAACTGAAGGAAAAACTTAGAAGCCTTACGGAAAGGAAGCCCTCACAGAGCATGCGTAATATACAGAGGGAAATTGAAAAGCTTGAGTGGAAAATTCAAACCACTTCTCTTCCAGTGAAGGAGGAGGAACTGCTGATTAATCAGGTGAGGCAACTTGAAGCCCAACTGTCAGTTCACAAACAAATAGAAAAATCAAAAGAAGAACTCATGGTGCTACAAGCCGAAGAGAAAGCACTTGAAACTGAAGCCAAAACATATCATGAAAAACTGTCAGAACTCGCCGAACAAAGTCAAAAAATTCATGAAGAAATGCTTGAAAACTTGAACAAAGCCCGCAGTCTCAAGGCTGAGGCGGCCAACGTCCATCAAAAATATGTCGAAATCAGACAGCAAGCTCAGAATCTCCACCAAAAATGTGTCGAACTGTTAGATAAGATTAAAATTTTCGAAAAAGAACTTCGAGAAGCGGAGGAGAAAAAACAAGCTAAACGTCAACGTGAGCTCCGTAAAGAACTGGAAAAACGGGCGATAGAGAAGTCTAAACGCGGCGAGAAATTAACATGGGAAGAATTTAAGATACTCGCTGAAAAAGGGAAAATATGATAACCTTAAAGAGGAAACGAAGGCAAAATTAAAGTGAACAGCAATTAACAAATGAATAGGAGAACAATTATGCCGAAATCAGTGAAGAAGAAGCTGGAACGCATTCTCGTTCTCTGCGTTGACAGAGACGACGACCTCGGCATGAAAGCAGGAATAAATACGCCTATCCTTGGAAGAAAAGAAAATATCAACGCGGCTGCAAGTCTCGCCCTCCGAGATCCTGAGGAACCTGACGCTAATGCCATGTTCGAAGCGGTTAGAATCTATGATCATCTCAAGAAGATGACCAAAGAACAAGAAGAAGAGTATGAGGTTGCGACTATAGCTGGTTCTGATCTGGGTGGAGTGGGGGCGGACCGCCAACTTGTAGCTGAACTCACCGAAGTTCTAAGCGGATTTCCGGCGACTGATGTTATTCTTGTCACCGACGGTTACACGGATGAAGCCGTTTTGCCGCTGATTGAATCTAGAGTGCCAGTAACCTCGGTTCGAAGAATTGTGATGAAGCACAGCAAATCCATCGAGGAAACTGCCGCTCTGTTTGCCCGCTATTTAAAAATACTTGTAGAAAACCCCCGCTATTCTCGAATTTTGTTAGGCCTACCCGGAATCCTCCTGATCGTTTCAGGCATCTTTGCGGTGTTAGGCTGGCTGGAATACGCCGGGATAGCTTTCCTCATCGTTTTAGGTGCTTTCCTCTTTGTAAAGGGATTCAGGCTCGACAAAACAGCTCATAACTTCTACACGTGGGCGCAAGAGTATTCTCCACCTCCTTATCCCATCCAGATAGCAAGCTTTTCCGCAGTTGCCGGAGTCTTATTAATTCTAGTGGGCGGTTATTTAGGAGGAACAGTCGTTGCAGATAACCTACCTACGGACCCTAGCCAATTGTTCGCATCGCTTCCAGTGCTTATCGGACATTTTCTATCAGGGTCAATACTTCTCATTGTTATAGGAGTCTCTGTTATCCTTTCGGGCAGGATGATTCGAGGGTTCTTTGAGCGAGATCCACGGTTGTTGCGTACCATCGTCGTTGTAGTTGTATGCGCCTGGTCGTACACCATGTTTTATCAAGCATCTCAGATCCTCATCGACCCAAAGGTTTCCTCTACTGGCCTTGTAATTGCCATTATCATTGGTATACCTTCGATTGTAGCCGCTGCATTCGCTGTGTTCATATTGCGGAGAAGATATGCCAGCTTTTTCAAAAGGAAGGAAAAAGAGATTGAAGAGTTTAAGGAAGGCTGATGTGGCGATAATTGGCGGATCTGGTTTAGAGACCTTGTTAGAAGATGCGGAGCAAATTCGAGTGGGAACTCCTTACGGGCTCCCACCCCCCATATCAACCGGTGAGGTCGGCGAAAAATCGGTTGCTTTTTTGCCCCGTCACGGTGTTCACCACTCCATTCCTCCTCACAAAGTGAATTATCGCGCCAACATTTACGCTCTGTTTGAAATGGGTGTTAAGCGAATAGTTGCGACAAATGCCGTTGGCGCTATAAATGTTGATTTTAAACCGGGTGACCTAGTGGTTCCCCATGATTTAGTCGATTTTACTAAGTTTCGTCAACTTACTTTCTATGATGATGCTCCTGTTACGCACGTTGACATGTCTCAACCATTCTGCCCAGAAGTCCGCGCGTTACTGATCGAGATGATGAAGAAACGTGGCGTGCAGGTGTGGAATAGGGCTGTTCTTGTTTGTACGGAGGGACCTAGATTTGAAACCCCTGCGGAGATTGAGATGTTTAGGCGGTTAGGTTGCGATGTTGTAGGTATGACTGTGGCATCAGAGGCTGTGCTTGCACGTGAACTAGAGATGTGTTACGCAACCGTGTGTTTCGTTTCAAACATGGCGGCTGGAATCCAGCAACAACTCACCGCCCACGAGGTAGCCGAAGTGGCGAAAGAAAAAATACCTATTATTCAGCAAGTTTTAAGAGAGACCATTAAACATTTACCACAAAGCCGCCGATGTCCTTGTGTGCACTCACTTAAGAATGCAAGTTTCGAGGTTAAATAATGCTGCAGAGTCTGCTGTCAATACTTGGCATCTACAAGATATATGAGAAATGGCTATGGTACCAAGTAAAGAGTGGAACAAAGCCGGGACACGTAGCTATAATTCTTGACGGAAATCGAAGGTGGGCTTCTGAGAGATCGTTGAATCCATGGATTGGTCACCATTATGGCGCCGAGAAAATCGAGGATCTGCTGAATTGGTGTTTAGATTTAGATGTAAAATCAATTACCCTATACGCCTTTTCAACTGAAAACTTTCGGCGTTCTCCAAAAGAAGTGAGAGAAATCATGCGGATAGCTGAGGAAAAGCTACGGGAGATTCTTGAAAATGAAAGTATTCACAAAAACAAAGTCCGCGTTAAGGCTATAGGTCGGCTTGATCTTTTGCCTAAAAAACTTCAACAAATGATTAAGCGGGTAGAAGAAACTACAAAGGATTATGACGAGCGGTTCTTAAATGTAGCTCTGGCTTATGGTGGAAGGGCAGAGATTGTTGACGCTACGAAGAAGATCGCACAGAAAGTTGAAAGTGGAGATTTGTCTGTCGAGGAAATAAATGAGCCACTTTTTGAGAAATACTTGTACACCGCCCACATGCCTAAGCAAGATCCTGACCTCATTATCCGAACCTCTGGAGAAGAAAGGCTGAGCGGTTTTCTCTCATGGCAGTCCGCTTACAGTGAACTCTGCTTTTTGGACATAAACTGGCCGGATTTTAGACGCATAGAACTTTTGCGAGCAGTTCGAACCTATCAGAGGCGGAAGCGGCGTTTCGGCCAGTGAAAATGGAAAATTTCGGGTTATCCTCTTTTCTTCGCGCTAACTATCGAAATTACGTCCCTGTCTTTCAGCACATAGTTTTCTCCGATTCTCTTTTTCTCATGAGCTTCGATGGCGTGGATAAAGCCTTCTCCCAATTCTGTGTGAATTATGTAGGCTAGTTGGCGTGCAGTGGTGCCGTAGGGTACAAGGTATGCGTCGGGAAACACTCGGCCATCATGGTCGCTGAGGTGTTCAAGGTCTTCCACCGGATAAACAACGATCATGTTTAGGAGTTTGAAGAAGGCCATGTTGATGGCTTCTTGGACGCCGGTGGACCCGAATTTTTGCAGTATCCTTTCTTGAATCACTTTCAGCGCCTTGCCTTGGGTTTCTGTCAGTTCTTCAGGTTTCTTAATGGCGAAGTTGCAGTCTCCCGGCTTGTAGTCGATTAAACTTTTTTCAGCGGCTCTTCTGAGTGCTAGCTCTGCTTCTGCGCAGCAAGGTATAACAGTGTAGCCCAGTTCTTTCAATCTCTCAGCATTTTCTTCTGCAGTTGGAATGTCGATTTTGTTTGCGGCGATCAGCATGGATTTAGAAATACTTCTCAGCACATCCAGAAACCTTATCAGGTCGTCATCACTCCAGAGGGTTGGTTTTTCCGCGTTCAAATTCGTTTTCCTTAAAGCCTCGATTATGTGGGCTCTCTTAATAGCTAGTCCACTTAAGCGAGCTTCAAGGAGGGAGACTAGGTCCTCTGCACCTGCCTCAGCTGTCCTAGCCATTTTAGGCCAGTCCCTCTTCAATATTTGAGTCAGCCACATGGTTATCTCCGTCTCCAAGAACTTCACATCGTCTGCGGGATCATGGGAACCGGGCTTGCATATTTTTCCTTCAGAATCAGTTGCCCCTGCGGCGTCAACTATGTGGATGAGGGCATCTGCCTTCCTAATTTCATCTAAAAATTGGTTTCCCAGCCCTCGTCCCTGCCACGCGCCAGGAACCAGTCCGGCGCAGTCAATCAATTCAACTGGAACCAACCTTATTCCATCTAGACATATGGAATTCTTCGGATTGTCTTTTACGTTAAACTCCTTGCACACGCAGGGAGTCCGTAGATATCCTATTCCCCGATTCGGCTTTATTGTAGTAAACGCGTAACTCGCAATTTCCACCGGAACCAGCGTTGCAGCAGAGAAAAAGGTGGACTTGCCAGTGTTTGGCTTCCCAACTATACCTAACGTTTTTGAATAAGATTTTATGCTCATACCTTCAGCAACCAGCTTTTTCCTATCTTCTTTATGAATNGTATTAATTAATGTATATTAGAAGTCAGAAAACTTAGATTTAACCGTTAAATCTTGCCATGCCATGTTTATTGTCCTAGATGTGACAAAATAGTTACTTCTCATTAAGTGTTTAGTTTGATACATTTTGTCACGCTTCGTCAACATCCAGTCGAATGAGGTATGTATCATTCTCGTTTCTAATTACATTATATGAGATTAAACAATGCAAAATGCCTTAATTTGACAAAAATAGAAGAATCTTTCCTAAAACTAATATAGTTATTGGCACCTTAATGGTGTACTGCCGGGAGTAGAATAGAAATGAAATCTAAGATCCTCACGGGAATAATGCTGATTCTGTTGTCAGCATTACTTTTAACGGGCTTTAATACGCCTATCTCAGCATCCGACACAAACTTAACTGGTGAAATTGAACTCGGTGGTCTATTCTCGTTGACTGGAGACTTGGCTACCTTTGGTGAGAATGAACTAGTGGCGGCAGAACTTGCGGTCGATGAAGTCAACGACTTACTTGAGGATATGGAGGCAGATTGGACCCTGAAGCTTGTCGCTAAAGACACCGAAATTGATCCCGACGTTGCCTTAGAGAAGACAGAGAGCTTGGCGGCAAGCGGTATAAAGCTCATCGTAGGTCCGTTGAGCAGTATGGAGATTCGAGCCATTAAGATGTATTGTGACGCGAACGAGATATTGGCAATAAGCCAGTCTTCTACTGCGGCAGACCTTGCTATAGCAGACGACTACATCTTCAGGTTCTGTCCAAGCGACAGACTGGGACAAGGACCTGCAATTGGTAGGATAATGTACGACGATGGAAAGAGGTATGTAATTCCTGTTACGAGGAACGACGCTTGGGGAGTTGGACTTGAGGAAGCCGTAAAAACGAGATTTGAAGCTCTGGGAGGAACCTTCCTCATGGGCATAAGATATGACCCTGAAGCAACAGAGTTCGCAACTGAGGTAAATTATCTGGCTGGTGCAGCTCAGGACGCGATAGATGATTATGGAGCGGACAACGTGTCCATATTGCACATATCCTTTGACGAAGTCAGGGAGTTCATGACCGCGGCTAACGCTCACACTGTTCTCAAAACGGTTAAGTGGTATGGAAGCGACGGAACAGCCACAAGCGGATCTATGCTTTGGGATGAGGATGTACGAGACTTTGCCATGTCTGTTGAATATCCGTGCACGATCTTCGGTCCAACGCACTCCGAAAAGTGGGAAAAAGTTCGCCAAAACGGCATAGCACAGCTGGGAAGGGAGCCAGAATCTTATTCATACAACGTCTACGATATAGTTTGGGTGTATGCTTTATCCCTTTTGGAGGTTGATGACTACGATAGCGATGCTGTCAAAGCAGTGCTGCCCACCGTAGCACGAAACTACTTTGGAGCAAGCGGTTGGATCGAACTCGATGACACTGGGGACAGGAAAGCCGGAGACTACGACATATGGCAGATCAAGCAAATAGCACTGAACCTATACGACTGGGAAGTCGTAGGTATGTATATCTTCGCCACAGATTCTGTAGTTTGGAGTCCAATTACACCTACACCTGTTTACGTTTTTGAACCTGTCTGGAATAGCGAAATCTTCTACGTAGTTACAGAAAGCAACTCCACAGTCTCCGACTACTATTTCAATCCAGATTCGGGCCCTTTCATCAGGTTTGATGTGACTGGTTCAGACGGTACAACAGGCTTCTGCAAAGTTGCGATACCAAAACAGCTCTTGTGGATTGAAGATGAAGATTGGACAGTCTTGGTAGACGGTGTTCCAGTAGATGCCACAGTAATTGAGGAAGACGACTACTACACGTACCTCTACTTCACCTACAGCCACAGCACAAAAACAGTCGAAATAACAGGAACCGACATAGTTCCAGAGTTTCCAGCAACCCTAATTCTTCCACTGTTTCTAGTTCTCACCTTAATTGCAGTTGCACTAACAAAGAAGAACCGCTGCAAAGTAACAGCAAAAACCACTTAAACCCCCATCTTTTTATCATTAAACGAGAAATGAGATCGCACGCGCATTAAATGTAGAAAACATTATTTAAATGAACTTTCTGCTGGAAAGGAAAATAACTAAGCGATGTGTAGATATACCAAACCGTTTTTAATGAGAGTTGTTCTCATGTATAAAATCCTTAATGATTTTTATTACTCCTTCTCCTTTTTGTTCTACTGCTTCAGTGGACTGGCCAATACTATGAGGGGTTGCTATTACCTTCTCGTCTCTGATTAACTTGTTAGACACTTCATTTTCGAAAGCTGGCTGATGCTCGTAAACGTCCAGTGCCGCGCCGCTGAGTTTTCCTTTGTACAGCGCGTCTAACAAAGCCTTTTCATTTATAATGCCTCCTCTTGCTGTGTTTACTAAGTATGCTCCATCCCTCATTTTGTTAATTTCATTTTTTCCAATCATACCCTTAGTTTCTTCAGTTAAAGGAGCATGTATAGTCACAAAGTCTGATGTTTCCAGAAGTGTATCCAAGGTTACAGCAATTTCATTGTTTTTAACATACGGGTCGTAAGCAACAACGTTCATTCCAAGCGCAGAAGCCATTCTAGCCACTTCCTTTCCGATTCTGCCATAGCCAATGATCCCCAAAGTCTTCCCCTTTACCCGACATCCCTTCAACTCTTTCTTCTTCCATTCCCCGCGCTTCATCGTTCTGTCTCCTTCTACAAGCTTTGTGGAGTGCGCCAAAATGTATGCCATGACACCTTCTGCTACGTCGTAGGATTGAACAGGAACGTTATAACATCTTATCCCTTTTTCTTTTAAATAACCTACGCATATATGGTCCATGCCATGGGTTGCGCTTATTACACACTTTAGATTCCGCATTCTGTCAACAAGTTTTTCATTAACCTTGGTTTTACTTCTAACCACGAGGATAGTGACATCGTCTAATTGAACATCGTCATCAATGTTAGATGCTTTGGCAACCTCTCCGTATTTGGCTAGTTCATCAAAGAATTTTTTGTTGTAATCATCAGTTACCAAGATCTTATGTTTATTCATTTATGTCACCTGTGGGGGGGAATCAATCTGATGGTCTTCTCACCTAATGCGCATGTGCACATATTAAGGTTATGCAAATCTTTTTTGATGGTGAGAACCTTTCAATTTACCTCCATCATGCCTGCTAATGATAGATACAGGAGAACCTTAACTCATAAAAAACGAGACCTCCTTAACAACACATCGAGAGAGATGATTTATTTTCTTGAGAGCGAAGAACGGAAGTAATAGCAGTAAAGGGGGTTGCCCCTGCAAAAATGTTCAATATCGAAACTGGAAACCTCTCCGTCTAAACCCGCCTCAACCATTCTCTTGCAGAATCTTTTAGACTTGTTGGAAAAGTAGGGGCATTTCATACGCTTGTGTTTTTCTTTATTTTCGAGACGCCCATTCGGTTTCTTCTTCATCGCTTGTTCCTCGTGTATTTTTGCTGAACAGTTTTCGTGTTATACGTGTATACAACGTGTCCACATTTGGACATATACACTACTGATATCTCGTCCAGCTATTTAAACCCTTACATACACAAAACATAATAGAACACGCTGTACATGCAGAAAACAACATCGCAAGGAAGTTTAAACTATAACAAACAAAAAATATAGCTTACCTACAAAACCCCTAAAACCGTAAGGACACCATCATTAAAAGGAAATGTTACAGTTCCATGAGGGATCATCAGTTGAAGTTGGAGAAAGAGAAATTAATTGAAATATATAGAAAAATACTAGAGATCAGACACTTTGAAGAAAAAGCCTTCGAGCTATACGGTCAAAACCTTGTTCCAGGAACCCTCCACCTGTACGCTGGGCAGGAAGCCGTAGCAGTTGGCGTATGCGCCAACCTTAGAAAAGACGACTACATAACCAGCACTCATCGGGGACATGGACACTGCATAGCAAAGGGCGCCCAACTTGACCGAACCATGGCGGAAATCTTAGGCAAGAAAACAGGCTACTGCAAGGGCAAGGGCGGCTCCATGCATATCGCCGATTTCAGCGTGGGCATGCTTGGCGCAACCGCTGTCGTAGGCGCTGGAATTCCCATAGCCTCCGGCGCTGGCTTGTCGATCAAACTCAGGGGAACCGACCAAGTCGTAGCCTGCTTCTTCGGTGAAGGCGCCTCAAATCAAGGGACGTTTCATGAGGGAATCAATATGGCGGCTATCTGGGCACTCCCAGTGGTATTTGTTTGTGAAAACAACCTTTATGCCATGGGCACCCGTCAGTCAAGAGTTATGGTAATCGAAAACGTTGCCGACCGGGCCGTAGCCTACGGCATTCCAGGAGTGACTGTGGATGGAAACGACGTACTTGCGGTTTATGAGGCGGCACACGAAGCGGTTAAACGGGCGAGGGAAGGCAAGGGCCCTACGTTAATAGAGTGCAAGACGTATAGACTTAAGGGACACTCCAGATTCGACCCCGCCACCTACCGCCAAAAAGAAGAGATTGAAGAATGGCTCAAGAAAGACTCGGTTAAACGCTTTAGGGCAAAGCTTCTTGAAATGAAAATCTTAACAGAAACGGAAGCCGACAAAATCGAACAAGACGTTATCGCCGCCGTGGAAAAAGCCGCCAAA
>JGI24422J19971_10002907_pt1 | contig 10686 bp, 13 predicted proteins | sample DeeMarSWOR152_54_FD_19971 | JGI IMG/M metagenome (IMG submission 19971)
TCCCTAATCAACTTTTCGATATACGCCTCGAACGGCTCGTGCTCACCGGGTTTTATACCAGCCTTGGAATCCTCGCTGCCGATGTTAATCTCTATGAAAACCGGAACGGTTTTCTTTCTTGCTCCTTCTGCCCTTTTATCGATAGCTTTTGCTTTTGCCAGAGAATCAACGGTTTGAATAACATCAAAGACCCTTAGGGCCTTGTTTATTTTGTTCGTCTGTAAATGACCTATCATGTGCCATCGAACCTTGGCTGCTTTGTTCCTTAAGTCACTATATATTTGCCCGGCTTCCTGAACGTAATTTTGGCCAATATCTGTAGCCCCGGCATCTATGGCCTGTTCTATATCTTCCGCGGTTCTGGTTTTAGCGGCTAATACTATTGTGACATTATCGGGGATCTCCCCCCTGATCCTTCTGTAGTTTTCCGCGATACTCATATACCCGTTGACAAATACAAAACGTCTTCGCTTAGAATTCCGCAATTATCGAAAGACCTGCATACACTTGTTCCCCGACCCTGGCCTTAATCCTTAAACCCTGTAGCTTGGGCAGGACGACATCTACCTGGGAGCCAAATGTGATCATCCCTATCCTTTGGCCCGAAGCCAGTTCGTCTCCCTCTTTGGAGTATGTCAAAATACGTCTCACCAGGCGCGAGGCTATTTGAATCAAGCCGATTTTGAACCTGTCGCTCTCGATAATCTCAATCACCCTTTCATTTTTATATGGGGCATCCTCTTTTTTCAGAGAATGGAACTGCCCGGGGATATGCTTCAAATAGGTGAGTTTGCCCTCGATTGGCGTCCTCGTAACATGGACATCTAAGTAAGTCATCAGTATTCCAATTAAATAACCCTGCTCATCCTTCAAAATGCCCGTCAAGGGTTCAGAAAGCCTTATTTTTTCCCTGCCCTTTGAAGAAAATGGAATTTCACTTTTGTCTATAGCCTTAATATATTTGATAGTGCCATCTGCTGGAGACAGGATTATATTTTCTCCCTGCGGCGGAACTCTATCCGGATCTCTATAGAATCGAAACATTAGTGCTGACGTCGATACTAAGACAATTGAAATGAAGCAGCTTATTAATTTCAATGGCACTCCGATATAAAAATACTCTTCAGCGATGTTTATGCCCAACCCGACAAACAAACCAATAATCAGGGCGCTAATGAAAACAACTTTAAGATTCAACTCCCATTTACAGGCTAAGGGAACTAAAATTAACTGGCTCAAAACAAGGCTAATTATTATATTTTCCATTGATTCAGGAAGATTTTGTAATGTCATTTAACCTGTTCGCTGCGGAGGCAAACCTTGTTGTGTGCTTGCTTTTTACTCACAAGGTCTCTTCTCGCAAGGTGTATCGCGGCCGCAGCAAGGTCCGTCTCGACCACAAGCTGGAGAATTACTGTTGGCGTAATCAGTTGCATAGAAGCCNGAACCTTTGAAAATCACGCCCCCNCCGCCGCTGATTAAACGNTGAACTCTGCCGTTACACTTTGGGCATTTTGTGATGGGTTTGTCACTCATACTCTGGAACTTTTCAAATAAGTACCCACAATCCTGGCATTTATACTCGTACGTTGGCATAATTACTCTTTCTCTTCTTTGAACTCTTTTGTGCAACATCAATCCTGGTTTTTGATTGAGGTCTGATTCTTAATATGCTTAGTGCCTGTTTTAAATCTTCAAGCAGGATCTCAGTTTTCTCAATTCCAGCGGACAGACGAATGGTGTTAGGACGTACCCCGAAAACAGTCCGACGTTCGGGCGGCATATAAAGCAACGTCGTAAGATATGGTATACAAATCAGTGATTCAGTTGCTCCTAAACTAACAGCATGACATATCACTTTAAGCTCGCTTATGAACTTTTTGGCATCTTCTTGGTCTTTACCCACGTCGAATGCCAGTACTCCGCCAAACCCATTATTCATTTGCTTAGCAGCGATTGAATGACCGGCATCCTCCTTCAAACCCGGATAATAAACCCGCGCAACTTTTGGGTGGCCGGATAAATACTTGGCTATAGCCATAGCATTAGCTGCCATTTTTTCTGCCCGAAGCTCAAAGGTTTTAAGACCTCGTTCCAGCAGCGATCCCGAATAGGCGTCTAATGTGGTGCCAATAGCCTGGCGGGTGAACCACAGATTATCATAATGTTTTTTCGAGCCAGCTATAGCACCTGCCATAAGGTCATTATGTCCCCCTAATCCTTTTGTGGCGCTATGTACTGTAATATCGGCACCAAGTACAAGTGGTTTCTGGTGGTATGGAGTAGCAAAGGTATTATCTACTACTAAAAGAGCGTTTACTTTAGCAGCTTCCCTGCACAAGGCAGCTATGTCCAAAATTTTACATAAGGGATTGCTCGGGCTTTCAAGAAATATCATTCTTGTATTTGGTCTGATATGCTCAGCAATTTTATGGCTCAGGCGAGCATCGAGCCATGTTATATCAATACCTAACCGTTCCAGGATAAGTGAAACCTTATAATGAGCACCATATACATCGTGAAAGAGTATCAGATGATCACCTGCACTAAGATATGTTAAATATATCATCGTACAGGCGGCCATCCCTGAAGTGCAAATAATGCAATCTTCAGCTTCCTCCAAGGCAGCTATTTTTTTCTCTACTGCCCGGACTGTTGGGTTATCGTCTCTATGGTATGTATAGCCATCTATCTCGCCATCTGTGATCTGCCGCAGAACCTCGAAAGAGCTGTATTCGTAATTGACTGCGTTGACAATAGGTGTAACCATTGGTCTGTTACCGTACGGTGTTAATGGATCATTACTCATATATATTTACTCCTCTCTTCTTAAGTTTCGAGCAAAAACATTACTTCATCTCAAGTGGAGCAAATTCGATTTCCCGAGGCCGTGTCATCTTGTTCCAATCCTTTGGCACACTGAGTCAAAGGACAGATTCCCACGAATTTACCAAGTTCACATTCTCCACACTGTTGACATTTCTCTCCGAATAGACTTGGGCCTCCTCCCCTACGTCCTATTGGATTTGTTCCTCAATAAATAGGCTTTAGAAGGTCAAACTCTTCTTCCAGAATTAATTCTTTCACAACCATGCATTCTTCTCATCAACTATTTTCTCTACAATGACGTCAGAGTTCATAAAGTCTATCTCTCTTATTTTCGCCTGCATAACCTCACTTTCCCCCGCCAGGTTCTCTGCTACCATTCGATTGCCATCGATTTTAAGGTAGGCAACGCTTTTTATCAGTGGCTTACCGACCCTGCCCCTTTGATAAATGTTTGCAAGACACATTCCCGGTCCTTTCCTTCGCCTATGTTAACTCAGCTTGGACTTTTCTCTTTTCAGATTCCAGCCTGTCAGCAATTTGTTTAATTCCCTCAAAGGATATTTCAAGCTCCTTGCCCCGAAGCCCTGACACAAGTACATCACTGTTTTCAGGAATAACTGCTATTACCTTGCCTTTGTCTACCGATTCTAAGAGCAACTTTTCCGATTCTTTATTGACTCTGTTGAGCACTAAGTATGTTGACTTACCAAGTTGCTCTCCCAGCTTGGATATCTTCTGGGCCAAAAGTATCGAATCTCGGGAGGGCTCGATGATGACAACAAGTGAATCGACACCCTTTTCTACACCTCTGCCAAAGTGCTCTATGCCGGCATCGGTATCCGCAACCAGAAACTCCTTATCGCCTAAATCAAGAATCTCCAATATCCTCGAAGAAAGGGCGTTAATGGGGCAGGCACATCCTTCTCCGAATTCGTAGATTTTACCCATCGACAAAAGTTGAATATTGCCCTTCTCAGATAAATACTGTTTAGGTAAGTCATCCATTTTCCATTTGCCTGTTATGTCTTTCGTTTTTTCAAACAGAATTTTTTTGCCGCCAAAGTAATTCATAAAATCCGCTGGCTTAGCCACTCCCAAGCGATGGTGAAGCCCGATATTTGACTCATCGCTATCAATTACCAGCACTTTATTCCCTCTTTCAGCCATCTCTTTGGATAAAAGTGCGACAATCGTACTCTTGCCGGATCCGCCTTTGCCACAGATGAGCACTTTCACGATCGTTAAGCCTTTTCTTTCATGTCATATTGGCTTTCGGGGCATCCCTCCCCCGCATCTATATACACAATTAAGATGCCCTCAGATACGCAGACACAGGTCTCTGTTTGAGAAAGCTCATGGTTGAGGCCCTGTGTCACAAAAGCCAGACTTTCATCCCGCAGGGAGTGCTTCAGTGCCTTTGTTATAACTTTACGAGTAAACCGCAACGCGTAGCAGTCAAAGTCTCGCCAGCCAGAACGTTTTTTAGCATCTCAGTGATCACAAATGTTGTCTCCGGTTTCGAGTGTGTTCTCCAAATAAGCTGACACAAGCTCTTCCGGAGATTGGCCCGATGCACCTATTACAACTTTGATGTTATTCTGGGTAAAAAGCTGCTGTGCACGCTGGCCCATGCCGCCGGCAATAATAATGTTTACATTGTTTTCATGTAACCATTTCGGCAGCACTCCGGGCGCGTGGCCGGGAGGCGTAGCGTCTTCTCTATTTATAACNTTATTTGTCTNGTCATCGATNTNGAAGATTGCAAATTGATCACAATGACCAAAGTGAAGGCTTAATTTACCCTGTGCTAATGGAACTGCCAAGCGCATTTTCTTGCCTCCTGTTTGTAAAGATTGTGTTTCGATTAATTCCTTGGTATCTGTGTCGAGTTCAAGAATGGGATTCAATGTTTTTTCAAAAGCCTTCGCCGTTTGACTCTGGTTATACTGATATAGAAATGGTCTCCCGGAATCGCAAGATTGTACGATTTGCGGATCTATAGGGATTCGGCCCAAAAAGCGTACCCCCATCTGCTTGGCCATGACTTCACCGCCGCCGGATTTGAATATATCGATTCTTTCGTTGCACTTAGGACAGACAAAACCACTCATATTTTCTACCACTCCCAGTACGGGTAGTTTCAGATTATGGCAGAAGGTGATGCATTTGCGAACGTCAGACAGGGCCACTTCTTGAGGTGTGGTTACTATAATGGCACCATCGGCTTTTTCCAGAAGCTGTACGACGGAGAGAGGCTCATCACCAGTACCGGGTGGGCTGTCCACAACCAGAAAGTCCAGGTCGCCCCATTGCACATCCTTAAGGAATTGCCTTATCATCTGATATTTCATCGGCCCTCTCCATATTACAGCGTCATCACGGCCGCGCAGCAGAAAACCGATAGACATAACTTTCAGATTTTGCACCATTTCAATGGGCAAAATTACATCCCCTACCGCCTGGACAGCCTTTGCTTCCAGGTTTAGAATTTTCGGGATACTTGGGCCGTGTATATCAATGTCGAGCAGCCCAACACTTTTGCCGGAAAGAGCAAGCGAAACTGCCAGATTTACCGCCACCGTACTTTTCCCCACACCTCCTTTGCCGCTGAGTACAAGTATCTGGTGCTTTATCCGTTTTACCCTTTGCCGGATTTGCTCCTGTTCGGCCTGCATTTGTTTTCGCTTGTTTTCGTCAATCTGAAAAACGCCACTTTCTTTCGCCATAGTTTATTTTCCACTCGTCAAAGAACTTGTCTATCTTCACCAATTTCGGGGCACGCATTGGAAATCTTTGCGGTCATTACCACCTTATATTCTTCAGCAAGCCTTTCAAAAGCCTTTTGCAGATCTTCGAACACCACCTGGCTGTCTCCTGTAACGAGGGTGCTCATTGGCCCGATTTCGACCTTTAGCTTGTTATTTTCCAAAAGCTCGATAAATTGCTGAATCGGCTGGGTTAAGTCGCTGCAGCGTAATGGATACAAACTTATCTCTGCCTGTATTTTCATAATTCAAGCACCGCTGCTATAAAGGCTCCTTTTTGACTCCCAAACATTCTGGCGATACGATCAAACCAAGGGGCCAAGGGCACCAGCCAGCTTCGCGCAGGAACAAAACCTCCAACGCCTATTTCCACCGGGCCATACGGCTCTAAGAATTCTTTCAATTCAACGGGCGAAAACAGCCGAGCAGCAGCGTATGGATTCTCAGCACGGTACTGCCTCTGCCTTTGGCGATTAACTTCGGATAACCCATTTAATACACCAAGTAATATCCTGCCCGGTTTGCGCGTGCATCGTATCATCTCTTGTAATACAGCCACGGTATCACGGACAAACTCAAGCGCCGTAATCGCCGCTGTCAGGTCGAAACTATTATCGGCAAACGGCAATAAATGTCCATCAGCTACATGAAATGAAACGTTTGCAATACCCTTTTGCAATGCTGTATTTATCATCCGTTCGGAAATATCAACACCTGTAACTTCAAAACCATATTCGCTGAACACCTGGCTCCAATGGCCCGTTCCGCAACCTACATCCAACAGCTTTTTGCCTTTGGCTTTGGCGGGCAGGAACTTGGCGATTAGCTTCTTTTCCAAGTGGTCATACATCGCACCTCGCCTGCTGGTGTACCAGCTATCATAGCTGTTAGCAGCCAGATCAAAATCAAATCTGGAGGCCTTTGGGTCGTTAATTTGTAGCCTCCGCTCAGCCGAGAGCATAAGTAAGCTGTCTCCATAATGCTTTTATCTGTTCAGCTATGGCGCCGCCTGTATATTCAATTACACTTGCCTTGATGATCTGAGCTTTGGTGAAAGCCTCATCATAAGGGATTTTTCCTATAACTTTTAGTCCTCGCTGCTGGGCATCTTCACTTATTTGACCTGTTAACTGCGGGTTTATATCTGCTTTGTTGACACAAATCAACGTCTCAATGCCAAAGTTTGCCGTAAGCTCGGAGACCCTGTCTAAATCATGCTTGCCGGAAAGGGTCGGCTCTGTAACTATCAGTACCAGATCTGCCGCCGTAATTGACGCAATGACAGGACAACCTATTCCCGGCGAACCATCGACGATGAGCAAATCCTTTTTTTGCTCTTGTGCTATTTTCTTCGCCTCGTTGCGAATAAGAGTCACCAATTTGCCGCTGTTTTCCTCAGCGATGCCCAATTTGGCGTGCACCATAGGCCCGAATCGAGTATCTGATACAAACCACTGTCCATTGATTGCATCCTTGAAATCAATCGCATCTACCGGACAAAACTCTACACATACCTTGCAGCCCTCGCACGAGATATTATCAACCGTGTATGTCTTGGCCGTGATGTCGTTTGGTGGACCCTCTATGCGAATAGCTCCGAATCGGCACATATCCATGCATCTGCCACAGCCTATGCATTTATCTGCAACGATTGCTGCTTGCTTTCCTCCGGAGAAATCAGAGGTCTGCTTTACCTTGGGGTTCAGTATCAGATGTAAATCGGCGGCATCAACGTCACAGTCTGCCAGCACCGCGTTTTTAGCCAGCGAGGCAAAGGCAGCTACGATGCTTGTTTTGCCGGTGCCTCCTTTGCCGCTTATGACAACTACTTCTTTCATGAAGTCGGCCTTTCGCCAATAGCGGGACAACCGAATTACGAATCGGGGCCATGGGGGGATAACGGCCCTTTCACACCGGCCAAATCAGCTTTCATAGCGGCTAATTTATCTATGGTAAGACCAGCCACCTTTTGCTCTTTCCTAAAATAACGAACCATACGTTCGAGAAATGACTGCTGTTCCTGAGGAGTTTCAAAATGTTTNAAAAGACTTTTAGTTTTTTCTATGTTTGCTTCAACTTCATCCGGGATCCTCTCGCTATCGTGTCGGACAGCGTCCTCTGGGCATACATCGTGACATTGGCCACACCGAATACATTCGTCTTCGTTAATGATTGCTTTCTGGTCCTGCCTTAGTGTAATCGCACCGACCGGACAATCATCAACACATACGCCACAACCCACACACAAATCCTCATTTATCCAGGGCATATTCTCTGTCTCCATTTCTATCTGCACAAAATCCAAACCTTAGCATGACGGTCATTTTCCAATTGTCTTAGCTTCTAATTCATAATGAACAGGGCAAGTTACCGAACGGGAAACAAGACAATATTTTTCAGCTAAATCCCCGAGTTCACAAACTTTCTCAGCCACTTCCGGGTGCTTCAATGTGACTTCTGCTCGAACCTCCACGTTAGTAAATCGGAACCCATCTGTCTGTTTTTCGACCCGGCCTTCGGCCTGTGAATAGTACGATAAGATCTCAACATTCAGTTTGCCCACAAAATAAAAAAAAGTTGTCATCAGGCAGTTGTTAACTGCCGCGACGAACATTTCCTCCGGATTCAACGTCTCGAGACTTCCATTAAATTCAGGAGCCGGCCCAACTTCCAACTGCCCCGGACCGCTGAAGACCGTCTTCGCCGATTCACCACCTTCTTTAAATACCGTATTTTTGAACAAATAACTTTTTCGGCGTTTCATAAGTTATAACACGTATGGTGGCTTGGTTTTCAGATCAATTCTTACTGCGAAAACCCGTCACCCAAAGGATTTGTTTATGTTCAACTCGCTTGGCGTGGATATCCTTAAATCCAGCCTTGTGGAGGGAATTCGTTAATTCTTTGCTTGTGTAATAGTATTCATCCCATATCTTTTGCGCCAATGAGTTGCGCGGGAACTCCACGACGAGTACTTTGCCGCCCGGTCGCAAAACACGGTGGGCCCCTTCCAAAACAGCTTGAGGATGCTTCATCTCATGGAGAGCCCAGAACATTATGACTGCATCTATCGCTTCGTTTCGAATAAAACTAAGCCGACCGGCATCTTTGCGAATACAGCGAATACGATGGGTACTTTTGGTGATGTTTCGGTTATGGGGAAAACTACCAGCCGAAATATCCACTCCTGTAACTCTTTGACCATAGGCTTCGGACAGGTACCGGGCAAGCTCGCACGCGCCACAACCCAAATCAAGCACACGATAAGCTAAACGCAACTCTCGACCGACACGTTGATACAAACGTGGCTTAATCTTGTCGTAAAAGTTATCAGATAGCTTCGCCGGACTCATTGGCAACACCTAAAACGAAATAACTTTATCTGCTTCTTTTATCCATTGGGCTAACTCTGTCATTTTAGCTTCCTGCGTACCTTCAAAATAAGGCTCGCCTTTATGTATGCCGCAGCGTACCTTACAGGTGCCGCATACCTTGACCGGGATACTCTCGCCGATTAGTTCCTGCAGCATCTTTCCTAAATACAAGAAGAACGTTTGTCATTTGCTTTTTTCTTCTTCTCAGAACCGAAAAATTTCTCACGCCACCACAGAAAATGTCCCCACGGGTTATCGAGCTTGTATTTGTCATCCTCCGGAACACCTTCCCAGGTGTTGATTTCCTCCAGCAATTGTGGGCAGGGTTTATCTTCGGCTAATAGTTCATAGGCACATTTGACGAGCGCAAATTTTTTACCCGCATCGGGATCGTATACATTATGGTCAGGATGGTATTTAATTGATGCTTTTCTGTACGCTTTTTTCAAATCATTCTGGTCAGCGTCTTCGGAGACTCCGAGGACCTTAGAAGCTGCCTTACGGGCCTCTAAGTCGCGGGTTATTCTCTCCATGAATTCAAAATCTTCTTTCATTTGACCGCCACACTCGCGTCGATTTTCTCGTATAGCTGTAGGAACTTTTCTTCGTAGCCAGGTAATGCATCAATTATTTTAATCCCCTGTGAGTAAGCTTCTGCTACCAGCCGGTCGTTCGGCATCTCAAGCAGAATTTCTATATCTTGTTGCTGACAATAGCCTACAACTCGGTCATCCCCTATGTCGCAACGGTTTATTGCAACAGCAAACGGAAGCTTAAGCTCTTTTACCATCCCCACAGCCAGTTCCAAATCGTTCAAACCGAACGGTGTAGGTTCTGTAACCAATAAGACAAAATCACTGCCCTTTACCGCTTCAATGACCGGACAGGAGGTGCCTGGCGGGACATCGATGATGACCGTGGCATCATTTTTTGCCTTTTTTTTAACATTTTTAATAAGAGCTGGTGTTTGTATTGCACCTATGTTCAATTTTCCCTGGCCAAAGTAGAGTCCGTTTGCCTTGCCGAATTCGGCCACTCCGACTTTGCGCTGCTTTTCTTCAATCGCACCTTCGGGACAAATAGCCATACAGCCCCCACAGGAGTGACACAGCTCTTCGAAGGTTAAGACTTTGTCCTTGACGCAAACAATAGCGCTGTACTGACAGAGCTGGCCGCATCGGCCGCATGCTGTGCATTTGTCCAAATCCACATCGGGCACGCCTACCGTGACATCTTCCGTACTTTCAATCTCGGGCTTCAAGAAAATATGACCATTCGGTTCTTCAACGTCGCAGTCAAGATACTGCACATCTTTGCCTATCCGAGCCATTGCATAGGCAAGATTTGTCGCTATAGTTGTCTTGCCCGTGCCGCCTTTACCACTTGCAATTGCTACTTGCATCCTGTTTCCTATCGATTTCCATACGTTTGCCATGCATTTATTGCCATAAACAAAGCTGCCCCTAACGTCGTGTACGCGAATATCTTTTTGAGGTTTTTTTGCTTTGTTTTAAGCGAGAATACGCCGCCCAGAAGCCCTCCCGTTACGGCGGTGACGCTCATGGGAATGGCCCACAAGGCATTGAAATCCCCGGCTGCCGAATGTCCAATCAGACCCATAAGAGCTGTGGCGGCGACCATGGCGGATGATGTACCTACCGCCACCCGCATAGGTACGCCACAACCAAGGACCATCAATGGGACCTTGAAAGAGCCCC
>JGI24422J19971_10002910_pt1 | contig 10680 bp, 9 predicted proteins | sample DeeMarSWOR152_54_FD_19971 | JGI IMG/M metagenome (IMG submission 19971)
AAACCTGGTAGAAGACCTCGTTGGTGATCCGGTCCCTGATGGTTTTCGGGTTCTCCTCCCATTCGGCCCTTGAATTGAGAAAGGCGAATTTTTTAGGGTCGAACTCAACGATCAAGGCTGTTCCTGTCTTGATCAGGTTTTCTCTGGCGGGCGGGAGAAGAGAAGTGCTTTTCATAAGGCCAGCAATTGTTTCAGTCGGAGAGGATAAGGCCCTTCAGGTCTTCCTCCAGGTTAGTCGGCTCCATCCGGAACAGCCATCCCTCACCGTAGGGGTCCTTGCGCAGCAGAGTGAAGTCCCCTCTCAGTTTTTCATTGACTTCGATGATCCTGCCCGTGGCAGGGGACCAGATGCGGTGGTTGAATTGATCAGCGTCGGTGATCTTGGCGCACTCTTCCCCTTGGTTGACGGAGTCGCTGACCTGGGGAAGAGCGAGATGGGTGACGATCCCGACCGGTTTGAGGAAGTCCTGGACCACGCCGACCGTGATCAGCTCCCCGTTTTCTTTGTGCAGCCAGGTGTGGCCGATCATGTAATGCAGGCCGGGCGGCATTTTCTTCGGTGAGGGCTCTTTGGCGTCTTTTTCTTCGCTCTCGATCTTCTTGAAGACACGCGAGACCAGGCTTCTCAGCTGGTCGGGAGTGAACGGTTTGGGAATATAATCGAAGGCCCCGATCTTGATCGATTGAACCGCTGTTTTTATGGTCGGGTATCCGGTGACCATGATCACGTTCACTTCGGGCCTTTTCTGTTTCAGGGTTTTCAGCAGGTCCAGACCGCTTATTCCGGGCATCATCAGGTCAGTGATGATCAGGTCATAACATTCCTCTTCGTCTTTTTTAAGAGCTTCTTCGCCGCTCAACGCTGTCTCCACCGTATGCTCATCGCAGAGAATGGCGTTCCGGATGCTCTTGCATACGGTTATCTCGTCATCGACGACCAGGATTTTTCTTATGGCTTCATCATTCATGATGGCCTCCTTTTTTTCTCCTTAATCTAGGCGGGGCAGCCTGACGGTGAACACCGAACCCTTACCAGGCTCACTCCTGACTTCGATCTTTCCCTGATGCTGTTCGATGATGCCGTAGCTTACCGCCAATCCGAGTCCGGTTCCGCTTCCCTTGGTTGTGAAGAAGGGATCGAACAGTTTGTTCAGATACTCTGCCGGGATCCCGACTCCTGTATCGGTGAAGATCACCTCGATGTATTTTTCATCCTCTGAAAGCTGGCTGGCGATGGTCAGAGTCCCGCCGTTGGGCATCGCTTCCGCCGCGTTGATCATCAGGTTCCAGAAGACCTGTTTGACCTTGTCCTTATCGACCTTTATCTGCGGCAGGGATTCCCCCAGCTTTCGGGTCACGCGGATATTGTGGAAGGCAGCCTGGTGCTCGAGGAGCTGGAGAGTCTGCCTGATGATCTCATTGATATCGGTGTACGCTTTCTGGGGTGGGTTCTGTCTGGAGAATTCGAGAAGTCCTTTGACTATGTTCGTGCAGCGGATGGTTTCATCGGCGATAAGGCTCAAATACTCATGGAAGAGATGGGTTTTCTCTGTCTTTTCCAGCATCAGGTGGGTGTTGATCAGGATGGACGTCAGAGGATTGTTGATCTCATGGGCCACGCCGGCAGACATCTTTCCCAGAGAAGCCATTTTTTCCGATTGGATCAGGGAGTCCTGCATCTCCTGGAGCTCTTTTGTCCGTTCTTCCACTCTTTTTTCCAGGGTCTTTCCCCATAGGATGAGCTTCTCGTTGGCTTTTTTGAGGTTCTCCGTCATCTGGTTGAAGGAATGGGCGAGCTGCCCTATTTCGTCCTGAAAATCTATGTCGACCTTTTGGTTCAGTTCTCCCTGGGCGATTTGATTGGTGGCAAAGACCATGCTCTTCAGGGGGTGAATGATGGAGGAGGTGATGAAAAAGAGGATGGTGAGAAGGAGGACTACGCTGAGAGCGGCCATCCCCGTGAAGGTGAGCATGACCCTGTTTCTCAGGTCGATATAGGGTTTCTCGAGCATACCGACGTAAAGGATCCCGATGATGTTTCCCTCGATGTTGTGTATAGGTTCGTAGGCCGTGATATACCAGTCATTGACCACGAAGGCCCGGTCGATCCAGGGTTTTCCCTGGATGAGAACGGCCTGATCGACTTCTCTGGAGACCCGGGTGCCGATGGCCCGTTCGCCGCTGGCATCTGTGACGTTGGTCGAAATTCTCAAGTCCTTCTGGAAGATGGTGGCGGTGCCGATCTCTCTTCCTTTATATTTTTCTCCCTTGTAAACTATCTCTTTGACCCGGTCCACAATCTCATAGTTCTGATTGAGGAGGATGCCTCCGTAGATCACTCCGATGATCTTTCCATAGCCGTCACGGATCGGAGCAGCGGCCTCGAGAATCATTCCGTCTTCTTCATGGTCTTCTTCCCGGGGGACGGCTTTAGGCGTGGGGATGAATTTTAAATAAGCACGTTCCGCCAGGCCTTCCCCTTCCTTGAGCAGTTCTTCCCGCGGAATGATCTGGGTGCCGGCGATGGTCTCACCGCTGAGAGCTTTGGCCACAAGGGGATTTGCGGACTGGTCGTCTCCCCAGGTTTCCGGCCGGGAAGCTCTGAGGATCACTGTTCCTTGGGAATCGGTCAGGGTCAGGATGTCCAGGTTGAATTCTGTCCGGGCGCGGCCGAGGTATCTCTCCAAGGCGACTCTATCCCGGTTTTTGGTAGCCTCTTGAATGGCATCCCGTGTTGAGTTAAAGCGGACAAAGTCGCGGATGTGATTGAGCTTCTCGTCGTAAACCATCCGGGCAGAGGCCAGGTCGTGCCTGACTTTGGCTTGAGCCAGGCCGATGATCGTCTGGTGCTCAAGCCGCGTTCCCAGGGTGATGGTGACGATGCCGCCGAGGCAGATAACAGCCAGAAAGGAAAGGATGAACTTGGCCCTCAGGGGGAGGTTGAGGAATCTTTTCAAGGTTTTTTTAAAAGGCATAGGGAAACCGCACGCTCAAAGATGACCTCTCATTATACAGGCAATCCCCAACGAAATAAATCGGAATTGCGCCATTTTATAGGGGTAAATGTGATCTTCTCTGTTCCGGATGGGGTGGGCTGTGGTCCCCGTCGAAGCCGCACATAATCCGCTTCGTTTGAGTCGGACCTTGAGCGTCATTCTCGGTTCTTTCCGGCTTATTGCCCGTACAGAAAGTAATGAAAACCATGAATTGATGAAAAATATTTCTTGACAAGACAATTTTAATATGTTTTTATTATTTAGTCAATTGATTTAATCGATTAATAAAAATACAAAATGAGACTTTCGACCAAAGGGGAATACGCCAGCCGGGCCATGCTCGAGCTGGCCCTGAATTATCCGGGGGAGCTGCTCCATATTCGAGACATCTCCTCGGCCCAGGATATTCCGGAGCGCTTTCTGGAGCAGATCCTCCTGATGCTGAAAAGGGCGGGGTATTTGAGGAGTAAAAAAGGCCCGAACGGCGGCTATTACCTGGCTAAGGATCCCGCTCAGATCAACGTGGCCGAGGTCATCCGGGTGATGGACGGCCCGCTTGCGCCGATCGATTGTGTCAGCGTCACTGCCCATGAGTACTGTCCGCGGGAGAGTTTTTGCGGGCTGAGATGGCTGTGGAAAGAGGTCAGGGATAAGGTTGCCGATATCTTGGAAGGAACGACATTTCAAGACCTGGCCGAGCGGACCAGAGAGGCAAAAAAAGAGAACGAGAAGGAGTGAGCAATATTTTTTTATATAATAGTCGATATAGTTTATCGATAAAGTTATAATAGGAGATGCGCTCATATGGACTTCTTGCAGTTTTCGGCCTTAATCATCGTTTTAGCCTTTGTCTGCGAGTATGTGGATTCTTCCTTGGGAATGGGATACGGAACCACCCTGACGCCGCTGCTGATGATCATGGGGTATAACCCCCTCCAGATCGTCCCGGCTGTTCTGCTCTCCGAGCTGTTCACGGGGCTGACCGCCGGGTTTCTCCATCATAAGGCCAAAAATGTCAACCTCAGATTCGGTTCAAAGGATTTCAAGATCGCCATGGTCATGGCTGTTTGCAGCATATTCGGCTCCGTGGTTGCGGTTTTTCTGGCTATTAAACTCCCGCCTCTTTACGTCAAGCTCTACATCGGCATTCTTGTGTTCGGGATGGGAGTGATCATCCTGGCAAACGCGAATCGAACCTTCGGGTTTTCCTGGAAAAAAATATCTTCATTCGGGCTTCTGGCTGCCTTCAACAAAGGCATAAGCGGAGGCGGCTACGGACCTTTGGTCACGGGCGGGCAGATCCTTTCCGGAGTGAACTCCAAGAACGCCATCGGTATCACCTCTCTGGCCGAGGGATTGACCTGCGTTGTCGGGGTGGCCACCTATCTGGCCTTCACCAACCATACAGTCGAGTGGAAGTTGGCTCCTTCCCTGGTAGTCGGAGCTATGCTGTCGGTCCCGTTCGCGGCTTATACGGTCAAGAAATTCAATCCCAGGGGGCTGAAGATTATTGTCGGCGTGGCTACCTTGGTCTTGGGGCTTCTGACCCTGGGCAAAATCATCTTTTAGCATTTGGGGTCAGGGTTCGACATTAGACATCACATCCTCAGTCCTTGTACTAATAGACCAGATTCAGGCTTTGTCAATAGTAGCATTTGGGGTCAGGGCTCGACATTAGACATCACATCCTCAACCTAGGGCTAATAGATTAAGTGCAGGCTTTGTCAATAGTGGGGGATTGAATCTGAAATCAACACCATATTCGTTTATCCCGATGCGATTAAGAATGTTCGAAGAAAAAGGCCAGAGGCATGATTCCATGATTCCAGTTTTAATATGTCTAATGTCGAGCTCTGACCCCTTTTATAAAGGGATTGGATTTCATTCGGTTTTTCTATATATTATTCATTCGTTTTAGCTGTATAGGGATGGCAAAAAGAATTGAGGTTGTCCCAAAGCCACGGGACTGAAGTGCCTGAGGCAAATAGGATGCTTCTCTTGTCATCGCCAGCGCGGCGTGGCAGTTCTGGCCGGGTGTCATGGCCAGTTGAACGAAGCAAACTCATAAAATAAAAATCAGAAGGATGGAGTCATGAGCCGCAAAAAGAGGAGAGAGAGGTCGATTGTTCAGGGGATTCTGTTTCTTATTGTCTGCCTGGTGTTTCTGGCCGGCACAGCCGCTGCAGCCGAGGAGGAAGTGCTCCCGGTCCTGTCCGAGAAACTGCTGAAAATCAGCGGATATTCGCAGGTCCAGTACACGTACTGGGAAGGAGAGAGCGAGGATTTCAGGATAAGGCGGGCCAGGCTGGGGCTAAAAGGAAGCCTCCTGAAGAATATTGATTACAGCCTCCAGGTCGATGCCGTGAGCAGCCCGGTGCTGTTGGACGCGCGTCTGGATATCACTCTCTTTCCCCAGGCTAAACTCTCCCTCGGACAGTTCAAAGTTCCCTTCAGCCTGGAAAACCTCACCCCAAGCTCTGCCCTGGATAACGTGGACCGGACTCAGACAGTNAAGAGGATTTGCCCTGCTCAGGACATAGGGTCGACAGGCAGGGATATCGGCATGACTCTGAGCGGAAAATTTTCCTGGATCGAGTATGCTTTGGGAGTTTTCAACGGCTCGGGGATCAACACCAGAGATACGAATGAGAGAAAGGATGTGGTCGGAAGGCTGGTGGTCCGTCCTTTTGATTTTCTGAGCCTCGGGGTCTCTCATTATGAAGGGGTCCAAAGCCTTTTTGGAGGCGGTCCCCTTTTGAACAGGGATCGGACCGGTGTGGACGTATCCATCGCCGCAGGGCGGTTCTTCCTCAAAGGGGAGTATATCCTGGCCAAGGATGAAGGCCTTGACCGGGCTGGCTGGTATGTGCGAGGGGGATATTCCTTTATCCGGGATAGGCTTCAAGCTGTGGTCAATTTTGATTCCTATGATATGGATCTCGACCTGGACGAAAACCGGAGTGATGTATTGACCTTGGGCCTCAACTGGTACTTTTCCGGCAAAACAAAGCTCCAGGTCAATTACGAATATCAGAAGCAGGAATGGGTGGAGACGGCTGACCATGTCTTCGTGGCCCAGTTTCAAGCCGGCTTTTAATACACCAAGGAATCAAAAATTGGGGACAGTCCCCAATTATAAAATTGGGGACAGTCCCCAATTATAATTCCAGCTCGATCTTTTCCAGAAGAAGCTCTGTCCCGGCAAGGGTTTTCAGCTCTCTTGAAGCGCACTTCTCGCAGATGAAGATAAAATCGTCCTTCGTTATTTCTGCCCCGCATTTCTGGCATTGGACTTTCAGCGGCACTTCTTCTATTTCCAATTCTGCCGTGGAAGCGATGGTATCCTTTTTGTAGATATCAAACGCGGTTTTCAGAAATTCCGGGACGACTCCTGAGAGAGCTCCCACTTTGAGCTTGACCGAAACGATTTTTTGGGCTTTTTGCTCCCTGGCTTTTTCCTCCAGGATCTCGAAGAGGCTGGCTACGATGGAAAGTTCATGCATTCTTCTGCCGCAGTTCGTGGAGAGCGGAGACCAGGTGCTCTATCCATTCATTGATCCCTGCGCCACTGACGGCCGAGGTCAAGAATATTTTCAGGTCCGGGTTGACTTCCAGCGCTTCCTTGCGGGCGCGTTCCAGGTCAAAAGGGAGAACCGGGATGAGGTCGGATTTGGTGATGATCAAACAGTCGGAGGTGGTGAAAGCTTTAGGGTATTTTTTGGGCTTGTCATCTCCTTCCGGGGTGGAGAGGAGCACGCAGCGGATGTTTTCTCCCAGGTCATAGCTTGCCGGGCAGACGAGGTTGCCGACATTCTCGATGAACAGGAAATCAAGGTCTGCCGGGATTTCCGGGAAAAGCTTTCCCACCATCTTGGCCTCGAGATGGCAGGCACCGCCCGTGATGATCTGCCAGGCAGGGATCCCTTTTGCCCTGATCCTCTCCGCATCCCTTTCGGTTTCGATATCGCCTTCGATCACGGCCATCTTATAGTCTGTTTTGAGCTTCTCCGCTGTCTTTTCCAAAAGCGTTGTTTTCCCTGCCCCGGGGGAGCTGAGGAGGTTGATGGTCAGGATACCTTTTTCTTCCAGCTTTTGCCGGATTTCAGCGGCGATTTTTTTGTTCGAGCCCAGCAGCTCTTCCAGGACCAGAATTTCTTTTTTTTCCATTTTTTTGCTCTATCACTTTAAGATTTGAGTTTGTCCTATCGTCAGGGGATATGTGTTATTGCCAGCAAAGCGAAGCAATCCCATAAGTATAAGTGCTTTTTTCAACGGCACGCGGTCATACCTTCCTTTCTTTTTTATACGAGTTAGCCGCGTCGCTTCGTTTGTCGCAGTTACAATTTAAATTCGATAAAGTCTTCAATTTCGCGCAGTACCATTTGAAATTGGGGACTGTCCCCAATTTATTTATCGAAGGCATAGTTTTCATTTTGGCTTCAGACCGGCAATCTCGCCCAGAACCTTTTTGACCTGTTCAACGATTGCCGGAATGGCTTTGGTCATTTCCTCAGTCAGCTCTTCACCAAGATTGTATATGTTTTTGGCTTCAACAGCTATGATTTTTATCCGGGATGGGACCTGGAGTTCCAGCTTTTCCCCGATTTCTATGGCCTGGGGAATGGAGACGTAATGGGGAGAGGGGCCGGGGATATGCCTCAGGTCCTTTCCTTCCATGAGATGGATTGTCCCGGTGACCGGCAGCGGCTTTTTTATGGTATCGATGAGAACGAGGGTGTCATAACCGACGATGACTTCCAGGAGAGCCAGCCCGGAAAGCGAGCATTCCTCGAGCTCGACATCCTTGAACAGCCGGGCGTCGATTTTTCTATCCTCAAAGTCCTTCTTCAGTCTCCGGATCACATGGATACCCACCGCGTCATCTCCGTAGAGTTCATTTCCTAAACCCAGTACCAGTGTTTTCATCTCATGCAATCTATCGTCATAACCGAGTCATTCAGTTTAATAAAAAAGTGTAGGATTGTCACGTTTGCGTAGAGCGAATGGTCGCAGGGAAAGGATGTTTGGTGATTCAGAATTTAACTCAGATCACAATTATTGATATTGAAATATAAAACAATTATGGGCATATAAAGTAATATGTCTACATTAATATGTCATTGCGAGTGAAACGAAGCAATCTCTTAAAAATAAATGCATTTTTTCCTATGAGATTGCCGCGCTTCGCTCGCAATGACAACAAAGGGTAATGCTAGGCTTTGTTTTCGCCTATCCCTCTTTTTTTCCCGTTTTGGGCAGCAGGACGGTGAACGTGCTTCCTTTGCCCAGCTCGCTCGTGACCTGAATGGAGCCTTTGTGGGCATCCACTATTTTCTTGGCTATGGAGAGGCCCAACCCGGTCCCTTTTACCTTCTGGTCCTCTCCTCTTTTGACCCTGAAGAACTGGTCAAAGATGAACGGCAGGTGTTCCTTGGCCATCCCGATCCCCGTATCCTGGACCTCAACGGCAATGTAATCCGCGTTTTCTGTGATGCTGACAGTGACTTTTCCGTTGGGCCTGTTGTAGCGGATGGCGTTGGTGACAAGGTTGGAAAAGACCTGCTCCAGAGTATCCGCGTCCCCCTGGACGAGGTCGTTTTTAGAGCAGGAGCCGAGTTCCAGGGAAATGTTTTCCTCTTGCGTCAGGGGCTTCAGGTCTTCGATGACCTTGGTGATGATCTTTTTCGTTGATTGGGGCTTGATATTGTCGACGATCTGGCCGCTGTCCAGACGGGCGACGTCCAGCCAGTCCGTGATCAGGTTCAAAAGTCCTTCCAGGCGGGCCCTGGTTTTTAGGATTATCTCTTTCTGCTTTTCAGGAACGTCACCGGCCATCCCGCCCAGGATCACTTCGTAGTACTGGATGATGGCCACCAGGGGGCTTCGGAGCTGGTGGGAGACCATGGTGATGAAGTTTTCCTCCATCAATTTTTTCTCTTGCTTGAGGGACTCTGTTTCCAGGATGAGCTTCCGCCTCTCCAGCCCCCGCCTGATGACGAGGCGCAGTTGATCCGGAGTGAAAGGCTTGGGGAGGAAGTCGTAAGCCCCGATCTTCATGGCGTCCACAGCTGACTCCACGGTGGCGTATCCGGTGATCACCACGGAGATGATATTGGGGTCGATCTCCTTGATATTTTCCAGGACATCCATGCCGCTGATGCCGGGCATCTTGAGGTCGACAAGGACCAGGTCCGGCTTGATTTCCTTTATCTTTTCCAGACCGATGGTCCCGTTCTCAGCCGTTTCAGCCTGGAACCCGTCTTTGGTCAGGATCTGAGTGCAGGAATCCCGCATCGTCTCTTCATCATCGATCACCAGAATAATCGGTTTTTTCCCTAACACATTTCCTCCATTGAGTAACATAAAAGTTTGACTGTATTCATTTCAAAAAGCCCCTCTATTCCAGTATTCCCTCTATCTCAGCGAGTATCTGTTCGTCGGAGAAATGCTTGGCCCTGGCCGCTGAAGAAGGACAGGAGGCCACGCAGGCGCCGCAGCCCTTGCAGAGGGCTTCATTGACCCTGGATATGTTTTCTTCTTCGTCAAAGGAAATGGCGCTGTAGGGACAGATCGAGTTACAGAGACGGCAGCCGGCACAGAGCTCGGGGTCGATGTAAGCCTGGATCGGCTCTATCTCGGCCTCGCCTTTGGCGATATAAGCCAGCATCCGGGCCGCGGCTGAGCTGGCCTGGGCCACGGTGTCCTGAATGTCTTTAGGCCCTTGACAGCAGCCGGCAACGTAGATTCCGTCAGTGGCGGTGGCGGTCGGGTCCAGCTTGGGATGTTTTTCCAGGAAGAACCCGTCAGGGCTTCGGCTGATGGAGAACAGGCGCCGCACTTTCTCCGCATCGGGCTGGGGCTCGATGGCGTTGCAGAGGACGACCATGTCGACAGGGATTTCCCTGAATTTTTTGGCAAGGGTGTCCTCACAGTGGATAAGAAGAGGCCCCTCACCGTTGCTGGACCAGGTCGGCTTGACCACCTCGGCCACTTTCCCCCGGATGACGTTCACATCCTCGTCCAGTATCCGGGAATAGAATTCTTCGTATCCTTTTCCGAAGGAGCGCATATCGATATAGAACTGGTAGACTTCGGCCTTGGTCCTGTCCTTGATGAGATGAGCGAATTTGAGGGCATACATGCAGCAAACACGCGAGCAGTAGGGGTGACTGTTGACATCCCGGGAGCCCACGCAGTGGATGATGCCGATGGATTTGGGTTCCTTCCCGTTTTTCATCACGATCTTTCCCTGGGTTGGCCCAGTCGAACTGACGATCCGTTCAAACTCGAGGCTGGTGTAGACATCGTCATACAGACCGTATCCGTAAGGAGCCAGTCCGTCTGAATTGAGTGTGCTGTACCCTGTGGTGAGGAGCACTTGCCCCACATCGAGCTCCACGATCTCNTCTTTCATATCATGGTCCACAGCCTTGGCTTCACAGACTCTTTCGCACTCATGGCATTCCACGCAGACCCCGCACTGCAGACAGCGGGAGGCTTCTCTGACAGCTTCCTCTTCAGAGAAGCCCAGCTCGACTTCCTGATAGTCTTTCTTCCTGACCTGGGGGTCTCTTTCGGGCATCGGGGTTCGTTCCATTCGGGGGGTGTCCTTGAAGCGGGGAGCGTAGCTGTGTGGACGGCTGTTTTCGTCCCTTTCAGGAAGGGTCTTGGGCCGGGGAGACTT